>Ga0160425_1001348_pt1 | contig 24016 bp, 15 predicted proteins | sample BioMet8_FD_108193 | JGI IMG/M metagenome (GOLD analysis project Ga0160425, IMG submission 108193) | Microbial communities from bioreactor (seeded with sewage sludge) at Lawrence Berkeley National Lab, California, USA - Biofuel... | ecosystem: Engineered > Bioreactor > Anaerobic > Unclassified ...
ACGTTTTTGAAACTTCCATAGGATATCGAAAAGTTTGGTCATAACGCCATTGACAAGACAAACATAAAAACTTATCGCTTTTTAGCAAAAGGAAGCCTTCTAAAATCAGGATGGAGTTAACCACCAGGCAACTAAAAAATCTTATTGAAAGTTATAAAATAAAGGGAAAATTAAAAAAAATTTATTTAACACACCGAATCGTGCATGGAAATTCCAGAAGCGGTCAGGCGATACATTCCGTCTTCGAGTTTCAGAAAGCCTTCCTTTAGTAGGAAATCCATATGGAACTTAAAGAAGAAGTCATTTAATCCGGATTCATCCTTTAGCTGTTTTTCAGTCTTTCCAAAGATTCCAACAATCCGGAGGAGCTTTCTTCTTTCAGGGCTTACGGAAATCTTTTCCATCATCATGTGTTCCAGTTTGACAGCTTCGCCTTCAGTAGGCTCGCTTTTGTTTTCAAAATAAGCATCAAGTTCATCAATTTCCTCGCTCATGTTAAGACTCCATTATTTTTTTGTAATTATAAAATCTCAACTCTTTTTTAAACAGTTCCGAAAAGGATAAGTGTGATTGCAAACCTCTTAATTAAGTTGCAGGTTTCTACCATACCTTTAAGTTTAGTTGTAAGTTCAGCTTTAATTTAACTTTGAGTCAAGCCTAAGTTCAGCATTAAATTATCTTTAAGTTGAGCCTGACATATTTTTAATCGTCTTTCCTGTATATATTAACCTTGCATATTTGCTCATTTTCATGTTCACCATGACTCTCAGCGTGAGCATCAGTACCATGCTCATGAACCTCTTTTTCAAAGATAAAACCTGATTTCTTGAGATTTCCTTCAATAGTACTTTCAATTATCTCTATGAGTTTATATTTTGAGACCTTTGTAATTGCGGAAAGCAGCCTGAGTTCGATGTTCTCATTTTCCAGAGCAGGAAGAAGCTCTACCTGAGGCACTTCTTTAGATGAGGTTACACTGCCCTTAACCGCAGATTTCGGAAGTTTCATGGAAAGCTTTACATGCCCTATAAACTCAGGATTAAGTTCCCGAACTCTATCCTGAATGGTCTGAAGGTTTTCTTCTACGAAACGCACACTTTCTTCAGGGCTGAACTCCCGTGGTTCAAGGGCATAGAGAGCTGAGTAAGCTGAAACTTCAGAGAGTTCAATGGAGTTTTTCTTTTCCTGGGAAGGCTTTTTAAATCCCGGTACAGCGAGGTGAAGAAGTAGTTTTTCGAATTGTTCATCTTCATGTTTTGCGGAAAATTTCAGAATCCGGGCTTCCGGGTTCATCTCGTAGAGCATTTTCTCAGCAGCCAGGACAGTTTCTATAGGCGTTACATCGATCTTGTTTATGCAGAGAACTTCGGCATCTTTTATCTGCGTCTCTATAAACCTCGGGATCTGTTTTGCCTCGGTCCCGAACCGACCAGGATCTATAAGGGTTACTATCGGGGCAAAGGAGAGCTCAGAGAGTCCCATTGTTTCGATTTCTTCTCGTATCTGACCAGGGAAGGCGATTCCTGTCGGTTCGATAATAACAACGTCAGGCATAAACTCTTCTTCAAGGGTCTGAAGAGTATACTGCATGCTTATCCTGAGTGTACAGCAAATACAGCCACTTGTAAGTTCCTCGGTTACAATGCCAGGCCTTGTAAGAATATCCCCATCAAGCCCGATTTCTCCTATTTCATTTACAATAATTGCAGTCTTCTTTCCTGCGTTACTGAGCTGCCTGCTGATTTTCAGTATAGTGGTTGTTTTCCCGCTTCCGAGAAAACCTCCTATGATCATGACTTTCATGTCTCTCTCCTTTTTTCAATAATAAAATTGTTTTTTAGACGGTCGAGTGGTATAATCTATTTTAAGATATATATAAAATTGACAGTGCCGCCCTAATCCGTAGAGTTGCATCTCAACCCTTTTAAAAAACTGCTTGGCTGCGAGCCATTTATAAAAAATTTGAACGAAAACCTCGAACAATGACATGGTTGAAAAGTGCTAATAAGAAAGCAAATAAGACCTTTAAACCAAAAAAGAAGAAATTCTTTTATTACCGGGAGAAATTGTCGGACAGCTTGTAAAGACTCAGGGGTTTTAAGCTTCGTCCTATAAATTTCTTGTATCTTATTTTGTCAACGTTTTCTTCCGACTTCCCGGGCAATTTGAATGATTCTAAATAGACATGTTGAATTTATTTTTTAGATCGCTTTTTTAAAAAACCAAATATACTAAACGATGTCCTATAGTAAATCCTATTATACACTGCTTTTTTTGGATTCTTTATAAGTCCCGTTCCCTTTTTTCCATAAAATGGTACTACAGCCTTTTTTACTTTACGTTTTAATTTGCCTGTAGTCCTTGCTTTGATAGACTTTTTCAAAGATGGTTTTCTGAAACCAAATTTCATAAACTTCCACACCATTGATTTTATTTTAAAAATAAAAATATAACACTAGTATATAACTGGTTTACTTCTTCTTAATCAGAATAAACGCTGTTAATAGAATACACAAAGTTTGAATACTCCCAGTCCAGACAAAAACGGTGTTTCACACTTTACATAGACTTCTCTCATCTGTGGTCCTTGAGCATGTGCCATTCAGCTTTGTTTCCATTTATGGCATTAGCATTGGGAACCAATGATATCATTTGGTATTTCCAAGTAATAGTGAATAGACATGTTATAAATGGTTTTTTATATTTCCCTCTTAATCATAACTCTTAACCGTCGATGCATACGGCTATTCGTAAAACTCCATTTTAAATCATAGTTCTTTTTAATATGAAACTTGGAATAACTTTTTATTTTTCCCACAGCTCATATTATCCTGATAAGCTTCCTGGCTGATGCACATGTTGCGGTATTGCAGTGCTTTCCTTTACTTATTGTTGAAATACGTTCCAATCACAGGATTTGACATCTTTGCCTGTACAAAAGCTCTTCCCAAAACCCATAGCAGTTCTGATCCACTTTTGTCAGGTCCTGAAATCACTTCCTTTTTTAATTCTCTTGAAGCTGATTTTACACATTTTCTGAACTTCTGAACTCTCAGGCTACGTTTGTTTTATGAAAATGCAGCTATAAAAGTGAGGCCGCATATTACTCTTTATACGAGTTATCAATATGGCCTTAATATTTGAAAAAAAAGATTGCGTTCTCATCAAGGAACCTGGAAGTTCTGAACGGCTCTAAGAGATTTTTATATGGGAAGAGATACTGAGGTACTGGACTCACGGGTTGCGAGCTTTGGTTAATTCTCTTTCCGTTTGATCCCTTTAATTATGGAGTAGATACTAATGAATTGGGTGTTAAAGGGATGAGAACGCAATTCATACTATGCGCTTACCATATATAATATTTTTAGCACAGAATGTTATGTAGTTATCTTGATATTAGCATATCATTATAATTTCAATCCATTATTCTAAGCTTATATGATTGTTATAACCAGGACTATATGCAGTTGAACTGAAAAATCAACAATATCAAATCGTTAACTATATAAAACGTGACTTTAATTCGCAACCTTTGACGTAATTGATTTTGTTTTTCAGGTGCGTGAGTCCTGGTTTGAGAAAATAAATTTAGGGCAACGGTCAGAGGCAAGCTACTCTAAGCAAAGGTTAGGGCAGCAAGACCTGAAAAATATTTCTTCTGGTATTGAATTGGTTGAAAACAATTTAACAGGTTGTCTCAAACTTGACCCATTTCTATAACTGGATAATTGGAATTGTTACCTTTAAATTCAGATCGAAAATTATTCTGAACTAACAGAATAATTTATATATTTCTTTAATGATGAGAGAAAATAAAGAAGCTGCAGAACTAAATTTATTTTTGGAATTACTTGTGATTAATCCCTTTTAATCATTTTGTGATCACTTAGTAGTCGCTTGATAGTTGCCCTTGTATTCACTTTGTAATCACTCTCAGGAGAATTTGCATGCAAAGCAAGCTAATTACGCCGGAAATTAAAGCTTTCCTTATTTCTATAGGTTCGGTTTCCGTAGACCCCTCACTTATCCCACGGGCCCGAGGTTCGACTGCGGGTCCTGGGGCAGGTACGAGTTCAGTTTTTTTCAGGTCGGGAAATAAACGGGTAAGGCTCAGCATAAATAAAGACTCCCCGCTTTCGATTTTGAAAGTTGAAGGTGAAGGAGATGTTGGAGTCTTCTATCAAGGAAAAGAGCTCGTAAGGGGAAAACTTGAACCTGCACCTGCGCACTGCCCTGATCAGGCATTTATAACCCTTTGTGAAAGGTGCGTATTTGACTGCAAATATTGTCCTGTACCCAAGTTACAGGGGCACGTTAAGAGTGATGAAGAAGTCCTGAATATAATCGATGATGTTTTGAGAACAGGAAATCTGAAAGCTATTTCCCTTACTTCGGGAGTTGAAACCTCAATAGAAGGAGAGGTTGAACGTGTGCTTAAATTGCTTCCTGCTCTCAAGAAATACAATGTCCCCATTGGAGTTTCGGTGTACCCTACTGAAGGATGTTCCAGAAAATTCTATGAAGCCGGAGCTTCTGAAGTCAAGTACAATGTTGAAACTATGGACCAGGAAATCTTCAAAAAAGTATGCGGAGACCTTTCCCTTGATTATATTCTGGATAGACTCCGGGAAGCTGTTGGCGTTTTCGGGAAAAACCGGGTTTTCAGTAATTTTATAATAGGGCTTGGGGAAAGTGACGATTCTGTAAGAGATGGAATCGAGACCCTTGCACAAATGGGAGTGATTCCTGTCCTGCGGCCGGTAAACCCGCATCCTCTGAGGGCTGGAGATTGCTTTACAGAACGTCCGTCCCCTGAGCGTCTTTTAACGCTTGCAAAACTTGAAGCCGAAATACTCAAGAAATACGGGCTCGATCCAGGGCTTGCAAAGACAATGTGCCTGAAATGTACAGGCTGTGACCTCGTTCCCTTCGTTGATTTTTAATTTCCACTTTTTTCTCTTCGTTGATTTTTAATTTCCACTTTTTTCTCTTCGTTGATTTTTAATTTCCACTTTTTTCTTTTTTCTTTTGAAAATTTGGCTTTTCTCAAAGAGCCCGTCTTAAACGGAACTTATGACTTGAGTAGTAAAACCAGTTACAATAGATGTTTCTGTTAAACCTGCATTTTAGGCAACTAAAGGTTAATGCTATATTCCATTTCAACCACATAATTTCTGCTTTTATTTCTTTAAGAGGAACTCCATAATTTCCACTGGAAACTTCCACGGGTTAATTTTTTTGTTGCTATTGAGAATTTTACTTTTTTCTTTTTTTTTATAGTTCTATATATTTTTTTAATTTGTTCTTTGAGTTTTAATTTTTATGTGAAAACGGTTCTGTTTACTTTTTTAATGTAATTTTTAAAAATTTTGAAACACTTTTTATCCAGTTATATTTATTATAACCTATCGGCAATTCGCTTACTGTACTCAAATGTTTGTTTTATTATCGCATTCAATCTTATCTTTTTGTTTTCGTTCCTGATAATTTCAGTACCCCCTCATTTCCACTGGAATCTATTGGTTAACAGCCGGGTTTTCATGGAATATATACATACACTTGAGTTTAACTCCGGCTTTTTCAAAAAAACGCAAAAAATATCTCAAAAAGAGTTCATGCCGCTTAAAAAGCACTTTATCTTATTCTGCATTTGTTCACTTATCATTCGGCATTTTTCTTTTATTGTTCGTTCTGTACATAGCATGTGAGATGATTTTAAGGTAATTTGTTCTTAAACTATGTACCCTAACTTCCGGCTTTTTAGGCGCATATATGCTTTTCCGTATCTCTGTGAGGTCAGATGATTGCTATTTAGAAATTTTACCTTACATATGATGCGCTTAAGTTTAAGCACATGTATCGATATCAAGCGACATTTATGTGCTTAAAAATGCGGAATTAAGGATGTACCTGAGAACTATTTGTTAAAATGTAACTTTTAGGGTTCGATTTTGATAGATATTAGGTTGGCAGCTTTAAAATAGAAAAATGAACGAATTTGAATATTGGAGTAAAGTTTTGGAAAATAACAATCTATGACTAATTAGTGAGTACAGAACATGAAATTTAAAGTTTTTAACCGAGGCTTTTTACTTTTAGGAATTTCTTAAGTCTTATTCAAGCACCTTATTATATTTATAATGTGTTTTTCCTAATATATAGCAGAAGAGGTCTATCTAAAAAATTATAACCCGTTTATTTCCATTGGAAAAAGTGGAATTTACCCCTCTGACCTTCTTCTTTTGGTATGATTTTAAATTCCACTTTTCCTTTCCAGTTAAACTTTATCTTTTAATTTTTACATCAGTCTTTTTAACCTTCAGGATTTACCTGTTCGACTTTGATATTTCTTCCACACTTATGCCCCCGTGAACAACTTTTGCAATTTTTTGGACAAGACCTGTTGGGTCACGGGACTGGAAAACATTTCTTCCTATAGCAACACCTCTTCCTCCTGCCTCGAGTGACCCTGCGATCATTTCCAGCAGTTCCTGTTCAGAATCCATTTTTGGACCGCCTGCGATGATTACAGGTACAGGGCATCCTTCAACTACTTCTTTAAAAGTTTCAGGGCTTCCGGTATAATTTGTTTTGATTATATCAGCTCCAAGTTCGGCTCCAATTCTAGCTGCATGTTTTACAACATCCACATCATATTCAGAACGAACCTTTTTTCCGCGTGGGTACATCATAGCAAGAAGAGGAATTCCCCATTCATCGCACTTTCCTGCCACATAGCCTAGCCCCTGCAGCATTTCATACTCGTCTTCAGCCCCGATATTTACATGAACTGATACGGCATCGGCCCCTACTTTTATAGCTTCTTCTACGGTTGTCACCAGAACCTTATGGTTTGGATCAGGAGAAAGAGAAGTTGAAGCTGAAAGATGTATTATAAGGCCCACATCATGCCCGTATCCACGGTGTCCGTACTTTGCAAGCCCCATGTGTCCGAGCACGGCGTTTGCCCCGCCTTCTGCAACCTTGTTTACAGTTTCCTGAAGGTTTTTAAGCCCTTCAATTGGACCTGCACTAACTCCATGGTCCATAGGAATAATAATTGCATTACCGGTACTTCGATTGAATATACGTTCCAGCCTCACGGATTTACCTATAGTGTTCATAGGCTGCATATTTCGAATTAGAGAATATAAACTTTATCAGTATATCTTTAAGGAACCAAATGCCAGGATTTCTCTTGCTTACTTTTCATGAATCAGATTTTCGGGAGGCAGAGACTAGAAAGCTTAATCTGCTTTAAAAAATTTACATGATTTGTGAACAAGAACTTCATAAATTCAGGCGAGGGTTAAAAAATTAAAAAGGTTAATTACAATTAGAAACGTTAAGAAGGTTAACAAAGGTTACAAAGGTTGCAAAGGTTACAAAGGTTAGAACCATTAAAAATGTTAAAAAATGTTTAAACGCTTTTTGATGACTTATTTTGTATTTTCGTTCTGATAAATCCCTGAATACCCTTTTTCTACTTCAGCATCCAGAGTATAGAATAAAAGCTGCATAATTCGGGCGTCTTTTTTCAGTCTGAAGCCTGCCGTATTATAAACCACCAGCATCGACTCGCTGCGGCCTCTGTATCCTGCATCCCATACCGCGGTTTCAAGGGTAGCTCCGCATCGAATAAGAGTTGAACGTGGCTTTGCAATCGCAGCTAGATTCATGGGAATATTTACAATCTCATTGAAAAGTACCTTGTAAATCCCCTCGGGCAGGTGAATCCAACCATCATTTCCGAATTCAAGAGTTTTTCCATCTGGAAGCTTTCGTTCAGAGTTATCAAAATCCACAGCTCCAGAACCTTCTATTGTTTTCACTTCTTTCAGGGTAAGCTCAAGTCCGTTAGGCTGGATCTGGGTTTCTATATCAACGGCATTTTCAAGCAAAGAAGGCTTTGCCTGTATAAGTTTTCTCAGTTCGGTGCTGGATAGAAGCGTCATCGGAAATGTAATTGCAAAGATTCTTTATTACTGTTTCGGATTTCATGTTATTGTTTTATCCTTTTCTGGATATTATCCTCTTTGATTTCATTTTTATTTCAAGTACTAATATTATTATCTTTATTATTTTAGACGAGAATTTATGAAAAGGTTTATTCTTATCAGGTAAATAACCACTACCTATCAAGATATTCATAATCACTAACTACCAAGACACACGTGAAATTCTTCGAATAACATTCACAACCAATGAAAGTGCTTGCAGATGGCAGTATTTTCATGCTAAATATTCAAACTAATGCTCAATCGGTTTTAATAACGAGCTTGCGAGAGGCTTTTAATGATAGCAAAAAGATCTACTGTATACGTGATTTCCTTTGTATTTTTCATATTCTTATTAACAGGCTGTGCCCTGGCTGCCACGGGCGGCACGTCGGGTCTTCCCACAGAAAAGAATTCATGGAATTGCTCTAAGGAAATCCTAATTACTGAGAACGCCGGTAAAGACCTGCAAGGGTACCCTGTTGCTGTTGTTTTGAACTCTTCGAATTTTAACTTTTCAGAGGCAAAAATTGATGGCTCTGACCTTCGATTTTCCTCAGGAAATAGAACATTCAATTACTGGATTGAAACCTGGGACCCTGAAAACGAGGAAGCTCTTATCTGGGTCAGGCTTCCGTCTCTTTCTGCGAATCAAACCACTAAAATTCTCATGAGATACGATAACTCCGGGGCCGAAGCCGTAAGCAGTGGAGAAAAAACTTTTGACTTTTTTGATGATTTTGAGGGCAATTACCTTAACGAACTGGACTGGAGCGCTGAAAGTGCAGGAGGAGGACTGGTTGAGGTTAAAAACGGGATCTGTAACGTCTCAGCTCCTAAGGTCCATGCCTATGATTCCTCTATGATCTACAGCAAAAAAAATTTTGAGATAAATTCTATGTTTGTAGTCAAAAGGATGAAAGTCACCACGGGTACGGACAATAGAGGGCCTGTGTTGCAGCAGGGTTTCATAGACCATATAGACAGCAAAAAAAATGAAATCAAGCATGAGACCGAGCTTGCAAACGAAAGCCGAGTGAACCTGGAAACGATTTACAGGAAACAAAAAAAGAACCTCTATGATCTTACTGATGTCAATGTTCCTGAAAGAGAATGGTATGTCTCGGGAATTGCCTGGTATGAAGAGAACAATACTCGCAAAATATCCTGGTTTAAAAATGGTGTCCGTGACCCGAGAATGGACTTCGCCTCAAACGATTCCGTAACCAATATCCCAATGCATGTTTATCTGTATGCTGCTTCTTACAAGGATGCTTCGAAGAATACAGGCTCGATGGCAGTCGATTATGTGCTGGTTCGGAAATTTGTTGGAGCCGAACCCACAGTGAAGATTATTTCAGCTCAAGACGAAGGCAAAGTTTCTTCTGAAAGCGTTTCTGAGACTAACTCTGGGAACTCTTTAGGAAATGATTCAAATGGAACCTCTGAACAGAGTATTTCTGAACAGAGTATCTCTGAAAATAACTCTGACAACGTCTCTGAAGACAACTTTGAATATAGCTTTAAAAGCAGCTCTGAAAACATTTCCGAGCCTCAAACCGCGGCTGGATCCAAATCAAATTCCGAAACTTCCGGAATCAGGCTTTCTTCCCCATACGAGTTCAATTTCTCTGACCTTGTAAATGAACTGAATTCCTCAGGAATAAACACGATTTTCCTCAGCGTAGACAGCGAAGAAGTATGGCAATATGAACGTTTTGTGAAAATGGCTCATGAAAAGGGTATTTTAGTACATGCCGTGCTTCTGGAAGACGTAAATTGCACAAAAAAAGGAGCTGGTAATCTCTGCCAGAGTACTCTGGATACAGTACTTGATTATAATGAAAAATCCCTTGCTCCTTTTGATGGGATTGATATCGACGTAAACTCTTCTGGCTGGGATAGCTCTGAAGAAAACGCAATCGATTACAGGACACTGTTTGAAACAGCCGATAAAGAGGCTACAGAAAACGTATCCATCTCAGCAAGCCTTCCGTTTAATTATACTGCGTCTCAAATCAAGGAAATCGCTCCTTTTGTTGATTTCTTCATTATCAAGGCTTATCCCGGCGAAGATAAAGAGCTTAATTCCGTTTCCAACATTGTTGACGCCGTTGCCCTTGAAATGGGAGAAATAAGAGGCGCTGGCTCAAGAGGAATAATAGAAATCTCTGTGGAAGAAGGTTTTAAGGATAAATATTCAATAAACCAGCTTTTTACCGGCCTGTCAGACTATTATTCCAATGATTCGGCTTTCCTGGGAGTCTCGATTTTCAACTACGATACCTATAAAGGACTGCCTCAAACACAAACAGAAGAGAAGGGGTTCCCAATTCCCGGATTTAACACCCTCGCGGTGATTCTTGCGGGGCTTGGAGCTTTTACCCTTTTAAAAGGAAAGAAAAGTTAAGAGCCGATCATGAAAGTCAGTAATGTATATTGAAAAGTTACCAGGACTTACGCGGTTTAAATGAAAACTCAATAATGAAACCTTCAACTATCTAAAATATGCCTTTAGCCGCAGCGTCTATTGTGCTTGAGTTTTCATATTCAGTGCGTAAGTCCTAACGTCATCATTAAGGTATTTTCTCAAGACACCTTTTCCCAGTAACCTTTCAGCGGGTAAGTTTTCAAAAAAAGCAGGATAGGTAAAGACGACGTTCAGCAAACCCTAAATCGTTAATGTACATTTCCTTAAGAACAGAAGACAATGACTATAAGTCATATTTTTTCCTCCTTACCCTATACCTTCTTTGTTTTTCCCCAGAACTTTCATGAAAACTTCTTTGTTTTTTAAAATAAGAGAAACTTTTTTATGCTTACTTATCATTTATACTTTTGTTGTACTGTTTGACATTTTAACTTTTTAAACTCTTCAATGGGGGTCTTAACATTAAAATTCTTGGATTGGTGGGTAGTCCTAATATCAATGGGAATACTGCAAAGCTTGTAAATGCAATTCTCGACGGAGCTGCTGAAAACGGTGCCGAAAAAGTAATTTACAATCTAGCTTCTCTAAATATTAAAGGTTGTGACGCCTGCTTCAGATGCAAGGAATCAGGCTGCTGTGCAATAGACGACGACATGCAGGAACTTTACCACGAAATCCAGGCTGCAGACACTATTGTAATCGGCTCTCCTGTTTACATGTGGCAGATGACGGCCCAAACTAAACTCTTAATTGACCGTCTGACAGCCTTTTTAAAACCCGATTTTTCAAGCAGGCTTGATAATAAAAAACTGATCCTTGTTTTTTCCCAGGGCAGTTCAGACAGGGATGCCTTCAAACCGTATTTTGAATACACAGCCGGCCTTCTCTATTATCTCGGCTTTGATGTCCTGGAAACGGTTATTGCGGCTGGCACGGATAATCTTGAAGTCTCATTCAGGCCCAGGCTGCTTGAAAAAGCAAGGGAACTCGGTAAATTGGTTTCAGCTTCTCCTTTTTCTGGTCCTGAGTTTAGAAAAAGCGAGTCAAGCCTGATCCCGCTTCTCTGATTTTTTCAGTTTAATATTTTTTGTTTTAGCATGAAAATGTGCCATCTGCAAGCATTTTCATTGTTTGTACATGTTATTCAAAGAATATCATGTTCGTTTTGGTATCTACTTCTTTACGCTTTTTACTCAATTTAAACCCGTTTTACCACAAAATCCTCTTTTTCGTATTTCCTTGAAATTGTATGGGTAAAAGTAAATTTCATGTATTTGCTGAAAAGTTAATTATTTTGCCAAGTTTAACTAACAACTTCAAACGATACATTCAACTTTACAACTGTATACTCAAACCGTTACACATTTTTCGAGCTGGACAATTCTCGATTGAATTTGAAGAGGATACACAATTTGAAGAGGATACACAATTATTACACTGCTTAATGATATATTAGAGCGCAATTTTCGGATATTTCAAAAAAAGTAGAGGACAACATTTCAATGGGAGCAAACTTTTGTATGTAAAAAGGGAATAGTGAACCCGAAGGAATAAAATAGTCTGAAGATAAGATGGGGCTTTCACACAATAAAGAGATACATACGATAAAGAAAATATCTATAATATCATAATTTTAATTTCATATTTTTGCTGGAGGTAAGAAATACATGAGAGAAGGGCCGGACCCATTTGGGGTCAGAGACACTATTGAAACAGCTGCCGGAACAGCTACGATTTACAGATTGGGCAAACTGGAAGAAAAGGGCTATGAAGGAATTTCCCTTCTTCCTTACTCCATAAGGATCCTGCTGGAATCTCTGCTAAGGCATGCAGATACTGAAAAGCATATAATAACGGCTGAGGATGTGGAGGCTCTTGCCCGCTGGAGTCCTGAAAATGTAAGTGACAGGGATATTCCGTTCATCCCATCAAGGGTAATAATGCAGGACTTTACAGGCGTTCCGGCTGTAGTAGACCTGGCAGCTCTCCGCTCGGCAATGCAGCGCCTCGGAGGCAATCCCGCAAAAATAAACCCTGTTATTCCTGCAGATCTTGTTATTGACCACTCGGTCCAGGTGGACTCCTACGGCACAGCATATGCCCTGGAGGAAAACGAGAAAAAGGAATTTGAACGCAACACGGAACGTTATTCCGTCCTTCGCTGGGCCCAGAAAGCTTTTGACAATTTCAGAGTCGTGCCCCCTGGAAGGGGAATTATCCATCAGGTGAACCTTGAATATCTGACTCCACTTGTGCACCTTAAAGAGAAAGATGGTGAGTTGTCTGCATTCCCTGATACTCTTGTAGGGACAGACTCCCATACTACAATGATTAACGGAATTGGAGTACTCGGCTGGGGAGTCGGAGGCATAGAAGCCGAAGCCGTAATGCTCGGACAGCCTTATTATATGCCTGTGCCTCAGGTAGTGGGCTTCAAGCTTTATGGAAAAACTGCACCTGGTGTCACTGCCACCGATCTTGTCCTGACAATTACGAAGATGCTTAGAAAAGAGGGAGTTGTCGGCAAATTCGTGGAATTTTATGGGCCCGGGTTAAATTCACTGAGTCTTCCGGACAGGGCAACGATTTCCAACATGGCACCTGAATATGGTGCGACCCTCGGAATTTTCCCGCCTGATTCCGAGACGCTTGACTACTTGAGGAGAACTGGCAGGAGTGAAGAGCAGGTTAACCTTGTGAAAAAGTATCTGGAAGCCCAGGGCCTTTTCTATTCGCCTCACGACCTTGATCCCGTTTTCAGCACTACTCTGGAACTTGATATGAGCACGGTAAAGCCATGTCTTGCGGGCCCGAAGCGTCCTCAGGACCAGCTTTTCTTGAGTGAGGTGCCTGAAAATTACCGTGAAACTATGCAGCAGACCTTTATCCGAAAGAAAGAGTCAGGGCTTGAACTTTCCCAGGACCCTGCTTACCAGCGCTGGACAGAAGACGGAGGGAAACCTTTAGAGGGACCTGAAATTCTCGGCGCCGAAGAGGAAATAAAGAAATCTTCGGAAAAGGCTTTCAGGGTAACACATGGCTCCGTAGTGATTGCAGCAATTACTTCCTGTACCAATACCTCAAACCCTTCAGTTTTAATAGGGGCCGGGCTGCTCGCCAAAAAGGCTGTAGAAAAGGGCCTTCATGTCAAACCTTTTGTAAAAACAAGCCTTTCCCCAGGCTCAAGAGTAGCTACGGAATATTTGAGAACTGCAGGACTTTTGCCCTATCTCGAAGCACTTGGTTTCCACCAGGTTGGTTATGGTTGTACAACCTGTATCGGAAACAGTGGGCCTTTACCTGAAAAGGTTTCAAAAGAAATTAAGGAAAATGACCTTACTGTCGCAGCCGTACTCAGTGGAAACCGAAACTTTGAAGGGCGGATTAATCCGCTTGTCAGAGCAAACTTCCTTGCTTCTCCACCTCTTGTTGTGGCCTATGCAATCGCAGGTACCGTGAACATCAACCTTGAAACCGATCCTCTTGCTTATGATCCCAACGGACGTCCTGTTTACCTCAGGGAAATCTGGCCTGCAGAAGAAGAAATAAGGGACGCTGAAAAGAACAGCATCAAACCTTCAATGTTCAAAAAAGAATACTCGAGTGCTCTGGAGGGTCCCAAACGCTGGAAAGAGCTGGAAGCCCCGACAGGCACCCTCTATGATTGGAACTCTATGTCCACATATATTCAGGAACCACCTTATTTCATGGACTTCCCGCCTGCTCCACCTTCGCCTGCGGATATAAAGAATGCAAGAGTTCTGGCTCTTTTTGGAGACAGCATTACCACGGATCACATCTCTCCTGCAGGGGACATTCCTTCAGATGGTCCTGCAGGCAGGTACCTGATTTCCTGGGGTGTAAGCCCTGAAGATTTCAATTCTTATGGGTCCAGGAGGGGTAACCATGAGGTAATGATGCGTGGAACCTTCGGGAATATTCGGCTCAGGAACAGGCTTGTGGACAGGGAAGGAGGATGGACCGTATACCATTCCAGAAAAGAAGACTTCCCCGAGGACACTTGCGGAGGAATCCCTATTTATGATGCAGCTATGCTTTATGCAGAAAATAACATTCCTCTTATCGTTCTCGCAGGAAAGGAATACGGGACAGGCAGTTCCAGGGACTGGGCAGCAAAAGGTACGTTCCTGCTTGGAGTTAAAGCAGTTATTGCCGAGTCTTTCGAGCGTATTCACAGAAGTAACCTTGTCGGTATGGGAGTTCTTCCATTGCAGTTTAAAGAAGGTGAGAATGCCGATATCCTGGGCCTCACAGGAAAGGAAAGCTATGATATTCTGGGCATTGAATACATGGAACCCCACGGAAATCTCACTGTAAGTGCAAAGGACGAAAATGGTAATGAAGTGCAGTTTCAGGTAACTTTGAGGCTGGATTCTGCTGTGGAAGTTGAGTATTACCTGAACGGCGGAATTTTGCATAAGTTCTTGCGGGATTCAGTAAAGAAAAAATAACAGGTTAGAAATGTCGGAATTAAATAAAGAATCTTTTTGAGAAGGTTTCGCAAGCTTTACATAAAGCTTCCTACTTTTTTGAAACCTTTTTCTTTTCCAGGATCGGAAAGAAATTTATAAAGAGTTTTTTAATTTTACAGGCATTTTTAAGGAAAACTTTATTCTGAAATGAGCACATTTCATTTTTAATGTAACTTAGAGGTTTAAGGCCGTAGCAGCCTTAATATTAAAAAAATAATTATAATGGTACTGAAATATAATTTCAACAAATTTAATATACTTATTCAACGATAATAGGAATGCATTGTCACCCTATTTTTGGGTCTTGTAAGACCCTTTGCGTTAAATTTTCCACATATAAGTAGAGGATTCCCCAAACTTCAAAGTTTTTTGAAAATCCTCTTGGCATAACTGTGAGGTATAAAATGAGTAAAAATATCTGTTTCATTGATGGGTTAGAAGGCATTCTGAAATACAGGGAGATAGACATTAACAAGCTGGTTGATCTCCCCTATGATGCCGTTTCCTATCTGCTTATCCTCGGAGATCTTCCCGGAGATCAGGAACTTGCCGAGTATTCAGCCTGCCTGCATGGGGAGCGTGAAGTCAACAGGGAGGCGATAGACGTTATCCATATGTGCAATTTCAACATTGAAGCTATAGAAGCGCTGCGTACAATCGTTTCTTTTATATCACAGTTCGATCCGGATATCAACGACAGCTCTCCTGAAGGAAATAAGAGAAAAGCCATAAGGTTAATTGCCAAGATACCAACCATAGTTGCTGCGTATTATAGAATCGCAAACGGAAAAGAACCTGTGCCCCCTGATCCATCCCTCTCCCACGGAGCTAACTTTCTGTATATGTTAAGAGGAAACAAACCAACTCAATTGGAAGCTGAGGTCATGGAAAAAGACTTCATCCTCAGCGCCGAACACGAACTAAATGCCTCTACTTTTTCGTCAAGAGTTACTGCTTCTACTCTTTCAGACCTCTATTCTGCTGTTGTTTCCGGGCTTTGCACTCTTAAAGGCCCTCTGCATGGGGGAGCAAGGGCAGAAGTCACAGCCATGATCGAAGAGATCACTTGCCCCGAAAACGCGGAGAGTTATGTCCTTGATAAGCTGAGTAAAAAAGAAAAAATTATGGGCTTTGGACATAGAGTTTACAAAACTTACGATCCTAGAGGCACGATATTCAAGCAGCTTGCTAAACAACTCGCAGAAGCAAAAGGGGATATGCACTGGTACAATATTGCTGAAATAGTAGAAAACACTGTTGTCCGCGAACTCGTAGAAAAGAAAGGAAAGCCAATTTATCCGAACGTTGATTTTTACTCGGGAGTTATTTACAAGTATATGGATATCCCCCCTCAACTTGCAACATCAATCTTCGCAATCGGCAGGGTCTCAGGCTGGATCGCTCACTGCTTTGACCAGTACGAAAAGAAAAGAATCATAAGGCCCAGGGCTTTCATGCTTGACGAATGCTAAAATTGCTCAAATATTTTGAAGAGACATGAGGAGTAATATAAGCTCTCAGTTTTGCTCTTTTCATCCTTCAAAATAAATTTCAGAAATGACTGAGTGTATACGTCTTTTTTCATAATTCCTGAATTCATCGCTTTTCCCTTTAAAAAGAAAAAGCATCCAAAAAAGTAAAAAAGAAGGAAGATGATCCTCTTCCTATCTTTTATGTTATTATCTGATGTTACTTTAATTTAAGAATTATATTGTTCATTCAGGGATAACTCACTGTGTATCCTGCGGCTGCACCATCATCAACGGCTGTAGCTCCTTTGCCCTGGTCATGAGAAACCCATACTTGAGAGGAACCTGTTGCTGTATTACCTGCCGCATCCGTAACTTCATAATTAATTGTGTATACCCTACCGTTTCCATCTCCCTGTCTTTCTGCTCTTAAATCAACTGTTTGGGAATTCTTTATAACGATATCCGCCATCGTTTTCCCATCTCCGTCGCCAAGAGCATCCTCGGGTTCATCACTGCTAACTGATGTGATTACTACTTTACTGGCATCCACAGTTGGATCACCGGCATCTGTCACTGAAATACCAAAATCAGAGAGAGAAACGGTCTGATATTTACCATTTGGTGGCCAGAGTACTTTTGGTTTACCTGAAGTTGTTATTGTCGGTGGAGTTGTATCCTGTACTGTTATGTCAACGGTATCGGTACTTGAAAACTGTCCATCGGAAACAGTCAAGGTTACTGTTGTTGTCCCTAAGGGAAGGGTTACCACAGGTTTCTCACCGGTAGATGATCCACCATTCCATGTCCAGTCATATGTCAATGGTGAAATTTGGCCATCGTCTGTAGAACCCGATCCATCAAGAGTTACTTCAGTACCGGCCAGATTAGCCTGCTCAACAGTTTGGTCAACGCCAGCATTTGCTACAGGTGGTTGGTTTCCTACTTTAACGGTAAGATCATAGAGAATCGGTGATATATCTCCACTGTTCATCTTCAATGTTGTCTTGACCTGCAGATATTTACCAGCTGGTGTTGAACTCAATGAAACACCATTTTCTGCAGTCTCCCAGTTAGACCAAGAACTCTTATCATTTGAGCTTCTTACTTCCACTTTTACAGATGTTCCGGCAGGCTCATTGGTATTCCAGGAAACTGTTCCCCATGGCATGTTATCCACTTCACTGTCGAAATCAACAGTCCAAGTCCCTATTTTTGTAGTGACGCTTCTTGCTATAATGCCGGTCATGTCGCTGTAGCTGTAATGCATTCCAACGCCGCCGTTTAATCCTGGGGTTTGCACCGAAAGGTCAATTGAGTTTGTTGAAGGGTCTATCCTATTCAAGTAACCATCATTATAGTTACAGGCCCAGACCTTGCCTTCTGCATCTACTGCTACACCTGTAGTTGTAGATTCCCACCCGCCAGAACCTACGCTAATTGTTGCTTTATTGTTCAAGTCGTTGTCAAGGCGTGTTACAGCTCCATTTTGGGAATTGACTACCCATACATCTCCATCATTTGTGACTGCTACTCCCCTACAGTTTGTGTCTCCTTGAGAAGCAGTTTTTATGATAGTGCCCGTATCTGCATCAATTTTTGTTATTATGTCATCTCCCCATCCGGCAACAAACACGTGGCCATTTTTGTCAATCCCAATACCATATGAGGAAGTTGAGAGGTCTATTTTTTGAACAGCCTTCGTGGAAGGATTAATTTTTAGCACGTAATTACTTATACATGAGGACCAGATATTTCCATTCTTATCGATTACAGCACCGTATGACTGATATGGGCTGATATCAACCGTATCCATAATGGCTCCAGTCTCACCATTTATGTGATAAAATTTGTTTCCCGTATTGAGCGAATAAGTTCCCGCCCAAAGATCATTGTTAGAATCTATTGCTATACCTCTGGGTCCACTCCCTGAATTTCCTATTAACACTTCCTGCACGACACATTCATCTTGGCCCCATGGAAGAACTTCATTACTTTCAATAATCCCATCGCCATTTGTATCTTGAGAAGTATCACAGACCCCGTTTCCGTTTTTATCTACCCACTTCCCACTTTCAGGAAGCGCGATCTTAACTACCGTGCCGGTATTTCTGTTCCCAAACCATACACTTCCATCAAGATCCACAGTTGTCCTCGAAGGGTTTCCGTTGGAATCCGGTCCTGTGCGATATCTTGCCAATTCTTTTCCGGTTACAGTATCATATCTAGAAACCGTACCTTCATTTGAGTTGGGGACCCAGATAAAAGGAAGAGTAACAGCTTTTTCAGATAATTGTAACTGATCAGCTACTGTATTGTATTCTAATCCAACAAGTGTTCCTTCATCAAAGTCAGCATTTAGAGTATATTCCTTTGATGAGATGGCTGCCATTGCTGGACTTACTAATGATAGAATAACTAATGCTGTTAGTATTGCTAGCATCGTTAATCCAACTTTTTTGTTTTTAACTTCCATTTTATATTTCACTTCCTACACTCCAATTCCCGTTTTTCTTGTTCGGCTAACTTTTGAAAACATATACTATATAAATATATTTTCTAAATATATTCAACTTAAAAAACATATTATCTTTGGTTTTAGTTTTTAGGATAATATACTATTAGGTAAGTTAAAATTGGACTATAAAAACAACTTTAATAATTTATAATCCTTTTACGTAAATAAATTAAAAAGGTATATATATATTTGCCGCCCTTTAACACAACTTTTATACACAATATTTATATATAAATATATAAAATTCCAGTTATACTCTGAGCTTATCCGGAATTCTAATATTTTAGCATATATCTTGACAATACTCTTTTGCTCAAGTTGACAAAGTGAAGCAATTACAATTTAAAAAATCGAACAATTGCAAAAAATCTTAAAGAAAAATAAATACACTATATGAACGTTTGAATAGCCTTTAAGTTTGAAAGTCCGAGATAGAATAGTTCCACTGAGTGAACTGTAACCTTAGTTCTCAAAATTTAAGCGCATACTCAGATATCATGAGACATTTATGCACCTAAAAATGCGGAACTTAGGCTGTAAACAAAAAAGCTTAAGTTTTTGAGTTACTATTCAACCTTCTAAAAAAGTTAATTGATATTTATTTTGATGAAAACAAGAAATTGATAACTAAATTATTAACAGCGAAAAAAGGCAATCAATTGCCAACAGTCAAAGTAAATCAATTCATCGAACTTTGTGCATTGAATCTTAATAACAATGGCCATCGATGTTGTTTTATCCCCGCTAAATAGTTACGGTTTTGATTTTTATATTATATGAGCTTATCCCAAAACTCAAAATTTGCTTTTCCGGTTCCTGCATTTCAAGTGACCAATAGAGCTTCAGATCGTGAAAACAATCTAGAATAATTCCAATAAGTGAAAATGAAAACGGGTTTTGGGATGAGCTCTATGACTATATGTAATTTCTCATACATTTGACCGGATAATCTTTTTATCATCTGACAGCTTTCTGATATCCAGATACCCATGAGTTTTAGAACTTTTATCAACCAGTTAAAAGAAAATGGAAAACTGGTAGAAATTCTCCAACCTGTGTCCCCGAGATTTGAAGCTTCAAAAATTGCAAAAAACACAAAAACTCCCGTTCTCTTCCATGATATTTCAGGTTCAAAAGTCATAATGAACCTGCTTGGATCAAGGGATGAACTTGCCTCCATGCTCGGAGTCCCTAAAGAAGAGATTATAAAGAAGCTTTCGGAAGTTTCTCCTGAAGGGGAAGTGAAGCTGGTGTCAGAATCTCCAACGCTTGAGGTCATAGAAGACCAGGTCGATCTGACAAAACTTCCTATCCTCACGCATTTTGAAAAAGATGGAGCTCCCTATATAACTGCAGGAATTGTGGTTTCCGAATACGGAGGTACGATTAATGCTTCTATCCACCGGCTTATGCTAGCAGGAAAAGATAAACTTGCAGCCCGGCTGGTTCCTCCAAGGCATACCTATCTCCTGCATAAAAAAGCCGCCGAAAAAGGCGAACCTCTTCCTGTCGCAATCGTGCTTGGTTGCGACCCTACAATTATTTACGCGACTTCGACAAGGGTTCCTGTAGGAAAAGAATTCGAATACGCAGCCGCCCTTAGAGGCGCTCCAATTGAGCTTTTTGAGTGCGCAAACGGGGTAAAAGTTCCTCATGCGGAGATTGTGCTTGAAGGTTATATTGATCCTGTAGAGAGGATTGATGAAGGGCCTTTTGTAGACATAACTGGAACCTATGATGTGGTAAGAAAAGAACCTGTTATCCATATCACCCGAATTATCCATAGAAAAGACCCGATTTATCACGGGATTCTGCCAGCCGGCCCTGAACATCTCTTGATGATGGGAGTGCCTTATGAGCCAAGGATTTACAGATCCGTAGGGGAGGTTACGACGGTCAAGAACGTGGTATTGACCGAAGGAGGATGCTGTTATCTCCATGCAGTTGTTCAGATTGAGAAGCAGACTGAAGGAGATGGGAAAAACGCTATCATGGCGGCCTTTGCAGCTCATACGAGCCTTAAGCACGTGGTAGTTGTGGACGAAGATATAAATATTTTTGATCCGAATGATGTCGAATTTGCAATTGCTACCAGGGTAAAAGGGGATATGGACATTTTGATTATCTCCAATGTTCGGGGAAGTTCCCTTGACCCACGAGGAGCTCCTGATGGAACGACCACAAAAGTGGGAATTGATGCTACAAAAGTGCTCGTAGAAAAGGAAAATTTTGAAAGGGCAGTAATTCCTGAATAATAAGTAAAAATTATCTTAAGCATCTGGTAATTACCGAGTGAATTTCAATGTATCTTACAAAAGAAGAAGAGCAAATCTTGAATGGAGATGCCGGAGAGACTCTAAGGCAGGCTATCGAAATCCTGGTGGCCCTTGGAGATATTTACGGTGCAGACGGGCTTATTCCCATCAAAAGTGCCCAGATAGCAGGGGTTTCTTACAAAACTATGGGCGATGCGGGTCTTGAATGGATTTCAGACCTGCAGGGGAAGGTTAAGGTTCCTGCGATTCTAAACCCTGCCGGGATGGATCTGCAAGACTGGAAAAGGCTCAGGATCTCGCCCGAGTTTGCGGAAAAACAAAAATTGATTGTCCAGGCATACGAAAAACTGGGAATTCGGTGTGAATGCACATGTACGCCTTATAATCTCGAGGGTTTTGATGTCGGTTACGGTGACCACCTGGCATGGAGCGAATCATCAGCCGTTTCCTATGCAAATTCCGTACTCGGGGCCAGGACAAACCGGGAAGGTGGGCCGTCAGCCCTTTCTGCTGCACTTCTTGGGAAAACCGCAAACTATGGATTCCATCTGGATGAAAACCGTGTGCCTGAGATTTCATTTGATGTAGAATATCCACTGAAGGGATCGGATTATGGTGCACTTGGTTATGTAGCTGGGAAACTTGCAGGGAGTAGGGTGCCTGTTTTTCATTTAAGGAGTACTCCGGACGCGGATGAGTTAAAAGCGCTGGGAGCTGCAATGGCAGCGTCAGGAGCAGTTGCCCTTTACCACGTTGAAGGAGTCACGCCTGAGATTCGCAGGGTGGATTTTGAGGAGCCGTCAGAAAAAATAACTATTGAGAAAAGCCAGCTTGACGAGGTTTATGCGAGCCTGAAAAAAGCCTGCAAAGAGCCTGAATTGATAACCATAGGGTGTCCTCACTGCTCGGCAGCAGAGCTCAAAAAAGCAGCCGAACTCCTTAGAGGAAAAACAGTTTCAAAAGAGTTCTGGATCTTTACTTCAAGGGAACTTGCAAAGCGCTATCCTGAGTATGTCGGGACCATTGAAAAAAGTGGAGCTAAGGTTGTCTGTGACACCTGCATGGTAGTTTCTCCTGCTACCAACAGCTATTCCTGTGTCATGGTGAACTCAGGAAAAGCGCTTGCTTATGTGCCGGGGATGTGCGGAGCTGAAGCCGTATACGGAAGTATGGAGGCCTGTGTTGAGGAAGCAGTAGGTGAAGCAGCAAAGAAGGTAGTAAAAAAGGCAGGTGGTTCCCATTAAACTTAAAGGCAGGACGATTTCAAGAGGATGTGCACAGGGAGAAGTACTGCTCTCCAGAGATCCTATTTCGTTCCTTGGCAGTGTAGACCCGAAAACCGGGGTCGTAATTGAAGAGAATCACGCCCTTGAAGGAAAATCAATCCAGAATAAAGTTCTTGTTTTTCCACACGGCAAAGGCTCTACAGTTGGCTCGTATGTTATGTATCAACTGAAGAAAAATGGGGTCGCCCCTTCAGCGATAATAAATCTGGAAACCGAACCCATAGTTGCAGTTGGAGCCATTATTTCCGAAATCCCACTTGTTGATATGCTTGAGAGAAACCCTTACGAAGTATTAAATAATGGAGATCTTGTTCTGGTTAACGGAAATAAAGGATATATTGAACTTCTCAAACAGGAAACCATTAAAACTGAAAACGAGCAAAACTGAAAAATAATCAGCACACGAAAAAAGGTTATTTAAGTCCTGAAAGCTGAACAGAAACTGAAAAAATAATCCGCAAACGAAAAAAGGTTATTTAACTCCTGAAAGCTGAACAGATAATATTTAACTGATCAAATTTAACTGATCAAATTTAACTGATAACATTGAATGGATAAACCCAATAATTAAGTTTTAAGATGGGATACAGGAACTCCAAAATGAACCCGGAAAACCATAAGAAAGGCAAGGGAAAATTCAACGCCGAAGAAACGGTCTCGCGTCTATATCCTTACATAGCCAGGGTATTCGACGTTTATGAGGTCCAGAATTCCGGGGAAGCTCTTTACTTCTATGGAACCCCTAGAACCAATTCCGAAAATGTTACAGGAGAACTCTGGGAACCTTTACAGCATTTTGGGTTTGGGTGTACGTTGAAGTATGAGCTTGGGGAATATGTACTGCTGGTTTCTCCTGAAAAGAAGGCAAAGGAAAAGACCTGGATAAACCTTGTCCTTTTCATAGCAACCTTTTTTACAACTATGGTTTGCGGGGCCTGGATGTCAGGAGCAGACCTCGAAATCGATCCTTCCCAGCTTATCCGGGGCTTACCATTTACCCTTGCGATAATGGCAGTTCTTGGTTCTCATGAGATGGCTCACTATGTAATGGCCAGATATCATGGGATGAAGGCATCTCTTCCGTATTTCATTCCTTTTCCGACTTTTATTGGCACTATGGGAGCGTTAATTCGCTACAGAGGGCCTGTACCCAGTCGAAAAGCGCTTTTTGATGTTGGAGTTGCAGGGCCACTGGTAGGTCTGTTCATGTCGGTCGCAGTGACTGTAATTGGACTTAACCTTAAGGCGCCTGCAGTAAATCCGCTTTCGGAGTCTATGATGCTCGGTCTTGGCATGCCTCCACTTTTCGTGTTTATCCAGAACCTTGTTGGAGTTACAGGAGAAAACCTTCATCCCGTGGCCTTTGCAGGCTGGGTAGGAATGTTTGTTACCCTGCTCAATCTCCTTCCTGCGGGGCAGCTTGACGGTGGGCACATCCTGAGGGCTATGCTGGGTAAGAAAGCGGAAAAAATTTCATTTATGATGCCGCGTGTCCTGTTCCTGATAGGGCTTTATGTAATTTACTGGCTGAAGGAAGACGGATTTA
>Ga0160425_1001359_pt1 | contig 23865 bp, 19 predicted proteins | sample BioMet8_FD_108193 | JGI IMG/M metagenome (GOLD analysis project Ga0160425, IMG submission 108193) | Microbial communities from bioreactor (seeded with sewage sludge) at Lawrence Berkeley National Lab, California, USA - Biofuel... | ecosystem: Engineered > Bioreactor > Anaerobic > Unclassified ...
AAGACGGTGAAGTGTTGCTGACGCAACGTGAAGACGGTGAAGTGTTGCTGACGCAACGTGAAGACGGTGAAGTGTTGCTGACGCAACGTGAAGACGGTGAAGTGTTGCTGACGCAACGTGAAGTGCGGCTTCGCCTCACTTCGTGTTTTTTTACACGTTCCGAAGGAACACTTCACCAGCGAAGCGACTTCACGGCGAATGCAATGAGCCATTTCACGAGGCGAAAAAGAGAACGTGAAATGTTGCTGACGCAACGTGAAGATGTGAAGTACGACTGCGTCGTGTGAAGTGAAGTGCGGCTTCGCCTCACTTCGTGTTTTTTGCCCGGAGGGCAAAAAATGGTGGTGGGAGATGGATTCGAACCATCGAAGTCATAGACAGCAGATTTACAGTCTGCCCCCTTTGGCCGCTCGGGAATCCCACCGATAAAGGCGTATATCCAGAACAAACTCATAAAGCAAAAAAATGGTGGTGGGAGATGGATTCGAACCATCGAAGTCATAGACAGCAGATTTACAGTCTGCCCCCTTTGGCCGCTCGGGAATCCCACCACGAAATGGAGCGGGTAAGGGGAGTCGGACCCCTATAGCCAGCTTGGAAGGCTGGTGCACAACCGTTATGCCATACCCGCACGCGCAGCAAAATGCTCCGCAATTGCGGAACTAAAAGATAGTTGAACTGCTGCCGATTTCAAGCCGTTATACCCAATAAAACCGAAAAAAGACCTCAACACGTCAGGATGATGAGAGTCGTCAAACGAGTTTCCGGGGAGAAACTCGTTTTGACTATCGTCGGGAAAGGGCGCACAATAAAAAAAACGCGGGGAATGATCATTCCTCGCGTTTTCTGCTGAATTATGATCCGAACTTCAATATTCTCGCTGCAAGGCCACCACTACACCCAAGAGTTTAACTTGGGCGGTCGGATATACTTGCGGCAAAAATTCAGGATTGGCTGGCCGTAATTCAACTCGACTGCCTTTCAACGGATAATAACACTTTACGGTTAATTCGTTGTTGACTTCGGCGGCCACGATATCGCCGGCTCGACATTCCGTCGCTTTCCGAACAATCACGACATCGCCTTCAAAAATCCCCAAATCGCGCATGCTCTCGCCGGAAATCCGCAAAGCGAACAGGGTATCGGCATCCGCCCCGCCTACTAACTGGGGATCGATAAACCACTCACTTTTGACGTCTCCACGCTCGGCGGCACGGTCAGCCGTTTCCTCCGATGCCAACAATGGAATCAGAAGCATACCGGCCAGATGTTTTGCTTTCTTCTTCGTACGAGTAAGCGCAATACTTCTCGCTTTGGAACTGCGGGTCAATTCGTTTTTACGTTGCAATGCCCGGATATGAGCGAAAACGGTCGAGGTCTTGATCTTGAAGTGATCCGCGATCTCGTATACCGTCGGCGCCATGCCCTCATTGTCGCTGAACTCCTCGATAAAATCGAGGATGCTCTTCTGTTTTTCTGTAAGCCCTTTCATCGTAGTCGCAACCTTTTTTATACTACTTTCTATTTCAAAGTGCCACCTACTGTTTGAGAATTATAAAGGTTATGCAAAAATATGTCAAGTGCCTACGCCAGCTTAAAACAATAGTTTCATCATTTTGAGCTTATATTTTACGGCGAGAAAAACTTGACGTCCGTACCACTGTTGCAAAACCCTATCTCAAAGATGGCACTGGATTTAATGGAAACGCCAACTCAAAATCAACTGTTTCCCGTCTACTTGTCCAATCATCATGGTGAACATGCTTTCCCGAGGCAGTTCCGTACCATCCGCCAACTTGATCCGATCTTTTTCGGCGGAAAATTTCCAGATAAAAATTTTAAAGAGTCCACGATCGATACTGCCGAGATAAGACACCTTCTCCAATTTTCCCATGTTTTTGCCGATGGCTTCCGACCATACGGTGAAACGTTTGGGTGTCAACTCTTCCTGCTGTTCGGGAATCAGGTTGGCACGAATCAGAGAGACATCGCGTTTTTCAATTGCCTTGAAAAAGTTTTCCTGATATTTCTTGGCCACCGGCGTAATATCGCCGGTAATCTGCTGATAATCATTCTTACCGGTCTTTTGGGGCGTAAATTCATTCTCTTTCTGGACCGTTTGGCAGCCGGCACCTACGCCCAGGATGATTGCCGCCAAAAAAAATAACAGCCGTTTTTTTACAGCCATATGTGGAACCCCTTTCCTAATAAGACATTTCTTTGTCATAAAAACCGCCAATTGAACAGATAAAAGGTACCATAGTTCTCCAGCCCTTGAATTACAAGTTGTTTTGCCAAGAAATCCAAATGGATTTTCTGTCGTAAAATATTGATGGCAATCAATTTTGACAAAAAACTATTATCGGCATTCCGCCTTTCCGTCAGGCGAAAAAGACTCCTGATGAAAACTTTTTTCGATCATGGATTTGCCTATTTATTGCTATCGTGAAAAGTAACGCAATAAAAGAAAAATCCGCTATGAAATTGAAAGAAATTCCAGCGGATTTCAGCTTTTTTGAGGAGATGTGTTTTTAATCTGCTTTGCGTCTTAGACAAATGGCGGCAGGCTGGCGATTTCGTTGACTTGCTGAATTAATTCGACGATCTTCTGCCCCACCATATCCAGTTTGGCCAATTGTTCGATCCGCGTCTTGCAACGGTTGTATTCGCGCGGGGAAAGAATTTCGTGAAACAGTCCACTGGCATAGACCAGTCCAACCAGTACCGTTTCCCGGGGATCGGGAATATCGTTGCCATTGACCAGGTGGCGCAATCGTGTTTCCACATCGGCCACCTCTTGATTGTCGACTACCGGATAGCGCCGGCTGGGGAAAAACCACAGGACCCGTTCTTCGACTTTTTTCAAAATCTTCTTGTCAAGCAACAAGTTCAGCACTTCCTGCTCGATGCTTTCCGCCTGGGGCACCAGAACCCGCAGCCAATGTTCGATCGTATCTTCTTTGACGCCGGATTGAGCAAACAGTTCCAAGGTATGGTCGAGAATCGGTTGGCCGGTCGGTTCCGAATTGAGCAGATAGAATTTTTCCTGGTCGTTATCCAGCCGGCCCAGAAAACAGAGTTCTGAAATAACTGCGCCGGTCAAGACCGAGTTAAGAACCAGATCCTTCGAATAAAGCGTAATTTTTCCGGTCGTATCGTCCAACGCCAGTAAATAAATTTCTTCGGCGAAACTAAGCATGATGCTGACTCCCCGTTTATAGGTCTAGGATTCTATTGGATAATGTAACATCGGCGTCGATTTCCCGCAAGCCGTCATTTGGACGGTTCGAGTCTGCCGGTAACTGTCGTGGTTCCGCCGGGCACCACTTTCCCTTCCGGTTGCTGCCGTCCGGAGGAGATCACCTTGAATGGCAGCACCGGCAAATCTTCTTCGTTGATCAGATTGGGATTGGCGATATTGCGCCAGGCATATTTGACCGATATCGGGTTCTTTACCATGCTGCAACTGAGGACGATTTCATTGTCCATGATTACGGCTTCGGCAGAATAAAATTTGCCGTCCGGGCCCGCCAGCTCGAATTCCCGCGGCGCAAGTCCGTCGCGGGTTTTCAACTCCTTGCCGACATTGGCAAACGTAATGATGATCTTATTTTCAAATGTCTGCATTGATTTGAACGACGGGTTGAGGTAAGTAACATTTTTCATCTTGTACGTTTTGACCAGCGCGATCCGAGCCAGACGGTCGCCGACGTCCCGTTTGTCCAGCGGGTGGATGTTGCGGGGATTGCCGATGTCGACCGTACTGGCCATCCCGGTGTTCGGCACCGTGGCCAGCACTTGATACTGCGCTTCCCACAACGCCGGCAGCGTTTCTTCCGGTGCATTGCCGTAATAGAACGGCGCAATCTGGCAGAACAGGAAGGGAAAATCGCCTTCGTTCCAGGCTTTGCGCCAGCCGGCGATCAAGGCTTTCATCTTGGGCGCGTACTTGATGCCGTCCTTGATATTGTTTTCGCCCTGATACCAGATTACCCCGCGAATGGCAAACGTGGCGAACGGCGCCACCATGGCATTGTAAATGGCGGTGGGATGGGAGTTACTGTGGAGTTCGTGTGGAATAAAAATATCGAAGGCGGGGAGCGGTTTGCCGGCGGCAATGGCTTTGTCGACATTTTTCCGCCAGGTATCGATTTCCGACAATTTTTCCCGCAATGTCTGTTGATAAGCCGTATTGGCCCGATTGATGTATTTTCCGGCGTTGCGCAGTTCTTCGTTACCGCTCAACGCGAAAGCCGGCGTCCACGGTTCGATCTGGGTGGCGCCCCAGTTGGAGCCGATCAGGCCGATCGGAATCTGGAGATGCTCGAACAATTCCCGACCAAAGAAATATCCCACCGCCGAAAAACTGCCGATGGTGGTGGGGTGACAGACTTTCCATTTGGCCTGGAAATCCCGCAGCGGTACCCCGGAAATATCATTGGGGGCATCGATAAAGCGGATTTCCGGGAACCGGGCCAGCGAGGCCTGAACCAGGCCGTTTTCGAGGGCATCCACGCACCATTCCATATTGGACTGGCCGGCGCAGACCCATACTTCTCCCACCAGAATGTTGTCAATCCGGCGGGCTTCCTCGCCGTTGACGATCATCATGCACTGGCCCTTGCCGCAGGCCGGCATGGGATCGAGTTTCACGTCCCAGCGGCCGTCGTCGCCGGCGATAGCGCTTTTTTCCTGGCTGCCGAATTTCACGGTAATCTTATCGCCGGGCTCGGCCCAACCCCAGATCGGGACCGGTATTTCCCGTTGCAGAACCATGTTGTCGTTAAAAATATTGGGCAGATTCAAAGCGGCGGGCACTGTCGTTGCCAGCAACATCAATCCGACCAATCCGAACAGGCAGAAGGTTCCGCTGGATTTCATGGCTTTAACCTTTCTCCGAGTTAATTTCGAATGTTTTACGCAAAATGCCGTAGTAACATACTGTCGGAAACCCGTTTTTCCACTCGTCTTCCGGCAAGTCGAAAGGCGCGACCCGCGTTTCCGGTCGAGAGTCAAAACGAGTCGCCGGGGAAAAAACCGAAAAATTGGCAATCCTTCAAGGTTTTTCTTCTGCTTCTGCCGTCTTTTCCGCTTCGGGATCCGGCAGGCCCAGAAAACGGTAGTAGTTCTTGGCGAGGCTGTTGACGGCTTCGATATAGTGGCGGACCTGTTCCCGCGACCCGCAGAAACTCACGGCGCCGGCAGTCCGGCCGTCTTCGGTCGGCACCGCCAGATTGCCGACTGCCATAAAACCTTTGGACTGCAGATCGCTCAGCGGGCTGACGAACATTTCCGCGTTGCGGATCACCGACAGCCCGGTCGTGCCGACGATTTCACCCATGGCTTTGGGCATCAGGTACCGGGCCAGATAATAAAAGGCCGGATGGATCATCGAATAGAGTTCCAGCACTTCGTAGCTTTCGCTTTTGCCCATGCGGGTGGCGAACAGCCGCTGATTGAATTCCCGTTCGAACCGGAGAAATCCGTCCAGTGGATTGGTCGGTTCGAAAAACCGGCTCGGCCGGATAAAAATCAAACTCAAGTTCCGTTCCTTCGGATATTCCACCATGGTGCCGACGTCCACCGGGAACAGAAATTTGCTGTCCCGGAAATAACGGCTCTTTCCCAGACCCCAGATCAACATGCTGGCAATGGTGGCCGGTCCGCCCATCTGCTGATAGTAGCGGTTGTTCAGATCGTGCCGCAACGCCAGCAGCTTCTCGAAATTGACGTACACTCTGGCCCGGAATACCCGATTGCCGAAATAGAAGATTTCCGGTTGCGCCGCCGGACTGCCATAGGCCGGATAAAGCATTTTGCCGGCACACCCCCAGTCGTGTTTCAACTGTTCCATGATTTCCTGCATCGGCATGCCGTCGACCGGCACGTGGTGGTATTGGAACCAGAGATCCACTTCCTTGAAATCGGCGGTAAACCGGGAAATGATGTTCAACAGCCCCAGTCCGGGATGTTTCCGGTTTTTCAGATTCGGCGTGGTCAGCCGGCTGCGTGTCAGGGTCGCCGGATCGGGGTCCAGCACTTCGCATTGCAGCATGGTGGCGGTCAGCACCCGGTCGATCAGGTGGCGCAACTCTTGACGGCAACTCAACGACAATCCCTTTTCCCGGTAAGTCCACTGCCAGAGCAGTCGGTAGAGCAACACCGGACGGCGGGCATCGTTGACGTTCCGCAGATCGTTATAGTACTTGATGATCCGGTCGAGCGCCAGCGCCACCTGAGCCGGCGACAGGAAGGAAAAGGTGTCCCGGGTCGTATCGAAGTGCGGCTCCATGCCCAGCAACTTGCCGTCGTGATCGAACCAGACTTCGACGATATCGGTAAAGTACACCTTGCGCCGTCCCACTCGGAAAATGCCCAGCACCACCGACCAGTGAAACGCCTTCTGACGCCGGAGAAATTCGGCCAGCCGGTCGATCAGTTTTTGCTTGGCCAGGTCGAAATTTTCCGGAATTTTGTCCGGCAGATAATAATAGAGGCGGAAGTTCGCCAATACGAATTTGGAATATTCGTTGCGCAGAAAGATTCCGGTCGCCTTGCGCCAGCCGTTTTCTTCCGCCTTGAACCCCAATTTTTTCCAGAATTGCAGAAATTTCAAGGAAACGATCAACAGCAGCGCGCCGAGACTCCAGTGATCGACCAGACGTCGCATTTTCAGTTCGCGCAACGTCAGCGGCGAGTTCAGCGGCAACGGCGCGGCGGCGGTTTTTGCCGCCGGAACCGAAACGGAACCCGGACCGGACGCCGTCAGAAATTCCTTGATCAGCGCGGCCGTCTGCCGGGGTTGTTCTTCCTGCGGCGAATGGCCGCAGCAGGGCAGAATCCGCAGCGTCGAGTCCGGCCACCGGTCATGGAATAAAAACGCGTCTTCGACATCGATAATCCGGTCTTCCTCGCCCCAGATAATCAACACCGGCTGCGTCAGCCGCCGAATGTTTTCCTGAAAAGATTTGACGTTGGCAATTGCCAACTGATGCGCGGCGGCAATCAGCGTTTCCCGGGCTCCCGGCAACCGCAGCACTTCGCCATACGCTTTTACGGTTGTTTCGGAAATGGCGCTTTCGTCGTAATAAACTTCTTTCAGCACCAGATATGCCATCAGATCTTCGTTGGCGAAACGGAACAACGGATTTCGGGCGGAAGTCAGCGCGATGTCTTCCACGAACGCCGGAACCTGTTGAAAGATTCCGGCGCTGTCCAGCAGAATCACCCGGGAAACCCGTTTACCGATATCTTCCGCCAACATGCAGATCAGTCCCACGGCGCCGCCCATCGAATGCCCTGCCAGCACCAGATTACGAAGGTCCAGCTGGCGAATGAATTCTTCCACCAGCAAAGCCTGATCGAACGGCGACAAATGGGCGTCGGCAATTTTTTCCGAATACCCGAAGCCTTTCAGGTCCAGCCGGATAAAACGCCAGTTGCCGCCCAATTCCTCAATCAGTTGTTCCCAGGTATAGGAAAAGGACGAAAACCCGTGGAGCAGCAGCAACGGCTGTCCGTTTCCGCCGCTGTCCAGATAGGCCAGTTTGACGTGATTGATTGTAATGTACTGGTAATCGGCAATCTTCATGCGTTATTCCATTCCCATAAACGTTCCTAATATAGTCGTCGGTCTTGGGAATAAAAGACGCCGCCGAAGAAAAAAATGGGAGACTCCCATCTTGGGCAGCGGGGAAGACACGGGGCGTTTTTTTAAGTAGCGCCCTCTTTCTTCTCCGCCCCTCGACTTTGGCTCCGCAAAACTTTTAGTCTATTTATCTATTTGCGGCACAAATAGATAAATAAATTAAAAAGTTTGAAAGTCAGAAAGTGGAGTTCGGGAAAACACCTTGAAAAATTGGCAAATTTTTCGGGGTGTTTCCCTGGAGACTCGCTGGCGGCATCTGCTTGGGGCAAGGAAGGGAACTTTCGTCAGACCAAGATAATTTTGACCCCGAATTGTTCGATTTTGCGGAAAACCGGATAGTTATCGGGATAGTCCGTGGTAATCAGAACGTGGATTTTATCCCAACCCACCAGCCGCGACATGCCGAATTTACGGAATTTACTGTGATCGGCCAGCATGACGACTCGTTCGGCGTGAGTAATCATGGCCCGGGCGACTGCCGCCAGATCGTCATTGGTATCCAGAATCCCGTCGTCATCCATGCCGCGAGCGGAAAAAAAGACAACTTCGGCACGATACTGCATGATGGTTGCTTCCGCTCGGGAACCCGCAATCACCCCCGCTTTGAGGTCGTAATAACCGCCCGGCAGGATGAGCTGCGGTCCCCCGGATGGAAAGCGACTCCGCAACAGTTCGCACAAGGCCGTCGAATTGGTGATAATCGTTTCATTGGTCAGATGCCGACCCATATACAGCGTCGTCGAACCGCTGTGAATAAAAATCACCCCTTCCGGCGGGACAAATTCCATGGCCCGTTCCGCCAGCCGCGCCTTTTCCGCGGCAAACCATTGTTCCCGCATCAACAGCGGGATGGACGCATTCGCTTCCGGCGACAGCCGCCGCAACCCGCCCTGGACCCGTCGGGCCGAACTGTTTTCCGCCAGCCGGGTAAAGTCCCGCCGGATCGTGGCCGGACTGGTGTGAAACATTGCGATGGCCTGGTCGGTCGAGAGATAATCGTGTTCTTCCAGATACCGTAAGATTTCTTCTTCCCGGACTTTCTTCATCGCTTTTCGCTCCCTTCTTTCGCGGATGTACTTTACGATAAAATGGCCGGATGCAAATTACAAATTCTTTAATGATTGTTCGGTCATGATAATTGATTGAATGTATTGTTTTTTGTAATTTCCTTGGTGTTTGATGGCTTGTTTTTGATTTTTAAGGCCATTATAATGTAACTACAAGCTTGAATGAGCAAAAACAATTCAAAGGAAATTATGATTACAAAACCCTGGATTATTGCCCACCGCGGTTTATCCGCGAGCTATCCGGAAAATACCCTTCCGGCATTCGAGAAAGCGCTGGACCTGAACGTCGACGGCGTCGAGTTTGATTTACACCCCACGCGGGACGGAAAAATCGTCATTACTCACGACGATATGCTGGAACGTTGCAGCAACGGGCATGGTCCGGTCCGGGATCATACCTTGGCGGAACTCCGTCAACTGGATTTCGGCAACTGGAAAGCGCCGCAATTCGCCGGTACGCGGATTCCCGAATTTCATGAACTACTGGACCTGGTCGAACGCCGCCGTCCGGAACTGTTTCTCTGCGTCGAACTGAAGGAAAACGATCCGGTCTGCGCTCGCGCCATACTGGAAGAATTGCAGCGACGGAACCGGCTGCATCGCTGTTCCATCATCAGTTTCCATCCCGCCATGCTCCGTTATGCATGGGAGTTCGATTCTTCGCTGGAAACGCACGGGTTCAGTGCGGAAACTCTCCCGGCTGACGAACAGGACGCCTATTATCGGATTTTGAAACGGGTGGGGTACTACTGCAAAGACCTGACGCCGGAGATCGTCGCCCAATTCCACCGGCGGGGCATTCAAGTCGATACCTGGGCGCCGGACGACCGCCCCATGCTGGAACATGTTTTGAACTGCGGCGTGGATTTTATCACCACCAATGCCGCGGATGTGATTCTGAAACTCATGCAGGAAAAGGGGTTAAGATGAGTATAGTAACGATTATCGGGGCTGGCATGATGGGCTCGGCCATGAGCCGACCGGCCAGCGACAATGGACATCAGGTTCGACTGGTGGGCACTCCGCTCGACCGGGATATCATCACCGCCGTTAAACAGCGTCAGCCGCATCCGACACTGCATCGGCAGATGCCGGATAAACTGGAAGCTTTCTATGCGGAAGAACTCGCGGCGGCGCTGGACCATGCCGATCTGGTGATCGGCGGCATCAGCAGCTTCGGCGTCGACTGGTTTGCGTCGACCGTCCTGCCGCTGCTCCCGACCGGGGCGACGGTGTTGTCGATTACCAAAGGATTGCAGGGATATCCCGACGGCCGACTGGAACCGTTTCCGGCTTATCTGGAAACCCTTCGGCCCGATGTGGAATTTCTGGCCGTCGGCGGCCCCTGCATCTGTTTCGAACTGATGGACCGCCGTCATACGATGGTTTGCTTCTGCGGGAAAAAACTGGCCACGGCACAGAAAGTCCGGGACTGGCTGTCCACCCCTTACTATCATATCACGCCGACCGACGATCTGATCGGCATCGAATGCGGCGCCGCCATGAAGAACGCCTATGCCATGGGCGTTTCGCTGGCCGTGGGCATGGCCGAACGCGAAAAAGGCATTACCGACGCCCGCGGCATTACGCCCAATTGTGTCCCCGGCGCTCCCGATCTGAATCCGGTCTACAATCCGCAGGCGGCACTGTTTGCCCAGAGCTGCCGGGAAATGTCTGAATTAGTTAAATTGTTAGGCGGCAATCCGGAACAGATCAGCGGTCTGGCTGGCGCCGGCGACCTTTATGTCACCGTCTTCGGCGGCCGGACCCGGCGTCTCGGGACGCTGCTGGGGCGCGGCATGCCCTATACCCAGGTCAAAGAGGTGTTGAGCGGGGTTACGCTGGAAGCGGTCGCCATCATCACCCGGGTGGCAGCGGCGTTGCGGGTTCGGGCCGCCGCCGGACAAGTCGATCTGAAACGTTTTCCGCTGTTACTGCATATGGACGCCATTCTGAATCACGGCGAGACGGTGAATCCCGCTTGGAATGCGTTCGGTTTCATCGATTGATTTGCAACCGTCCGGCGGCAACAAACTGCCGCCGGAAATCCGAATAGGGAGAGAACATGTATGATGAACTGAAACGGCAGGTCTGCGTCGCCAATCGGGAATTGCAACGTCACGGACTGGTACTTCTGACCTGGGGCAATCTCAGTGCGTTTGACCGGAAAACCGGAGTCGTGGCCATCAAGCCCAGCGGCGTGGCCTATGAAACGATGATCGCTGACGATATCGTGATTCTCGATGGAAACGGCAACGTGATCGACGGGGCTCGCCGACCGAGTTCCGATACGCCGACGCATCTGGAACTTTATCGGGCATTTCCGGAAATTACGGCGGTAGTGCATACCCATTCCACTTATGCTACGGCGTTTGCCCAGGCGGGACAGCCGATCCGCTGTCTTGGAACCACTCATGCGGACCATTTTTGCGGAACGGTCCCGGTCGTCGACAAATTGTCCGCAGCAACCATCGAACACGATTACGAACGCAATACGGGGCGGGCCATCGTGCAATATTTCCAGCAGCATCAAATTGATCCGCAGCAGGTTCCGGCCTGTCTGCTGCCATTTCACGGTCCGTTCGTCTGGGGCGAATCCATCGCCGGAGCGGTGGAGAATGCGGTGGTGCTGGAAGCAGTTGCCCGAATGAATCTGCTGACGGCCCAATGTTGTCCGGAAGGGCGGAAAATTCCGCCGGACCTGTTACGGAAACACTATTTTCGGAAGCACGGCAGTTCGGCTTACTATGGTCAGCAGGAGTGCGGGAGGTGAGCAAAACCCGGTTTCGTGGAACGTCTCAAAATGTATCTCTGGGGAGAACCCCATTTTTTTGCTTTCAAACTTTTTAATTTGTTTATCTGTTTGCTCAGCAAATAGATAAATGAAATAAAAGTTTTGCGGGGTTAAAGTTGGGGCGCGGGAAAATGGGGAGCTTTTACAAAAGCTCCCCGTGTCTTCCCCGCTACCCAAGATATGAGACTTCCGTCAGTTTCTCGCGGACAATAATTTTTTCCGTAAAAAGATCATTGGGGATTTGCATTTCTTTCATTTTGAGGTAGACTAATAGCTCTGTGTTTGCCATATGGTGGCTGTAGCTCAGTTGGTTAGAGCGTCTGGTTGTGGCCCAGAAGGTCGAGGGTTCGAGTCCCTTCAGCCACCCCATTTTCTCTCCTGAATTTTACCTCAAGAAAGTTCCCCCGAACCAACCCCTGCTTTATGCTGCTAAAAGGGGAAAAAACCTGCTTTAAAGAAAAAAATTAGAACATTTTCAGAACATTTTTTTGAGCAGGGACACGCAGACGCCCGAATCCCGATTCCGACCGAAACCCAGCAAAGTCGGTCCCTGTGACCACCAAAAGCCCCCTGCCGCCGGAAAGCAAGCAGGGGGGCCGGATCACCCAGAGTTAACCGGTCAGTCTTCCGGTTCAAGCGGCTTGATGCCGCGTTTTTTCAGATCGCAATCCCGGATCGTATGGACTTTCCGGAAATCGTAAATGGTGGTTTCCGAGGTTGAAAGATTGACCGCAATCTGGGCATTGGTTCGGCCCTTCAGGCGCTGCGCAATCACGGAATTTTCCCGCTCCTCATCACTCAACCATTTCCAAGGTCAGCAATTTGTATTTCGGATTACTTTTATACTTGTACCGCCGCCTTCACCATCGCCTTCGACATCGTAATATTCATCGCTTGATCTCCTTGAAATAAATCGCCCTGGCTACGCATTTTCGGCGTAGTCAGGGTTTTGTGGTTAATTATTCCGGGAATATTTTCCCTATTTCACAGAGATGATATAGATCTGAAATCCGATGATCGACAGTACGTCTCCGGTTTTTGTCTCGTCCGTCGTCACCGAAACCATCAACATGGTCAACCTCTCGCCGAAAATACAAAAATTGATCGTCGAGGCGAACACGTCAAAAGCCCTCAATCGGGAAAGGCATTGCAACACGGTTCCCGAGGATCGGGAGGAGCCGAGACCGGCACTGTTGGAATAGAAATCAGCCTCTTTGGTGAAACTTCAACCGATACTGATGCGGCGTGATGCCGTAATGTTCGCGAAACAGCAAGCCGAAATAATTGCCGTCGGTAAAGCCGCATTGCGCCGCGATGTCGGCGATGCCGTCGTTGCTGTGCTGGAGAATTTCCGCCGCCGTGGTCAGCCGCAGATCAATCAGATACTGCATCGGAGATTTGTTCAACAGTTGGGTAAAACGCCGGTACAGGCTCGATTCGGACATGAACGCCACTTTCGCCAGTTCCGCCCGGGAAATTTCCCGGTGATAGTTTTTCTGCATGAACGCCAACACCTGTTCCAACCGCAGCAATTCCAGATGGCTGGAATTGGTGGACGCCGAAAAACAGCGGCAGAGATGCGCGAAAATCTGCATCAGATAACTGATCGCCATCAACAGAAAGCCATTATTGCGGTCCCGCAGCTCCTCTTCCAGCCGCCGGATTAACCCCAGAAGATATTCCAACTGTTCCATGGAAAGCGTCAGACGGCCGTTGAACTGGTATTGTTCGCGGGTATGGGGTTCCAGTTCGAAAAAAGCGCGATATCCTGGCGCTGCCGCCAGATCGTACAACGGCAAAACAATTTTTTCCGGCCAGAACAGGATGTTGGCGACAGTCAGGTGGTGCTGTTCGGAATACTCGTGCGCCATGCCGGGTTTGAGCATGAACACGTCGCCCGGAGCAAGCTGGAACGTTGAAGACGGGGTACGGTAAGTACCGGTTCCGTGGACCACGATTGCCAATTCCTGGAACAGGTGCGAATGCATCGGCGTGAGCGCTTTTTCTTCCTTGACGGTTACTACTGCCAGCGGAGTATCATCCGGCGTCCCTTTGACATTGGAAAATTGCCAGAAAATGTCTTTAATTTCCCGCTCATTGCTTGGCGTCATGATAAAAACCTTATATCTTTGATCGAATAATAATGTTTTTGGCACGATTTGTCAAGGAAAAATTCTCAATTTCAATTACAATTATCATCATAGCAACATAAAGATAAGGACCGCGCCCATGGCTTTATCCGGACGGATGGAATTTAAGACCTCGGTTTATACGGCAATACTGAATCTCCGCGCCGGGAATCTGACGCATCTCCATTGCGCTGCCGATCCGACAACGGTCAATCTCGTGAATGTTGACCCGGAATACGGCTTCGGCAATCTTTGTATGACCCGTAAAGACGCTCCGCCGGAATGGAATGAACGCTTGCCGAGTCCGATCAAACTCAAATCCTGGCAGCTTCGGGAATCCTGCGAATATGCTTCGGTAATCGAGCGTTCAGCAACCATGGTGCGGCTGGCTAACCCGCGCAGTGGTCATTCCGTTACTTATGCGTTTGCAGAGAATTACTTCGATCTGACGTTGCGGGGCGAATTGCCGGAAGCCGACCAATGCGGTCTGGCTTTTCCGATGGCGTTCATGGATCTGCGCCAGGCGGATGACAGTGCCTTTCAGTTCAATCCGACGTCTCTGTATCGCAGCGAAGAACGCGATCTCTGCTATGTGCTGCTGGAGCGCCGGCAGGGACCCGGCATCCTGTTTACCGCGCTGACGCCTGCCGCCGGTTGGCGGCTGGTTTACGGCAATGACTGGTCGATTCGAGCCGTCCAGATGTCGGCTCGATTCGACAGTCGTTTTGATCGTTCCGGTTTTAATTCAGGTCCGGTCGACTTTACCGTCCGGGTTTCTTTTCCGACCAATCATGATGACGCCATGGGCATGGTGCAGAATTATACCGCGTTGCCGTTGGTCGATGCGCCGTCCTACTATGCGGAAACTGGACGCGGGCTGCCGTTGCGGATTCGCGGTCCGGCGGTCAGGGCCGTGGCATTTGCGCCCGACGGTCGGACGGCGGACCTGAAGTTACAACGGCTTTCCGATACCCTTGCCGTGACCGTTTTGCCGCTGACCGAAGAAGGTTTTTGGCGGGTAAAAGTCATGAATGTCGAAGGTCGCGGCGGTGATGCCGTCTTCCGCGCCGCCTTACCCTTGCCGGAAACGTTGCGCCGCGCCCGGATCGTCAATCAACCAAGTCTGGGCGGCAATGCCGAAGATTCCTATTGGGTTCAAGCCTTTTGCTCGTACCGGAAAAAGTTGCCGCCGGACGACCGCATGGACGGTTTTCTGCACAGTCAACTGGTTGATATCTGGATGCAGGGATTACCCTTTTCCGGTCTGCCGCTCGCGCCGTCGCCGAAAGTTTCGTCGGAGCATTTGAAACCACGTCTGGTCAAGGATGCCGTAATTCCGCAATTTGCCGGCGGTTTTTATCTCAACGCCCCGTGTCCGCAGGCGCACACCGACAACGGCCGGACTTTTTCGCCGTTTCATCTCTTCCGCCGCGAACGCATTCAGGATGCCTTCGCCATGATCCAGAGTTTGCTCTATGCCGCGACGGCGTTCGACAACACCTTGTTTTACGAGCAGGCGGTTCGTATTGCCGAAGCCTATATTCATGACCATGTTGAAGCCGGCGGACGGATTCAATGTCTGCGCGACGACAATCTGCCGGTCGATTACACGACGGTGATTACGCCGCTGGTTTCTTTGATCGAACTGCTTCGCGCCATGGAATTGCGTCATGACTCGCGCGCCGCTGCGCTGCGCGCCGTCTGTTGCCGGGTTGCGGAGTTCTTACTGGCGCGCGGGATGGAGTTTCCGACCGAAGGCGCTCCCGCCCATATGCGGTGGACCGAAGACGGGTCGATTGCCTGTACCGCCTTGTCGCTCTTTCATGCCTATCTTTATCTCGGGAACGATCCGCGTTTTCTCGACCGGGCCGTGGCAGTCATGACTTATCATCGGATCTGGACTTTGCGCGGCCCCGATGTCCGGCTGCAGGGCTCCAGTTGCCGCTTCTGGGAAACCATGTGGGAAAACGACGGCGAAGGTCACGCGCTGAATGCCGGCCATGCCTGGAACATCTGGCAGGCGGAAGCGCTGTTTTATCAGGGCGTGCTGACACTGGATGCCGAGGCGTTATTGTTGTCCTGGAACGGTTTTTGCACTAATCTGGCGAAGTTTCAGGCTGACGGTCGGACTTTCGGCGCGTTTACCCCCGATTACTTGCCGCAACGACCGGCGCGCCTGGAATTGTGTCACTGTTATCCGGAACACGTCGATCCGTCGCTGGCGTTCTATGTCTGGCCGCGCATGCTCGACACTTGGAATCGCACTTCGGTGCTTATTGCGCCGGAGCGGTTGGGCTTTCCGGCGGAACTCGGCCCGATCGCGTTGAACGGCCGGGTTACCGTTACTGCGGACGGTCCGACTTTTACTTCCGACGCGCCGGATTGGGCGGAACTGGTTGTTCTCGGCGCGATGCCGGAGAGTAAATTATTCGTCAAGCCGGTGTCCGGGAAAGTGGCTGTCCGGTGCGATGCCGCCGTCGCGAAGAGCGAGGCGATTTATTTTTGATTGAATGAATAATAATGTTTTTTGCACGATTTATCAAGGAAAAACTTATCGACATTAGGTATAATCGTTAATGAAGCCAATATCGGATGATTAAGTCTTTAAAATTAAAAATGAAAGGCGAAGTGCTAATGTTAAAATCAGGGATAGGCGTCTTCTTACTGATGATCGCGTCATGGTTGCCGGCAATGGCCGGTGACCCTTTCAAATTGGCGGTGCAACGGGAATATTCCCCCAACTTGATCAAAAACTCCGGATTTGAGGAACTGGATACCGCCGGGATGCCCACGGAGTGGGGTTTTGACAATTGTTCCAGATCGAAATACATTCGACCGGAAGTCGTCAGTCCCGGTGCCGGCGGACGTCATGCCGCCAAAATCGGCTTGGCCGATCGTGATAATCCTGAACTGTATGGTTACTGGGTTCAGACCGTGCGGAATATGCAGGAAGGCAGGAAATACTATCTGGCGTTGAAAGTATGGAATAAGAATATCAATTTTACCTACTGGATTCAAAATGACGGCGGCAAAACTCCCATGACGCTGATTGTGCCCTTCTTTTCCCCGCCGGGAGACATCGGTACCGAAGTGTTGCCTAAATTCATTGATTCCAATTGGGTCCGGGGTTTTCGTAAAAATGCCTGGAATGCGGTTGAAGGAGAATTTGAAGTGCCGGAAAAAAGTGAAATTACGGCGATCGCTTTACGCCTGGGGTGCTATGCTTCTACTCAGGGTGAAGTAGTGATCGACGATGTTTATCTGGGTTTGGCCGCCAATCGCGTAAAAGTAAAAATTACCGGATCCGGATTGAAAGAAATTGCCGTTTATACTGAAACCGGGGCGCGGGTGTTGACGCAAGAACTCAATCCCAATGTCGTCACGCAGAATTGGAATTTCGAATTGCCGTCGCGTTATACCGGGTATTGCTTTCGGATTGAAGATGTAAAAGGCCATTCTTATCAGAGGAAACTCGAATGAAAATTCAATTTTTTACCGTCTTGACGATAATTGTCTGTGGCTCCGCCAACCTTTGGAGCCAGAAATGCGATCAAGTGAAACTGGGGTGTGACGGAACCTGCGTCCTGCAAATTTTTCCGGACAATCAGAACCGGGCTGTGGCGGGGACGCTGCGGCAAAGTTCCGCCGACGAAAGCCTGTGGGAACTGGATAACGGGGTGATTTGCCGGTTGCGGATCATCGAGTCGGCTGACGGCGTTGACTGTACCTTGACCTGCAGCCTGCGCGACCGTCAGTCCGACGCGGTAAAACTGCTTCGTTCGGAAGTTCGAAAAACGTTGCCGCCGACCATGAATACGTTCTGGGACGGTTTCGAAGTCAGGACCTTATCTTCAGCCCGTCCCCTGAGTCGTAAGAAGCTGATGGAAACGTTTCCGCTCGCTTGTGTTTACGGCTCACAAGCGGGGTTTGCGCTCGGCATCAGCGCCGACAGTATTACCGGCAGTCTGAATTCCCTGGTCAGCACCGATAATCGCCAGATCCGCTTGAGTTACGGTACCCGGATGGTGGTCGATAATCGCAGGGAGCAGAAAATCGGGTTTACGGCCTTTGCCTTTAATCCGGAATTCGGCTGGTGCAATGCCGTGGAAGAATATTACGCCAAGTACCCGCAGTATTTTCAACCGACGCCGGGGGTTGACTCGCGAATTTACGGCGTCGGCGGCTATCTTGGCTATGCGCACGGCTATGCCGGGTTTGAACTTCATCCCCGTCGCTATGACCGCATGAGCTGGGAATGGGCTTACGCCCCGTGGGTGATGGCCGGCGACTGGTATCCGGAAGAACAGGACGGCAACGAAAAAATATATACCGAGGAAATTACCAGTCGCGGTCAGGCGGGGACGTTGCTGAAACCGGGGGAGAAATGTTCCTGGCGTAAATATCATGACTTCAGCAAAGAGTATTTTCAATCGTCGGAACGGGCGGTGGCGCCGCTGTATTATTTGTTGGTGAAAAACATCAACGGTAAAGTCATTAGTAAGTTCCCCGATTCCGGCTTCCGCGATGCCGCCGGCAATCTCGGCTCCAACAAGGACTCCGGTTCCATTACGGCGGATCTCGGCCATTGCGGTTGGGCTTTTGCTTACGGCAGCGGCCTTCAGGCTTATCTGGAACGGAAAATCCGTTTGGCTGTGGAAAATTATCAGATCAGCGGGTTTTCCTTCGACATGGCCAATTACAGCATAAACGATTACGGGCCGGCGCAATTGAAATATGCGACGGCGCGTAATTTTGACGAAGACGGCAAAATTTATACCGGTGATTTTGCCTTGCCGATCTTTTTTGCCGACTACATCCATACATTGAAGCGCGACGGGAAAACGATGGCGGTTTACATGAATCTGGCGATGAACGGCGCGGTTGGTTTTACCGCTTTCCATGCCGACGGCCTGATGTATGAGGGGTGTCCCGGCGACTGTACCGGCCAAGTGCTGGTGGAGCGTCTGATGAGCGGTCGGAAACCCATGAATTTCTGGGGCTTTCCGGATAACTGTTTCGGCGATAATTTCAGCCAATACAGTGCCGTCAACTGGGCCAAGTTGAAAAACCATCCCCAGGCGCGCGAGGAAATTCGTCAGGGCATGGCGCAATTCTTGTTGTTCAGCAGTCTGAGGTATGGCATTACCATGCAGACATGGTCGTCGACTCATCCGGTCATCCATCCCTGGTTGGACGTAATTACGGCCTTGCAGAAAGCCGGCTGGCATCCGACTACCGCCGTCAAAGGCGCCGGCAGTGATCTCTTGTGGATCGGCCGTTTCGGCAATGGACCTGAAACCATTATTACCATAACCAATCCGGAACGTGTTCCGGTCAAAGCGGAGCTGACGCTGCTCAATTCATATCTCGGCAATGCCGGCTATCTGCTGGTTCCCGAATGCGGTCAACCGCTCAAACAGCAACTCCGCAACGGCAAAACTTCTTTCGCGCTGGAGTTGCCGCCGAAGGGTATTGTCGTCATGCGGACGATGGAAATTACCGGCCGGCTGGCCGGTAATTTTGAAACCGTTCAGACCGCCAACGGCGATATCATCATTAAGACTCCGACAACATTCCCGGCATTTAAATTAAGCGGCCGTTTTTACGACTTCAGACATCGTTTGATGGCGGTGTCGACGGCAGCCGGCAAGCCGCAGCGCGTGTCCCGGGAAAACGATTGTTTCACGGTGAAAATTCCCGCTGATGCCGCTGAAATCATAGTTAAAGCCTGTCCGCAGATTGTTTTGTCCAATCCGGCCGACGCGTTGCTTGCCTGCTTCCGCTATTCGGCCGTTGCCGATCCGAACACACGTCCCTTGCTGGTATTGCCGGAAAAGGCGGTTCGCGAGGAATTAATTGCCCGCGATATGTTTGCCCTTTATTATCCGACCAATGTTTGCTCGCTGACCAAATTCGGGCATCGCAATACTACCGATGTCAATCAGTTTGACCCCGCCTACCTGACGAAATGGCCGTTTCAGACGTTGACTCCCCAAGCGGCCTCCGGACATCGCGGATGGAAGATTTATATCGGGCGTCAGGACGCTTTCCCGCAGTTGGCGGCTAAGTTTACGACCAAAGAGAAGGAACAACTGGAGTTTGCTGCGGAGGGCATGGTAAAATTGTTTCCCAATGAAAAAATTCTCTGGATTGGAGGCCGTGACGCTGCTGGCGTAATCGCTGCCGCCCAATGTTGTTTTTCCATCCTCGATCAGACAAAATTGAACGTAAAACCATGATCAATTGGGAGGCTTTGCACGAAAACTAAGGTTTTCTGCACGTTTTGTTAAGGATTTTATTTGACTTATCGTCTATAATTAGAGTTAGGCAACTGAGGAATAACAATCAAATCTGACATAGGAGAAAGACGAATTATGAAAATCAGTAGAAATTTCACTCTTATTGAGCTTCTGGTGGTGATCACCATCATTGCGATCCTGGCCGCCATGCTGTTGCCCTCATTGAACAAAGCCAGAAACATGGCCAAACGGATCAAATGTACCAGTCAGCAAAAACAATTAGCCACCGCGGTTCATTTTTATACCAACGATTTCGATGGCCGTTGCCCGCGGATCGGTTATTCGCGGTTCTACCCTGCCGCTTGGAGTGGTAACGTCTGGAACGTGGCTGATGCCTCCCTTCGCGCTTACTGGTCAGGCGGCGGCTTTCACGATAAACAGATTGTTATTTGCCCGTGTGAACGGCGCCAGGGATCTGGTTCCCCGTCCTGGTTTAATAATAATATGGACGGAACCGTCTCTTTCGGCGGCAACACCAGCTATATCACTTGGGCTGGCTGGGGCTGGAACGGCGATGACGTTCGGCTGGTCAATTCGCCCAATACTACCAAAGACAAACCGTCATGGCTGCTCTTTGTCGATCGCTATTCTTCTACCGGAATCGCGACGATGCATCCGGAAGGTGCCAACGCCGCCATCTTTGACGGCCATGTCGAATGGGTCAACAAGAAATCGCTTTGCGTCGATACGACCCACTGCGGCAATCGCCAGGTTCAGGAAGGGTTGTTGATTCCGATTGCAACCTGTGCCGCCTGCATTGCGGCCGGAACAAATCCGTAAAACCATAGTACCGAAAAAGTGAATATGAATACCACCGGTGTAATCATCGTCGGTGCCGGACGCGGCTCGCTGTTTGCCCGCACGATCATCGAGAGCGGACAACGCTTCGTTGCCGCTCTCGTGGATAATAATCAGGACATCCATGAAATTCTTCGCCGGCGGTTTCGGGACGAATACCACTCCCAGGATACCCTGATTATGGCCTCGTTGGAAGAGGCGCTGGAGCGGTTTCCTCCGGATCGGGCCGACAGCGTTCTGCTTGTCACCCCCAATAATACCCATGCGGAAATGCTGCGGCTCGCGCTGGCCGCCGGACGTCACGTTTTATTGGAAAAACCGGTCGCAGCCGATGCCGAAGATCTGCGTAAAATCGCGGCGCTGACGGCTCATACCGACCGTATCGTCCAAGTCGGCTTTGTCTTGCGCTATTCCTTGTTCTTTCGTAAGATCAAGGAATTGATCGACGGCGGGGTGATCGGGCGCGTCGTGATGGCGCAAATCAATGAATGGCTGGATTTCTCCCACAGCGGCAATGCTTATCGTCGCGGCTGGCGGCGGTATCGGAAGCTGACCGGCGGCTTTCTCAACGAAAAGTGCTCGCACGACCTTGACCTGCTGTGCTGGTTCAAGGATGCGCAGGCCGCGCCGGCAAGGGTTTATTCGGCGGCAGGTAAAGAAATGTTTCCGGCAAAGGAAACGCCGGAAGACTGCCGGCAGTGTCATGATGAACCGTGTCAATTCCGTTATCAGTCGCCGCCGCTCCAGTTGCGGTTTCAACCGGCCCATGACGACCGCGCCGACAACTGTTGCGTTTTCCACAGCGATGCTGATATTTTCAATCATCAAAGCGTAATTATCAGTTACAGCGACGGTACGCAGGGCATTCTGACACTGACTTCCTACAGCGGCGAACCGGGCCGGACGCTCAACATTCACGGGACCGAAGGATATCTGCGCGGCAATGTGGAAACCGGCGACCTGGAACTCGCCGTCTATCGCGAACACGGCGCTACGCTGAAAAAAATCCCGCTGGAACTCAATGCCGACGGTCATGGCGGCGGCGACAGCTTCATTCTGCCGGAATTTTTTGATTGCATCGCCAGGAATACCCCGCCGTCAGCCTCGGTTTATGACGGCTTGCGGGCTTCCGCGATTGCGTTTGCCGCCGATGACAGCGCCATTTCCGGGCAGGCGGTGGATTTGACCGAAAGATTGAATTTTCAACGTTGACACCAATAGGATGATTTCATATGTCCATGCAGATAAAACGTTGGCTGGAAAAAGCCGAGGAACTGAAGTCGGAACTCAAACACTGGAAGGTCCTTCCGGTGAGCATTGTTGAACCCGTGAGCGACCCGGCCGCGTGGCAGCAGACGACCATGCGGACCGTCGCGCCGGTCGAACAACTGTTTCGCCGGCCGCTGGTCAACGGAGATAAGATCATTGTCGATTTCGGCGAGCTGGTCGTCGGCACGTTCCATTTCACCTTCGATACGGTGACCAAATATGCTGATTCCCCGGTTCGGGTCAAGTTGATGGCCGGCGAACTGCCGCATGAAGTGGCCGCCCCGCTGGAAACCTACCACGGAACCCTCAGCCGCGCCTGGATTCAGGACGATGTGTTCAATATTGACGATCTGCCCGGCGAATGCGTGCTGCCGCGCCGTTACTCCTGTCGTTATCTCTCGCTGGAGTTCGTTGCCGTGCCTGGACAACTGTTGATCCGGGACCTCTTTATCCTGGCCGAAGGCGCCGAAGAAAAACTGCCGGCATCGCCGTCCGGTCTCGATCCCGAACTGGCTGCCGTCGACCGCGTCGGCATTAGAACTTTACGCAACTGCATGCAGACTTGTTTTGAAGACGGTCCGAAACGCGACCGCCGGCTCTGGGTCGGCGATCTGCGGCTTCAGGCCATGGTCAATGAGGTCAGCTACCGCCGGTTCGATCTGGTCGAACGGTCGCTCTATCTGATTGCCGGCTGCATGGACGACGACGGGCGCATTCCCGGCTGTGTGTTTGAGCGGCCGGAACCGATTCGCGGCTGTCATACGGCCGATTATGCGTTGCTGTTTGCGGCGGTTCTGGAAGAACATTGCCGCTGGAGCGGTCGGGCGGAGATCGGCCATGATCTCTTCGACGCGGCGCGGCATCAGTTTGACTTGGCCGATCCGTACTTTGACGCGGCCGGGGTGTTTCACGATCCGCGCGATCCGGATCGTTTCTGGATTTTCGTCGACCATCAGGCCGCGCTCGACCGTCAGGCGGCTTTTCAGGGCATCTATCTTTTCGCGCTGAACGCGCTGAGTCGTCTGGCCCGACAGTTGAACCGACGAGAAATCGCGGCGGCTGCGGTCCGGAAAGCGGCCGTTTTGACGGCGGCGGCCCGGGCGGCTTTTTACGATAACCGCTCCGGGCTGGTTTACTCCGGTCCCGAACGACAACTTTCCTGCGCCTCGCAGGTCTGGATGATTCTCGGCGGCGTGCTGACGCCTGCGGAGGGGCGTCGGGCGTTGGCGGCGTTGGATGAGGACCGGGCCGCGCTCATGCCGGTTTCGCCTTATATGTATCATTACTATCTGGAAGCTTGTCAGGTCTGCGGCGACCGCCGACGTCTGGAGCGAACGATTCGGCGTTACTGGGGTCAAATGGTGAAGCACGGGGCCGATACCTTTTGGGAAGTGTTCATTCCGGGCAATGACTTTTTCTCGCCGTACAGCGATACCCGCCTGAACAGTGCCTGCCATGCCTGGAGCTGTACGCCGTCTTATTTTTTACGTGCCGGCAGCAATGAGAAATCCCGACCGGAACCGGTCGCGGGTTCCGTCGATACTTCCTGTTTGGCTGCGGTTGACCGCGTTTAAAATTACGGGTCTTCACCAGAATTAGTGGGTAAAGGCGCATGAAGATAGGAGTGGAACGGAAGACTACTGAACCCGTCTGGAGTCAAGGTCGCAATCCGGCATAACCGGTCACTGCGTTCCCTCTTATTCCGTTTGCTTGCTTGACTCCATCCGGAACCAGTAGCGTCGACGGCTTTTGTGGATCGGCGAAAAACGTACGCAGGAAACGTTGAACGGTTTTTCAAGGAATTCAAAGCGTTGGACACACAGTTTGCCGAGCGGATCAAATTCGTTTGCAGCGACATGGG
>Ga0160425_1001361_pt1 | contig 23846 bp, 16 predicted proteins | sample BioMet8_FD_108193 | JGI IMG/M metagenome (GOLD analysis project Ga0160425, IMG submission 108193) | Microbial communities from bioreactor (seeded with sewage sludge) at Lawrence Berkeley National Lab, California, USA - Biofuel... | ecosystem: Engineered > Bioreactor > Anaerobic > Unclassified ...
AAAACGAACAAATTTACTTATAGAGGAGGAAACAAGGGGCGCGGCCCTTGTTGCGGGGGAATAAGGATAGCAATTCCTCCCCCATATGAATAAGGGGGTCTCCTTGCTATAGTTATAATGAAAAGCGAAAATCTGAAGCGCCTTGCCGACGCGGGCTTTCCGGTGCCTGCCTTCCGCACCTTTAAGAGCGCTGACGAGGCCGATACGGGCTTTTCCCCGAAAGATGTATTCGCCGTGCGCAGCAGCTTTTCAGGGGAGGACGGAAACGAATACTCCTACGCCGGACAGTTCCTGACGCTTTTGAACGTTAAGCGCGGCGACGTACCCGCGGCCGTCCGGAAGGTCATTGACGACGCCGAATATTCCTGCAGGGCCTATGCCGAAGCAAGAGGCGCCGATAAGGGCGGCAGCATGCTGGTTGTGGTGCAGGAGATGATAGCCGCGGATCTTTCCGGCGTGATGTTCACTGCAAACCCCTGCGGACTCGTGAGCGAGAGCGTGCTGACTGTGGGAGAGGGCACAGGCGACGGCGTGGTGGACGGCAGAGTGCCCACCGCGACATATTTCTGCGACCGCATCGGCGGCGGTTATTACTTCGACGCCCAGCCGGGCGCGCCGGAGCTTAGGGAACCGCTTCTCAGGGAACTGACTGCCCTGGGGGAAAAAACAGAGAAGCTTTTCGGCAGACCAATGGACGTGGAGTTTGCCGTTGCGGACGGCAAAGTGTATATCCTGCAGGCCAGGCCGATCACCACGCTGCCGGACGGGGATGAAGCCGTACTTGACAACAGCAACATTGTGGAGAGCTTTCCCGGCGTGTGTTCGCCCGCCACTCAGGACTTCGCGAAGGCCGTTTACGAGGCCGTGTTCACAAGCTGCCTTAGGCGGCTTACCCACAGCAAAAAGATGACTGCGGCGCTGAGGCCCACGCTTTCCAATATGGTGGAGGCGGTCAACGGCCGGATGTATTACCGCATAGACAACTGGTACGCGCTTTTGTCAATGCTGCCGTTTTCAGGTAAACTTATCCCCGTGTGGCAGGATATGCTTGGCGTGTCGCGCCGAAAGGTCATTATGGGGGATATGCCCGCATTCGGGCTTTTAAGAAAGACCGTGGCCGTTGGCTCGTTTGTCTGCCAGTTTCTCACGGCGCCAAGGCATATGCGGGAGCTGGACAAGTATTTTTCCGACAACCTGCCGCGGTTCCGTTACGAGCTTGCCGGGGCTGGGACCCCGGGACAGCTTCTGGAACTCTACGACGAGCTTCTTTCGGAACTGGGCGACAAGTGGAGCATGACGCTTGTAAACGACCTGTACGCCTTCGTGTTCACCGCACTGGCATGCAGACGCCATTCGGGTGAAATCTCCGACATAGGCAGGCTCAGCAGTCTGGAGCCGGTACGGGCGATGAACAGGCTAGCCCTCATAGCTGCGTCCCACGGCCTGGACAGCCCCGCCTATCAGCGGGGCAAAAAATCGTACATAAACAAATACGGCGACAGAGCCCTGCGGGAGCTGAAGCTGGAGACCGTGACCATGCGCACGGACCCGTCAATACTGGACGACGCCGTGCGGCAGCGCATGTCCGCCGGCAGCGCCGGGGAAGCGATCTCCGGGGCGGCAAAAAAGGCAGACGCGTGGACAGTGCGCCGGGCGAAGCTGGGCATAGAAGGCCGGGAGAGCGCCAGACTGAACCGCAGCCGCATATACGGCATTGCCCGGGAAATATTCCTCCGTCTGGGCGATAATTTTGCCGACAGAGGCATAATAGATGAGCGGGATGACATATTCATGCTGCGCTTTGACGAGATCCGCTCATGCGCCGCTGCATATAGAGACATGCGGAAGACGGTGGAAGCCCGCAGGAGTCAGTGCGATATGTTCGCACAGCTTCCGGCCACGCCCCGCATGGTGTTCCGCGGCCCGGTAACCGACCGGTCGCCGCAGAGAATTGGCCGCCGTACGGTGGCCGCGCTTCCGGACGTGATGCGCGGCACCGCCTGCTCCGCAGGCAGGGCAACGGGAGAGGTGCTGGTTGTGGACAGGCCGTCGCTGGATATGGATACGCGGGGCAAGATTCTGGTGGCAGCAATGACCGACCCGGGCTGGGTGTTCCTCATACAGAACGCCGCGGGAGTCGTTGCGGAAAAGGGCTCTCTGCTTTCCCACACTGCCATCATCACCCGGGAGCTGCGCAAGCCCGCCGTGGTGGGCGTGGAGGGCGCAGTGGGTCTTCTCAAAACTGGAGATATTGTGGCGCTTGACGGAGACTCGGGTACCGTGAGACTTCTCAGCCGTCCGGAGGAGGCCGCGATATGAGGGCGGTAAGACTGCAGAAGGAATCGGAGTACATTGAAAAATTCGTGCGTCTTCCGGCTGACCTGTATCCGCCCAGGGAACGTACTTCAGAACCTGAAACCGAAAGGGCGCTTCTGCAGGGTGAGCATGTGCTGTCACACTACTTTGAAACCGAAGGATTTCTGGTCTTGGACGATAATAACAGAACGCAGGCCCGCTGCATGGTGACGCTGTACCCGGGGGAGGAGCAGGCGTACATCGGCTTTTTCGAGTGCGCTGACGATGCGGGAGTATCTGAACTGCTTTTTGCTGCAGCCCATGATTTCTGTGCCGAAAACGGCAGAAAAACGGTGGTCGGGCCGGTGGACTCCTCGTTCTGGATAAAATACCGGCTAAAGACGGACCGTTTCGGTACGCCATACACCGGAGAGCCGTACAACAAGCCGTATTACGAAAGACTTTTTGCTAAGGCCGGCTATGAAACGGCGGAAACCTATTATTCCACCCGCTACCGCGCCATAGAGCCGGACTTCCGCAACGAAAAATACGAAAAGCGCCTGCGGGATTTTGAGGATAGAGGCTGTATTATAAAAAGTCCGGAAAAATCGGAATACTCTGCCGCCATGTCGCAGGTATACGATATGATAGACAGCCTTTACGCCGATTTTCCCACTTTCAGACACATCACCAGGGATGAATTTCTGACATTGTACGCCCCCATGGAGAAGATAATCGACCTCTCCATGGTGCTGATGGCATACGACGGGGGAGAGCCGGTGGGATTCTTCGTATGCCTGCCCGACTTTGGGGCCGATGTTTGCGGCGGCATGACTCCCGGAAAACTGATGCGGATAATAAGGACCAAACACGCGCCGGAGCGGTATATTCTGCTGTATCTGGGCGCAAAAAAGGAATATGCGGGACTGGGCAGCGCACTGGTGCAGGTTATCGAGGAAAGACTTAAGATCAATAAAGCCGCGTCGATCGGCGCCCTTGTGAAGGCGGGAAAGGTGACGGGCGGGTATTTTCCCGAGCTTGCCGGAGGCCGCATGCACTATATCCTGCTGAAAAAAGAGCTGTGAAGAAAACCCCGAAGCCGATTTCAATGATCCGACTTCGGGGTTTTGATAATTTGATTCAGATTTTCGGGCTGCCTGAAGGCCTGTGGTTTCTGCCGCCCCTGTGGGACGGCCGGCGGGCGCCGCCCTTGTCGGGCAAATTCTGCGCCTTTTGCGGCGCGCGGGCGGTTTCGGCGGGCTTCTGAGGTCTGGGGGATGCAGTGCGGGGCGGCCGGGGCTCTCTCTGCGCTCTTGGGGGACGCTGGCTCTGGGCGGGCTTTTCCGTTTTTTCCAGAATGACCATGGGCCACTCGCTCTCCTTTACCGGGATCTTCTCGCCGGTGAGCTTTTCAATGTCCTTAAGATATTCCAGCTCGTCGTAGCAGCAGAAGCTGACGGCCGAACCGGCGTGACCGGCGCGGCCGGTGCGTCCGATGCGGTGGATATACGTCTCAGGCTCGTTGGGAATATCGTAGTTTATGACGTGCGAGAGCTCGTTGATGTCTATGCCCCGGGCCGCGATGTCCGTGGCCACCAGGACCCAGATCTGTCCGTCTTTAAAGGAGTTGAGGGCGTTTTGCCGGGCGCGCTGGCTCTTGTTGCCGTGGATGGCGAGAGCCTCGATGCCCTCTCTGTCCAGTTCCTTCACGACTTTATCGGCGCCGTGCTTGGTGCGCGTGAACACCAGAGCGCTGTGCAGATCGTCCTGCCGCAGCACCTTGGCCAGCAGGTGCTTTTTGTTGCCCTTATCCACAAAATACACGCACTGGTCGATGGCCTCCACCGTGCTGGTGACGGGATCCACCTTCACGGTCTTGGGCCTGTTCAGCATGCTGTCGGCCAGCTTCTCGATTTCCGGCGGCATGGTGGCGCTGAACATCAGCGTCTGCCGATGCTTTGGCAGCTTTTCCAGCACCCGCTTCACATCGTGGATGAAGCCCATGTCCAGCATGCGGTCTGCCTCGTCCAGCACAAAGATCTCAATGCCGTCCAGCTTTATAAGTCCCTGTCCGATGAGATCGTTAAGTCTGCCGGGGGTGGCCACAAGAATGTCTATGCCGCCCCGGAGCATGTCCTCCTGGGGACCCTGGCCTACGCCGCCGAATATTACGCCGCTGCGCAGTTTCAGGTATTTTCCGTAGAGCACGAAGCTGTCGTAGTTCTGTATGGCCAGTTCCCTGGTGGGGGTGAGGATGAGTGAGCGTATCCTGCCGCTCCGGCTCTCTTTGGACAGATTTTGCAGTATCGGCAGGGCGAAGGCCGCGGTTTTGCCGGTGCCGGTCTGAGCGCAGCCCAGCACGTCGTCGCCGTCCAGCACGTATTTTATGGTCTGCTCCTGTATGGGAGTGGGCTCGGTATAGCCGGCCTCGTCCACCGCATGCAGCAGCGGCTCTATAAGGTTCATCTCTGAAAAATGCATATTGTCTCTTTTCCTTGATTATTTCCGCTTTGAAAGCGTGTTTTTACCATAATACCAGTTCTTTGCTGATAAATCAATCAATATGGGTCGAGGAACGTATGCCGGGAAAATATAGTTATCTCCCAATATTGTTTTTGCGCTTTGCGTGAGCTATTATAAAAGCACCGACAATTAACGGAAAGGAGAACGGCAATGAGTGATCTAGGCAGATTTATCAAGGCTCAGGAGCGCAGCTATTACACGGCTCTTGATGAGATCAGAGGCGGCCGGAAGGAGAGCCATTGGATGTGGTACATCTTCCCGCAGATAGAGGGGCTGGGTTCCAGTCCCACGGCCCAGTATTACGCCATAAGCAGCCTCGAGGAGGCAGATGACTATCTGAACGACCCGGTGCTTGGGCCGCGTCTTGAAGAGATATCGGAGGCGCTTATGAAGCTGTCCACCTCCGACCCGTCAGCGGTGTTCGGATGGCCGGACGACATGAAGCTCAAATCCTCCATGACGCTGTTCTCGCTGGTGGCGCCGAAAGGCACGGATTTTGAAAGAGTGCTGGACAAGTACTACGACGGCGACAGGGACGATCTTACGCTGAGCATAGTCGGCAGACGCTGAGGAACCATTTTAAAACTGGAGACGCAGACGCCGGTTCCTGACGGAACCGGCGCTTTTAAAAAAATACACAAAATATCCAAAAAAATCATTACATATTGACATAGTTTGCACAAAATGGTAAAATTCAGTAAATATTTATAAAGTGCGCGGATGTGAAACATTCTGATGCGAAATGAAGCGACAGAGGGAGAAAGATTATGAAAAAGACGACTTCCGTACTGTTATGCTGCGCAATGATCCTTGCTTTGCTCTCCGGCTGCGGGCAGAGCGGCGGATACAAGGTCAACAAAGATCTGGCCAAGGCGGAAAGCGTGAAGCTGAACCTTACCGGCAGCACGCCGTCATTTAAGGCCATGGAGAGCGTTATCGCATCTTTCTGCAAGCTCTATCCCAACTGCACCATCAATTACGAGTACGTTCAGGACTATGACAAGTCCATGACCACGCGCCTTAAAAATAACGACAACGTGGACATGTTCATTACCAAAAACATCACGGCTTCGTCTGACTTCCTGCCGTATGCTATGGAGCTTAAGGGCCTGGGGGACAAGCTGAATCTGTCGGACACATATGAAGGACTGCTCCGCAACTTCACTTTCAGCGAAAACGGCGCCGACGTTATGTATGCGGTTCCGCTGGGCGGCGAGGTCAGGGGCATGTATGTCAACACCACGATACTGAAGTCCCTGAACCTCTCGGTACCGACGAACTATTCCGAATTGTTATCCTGCTGCAAGACGCTGAAAGACGCGGGATACGTGCCGCTGCAGGGTAATCCCGGAGCGTTTGGCCAGCTGCTGATGTACCCTTATGTGTGCAGCCTTATTGCGAATTCCTCTGATTATCAGGGTACCTACGACAAGGTAAACAGCTGCGCGTCCGGAGTCAGCGAGATCTTCCGCGAGCCTGTGAGCAGACTGTACGACATGGTAAAGAACGGCTATTACAACTACAAATATGTGGAAACGACCTACGGATATTTTGAAGAATCCACAGATGAGAGCAACGTCCAGTCTTTCCTGGGGCTTGATAAAAAGGACGACGGCTCATACGTGAAGACGGACGATGTTGGAAAGGTGGCTTTCATGCCGGCCACTATGTCGCTGAAGTCCGTACTGGACAAGGCAATAGAAGATTACCACAGCGCCATTGAGTACCAGTTCATCCTCTCGCCGGTGGGCGACAAGGGCGGCTACGCCTATTTGTCGCCGGCCTCCGGAATAGCGATAAATAAAAACAGCCAAAATACCGCTTGGGCCGTCGAGTTTATGAACTATCTGTTTTCAAAGGACGTAAACAAGACCTTTGCCGCGGAGCAGAACATCATTTCCAACACCGCCGATGCGCTGGAGACTATTTCCAGCACGTTCAGCGTCAGTTCAGACCGTGTCTGCCAGCTGGGTCAGGTCACATTCAAATATGTGTTCTATGACGTCATGAAGAAGGCTCTCACCACGATCTCAAAGGGAAATAACCCCAAGTACATGCAGAAGGACGGCACAATGTACGACCTTGCGCATTATATGGAGGAGTTGGAAAACGGCTTCGCGGAAGTGAGGAACGGCGGCTGAATGCTGGTACAGAGCGACACTGAAAGGCTTATATGGCACTGAACAAAAGCGAAAAAAACAGCACGGCGCTTATACTTATTGTCAACCTGCTGCTGGTTGGCTGCATAGTTGCTGCCTTTTTCCGCTACACTGCCGGTTTCCGCAACAGACTTCAGGAACAGAATATCGCCGATATTACGAATATCAATCAGGCCTCCGCCAACATCAGCAGCTCGTTTTTCCTCAATCAGCAGAAGCGCCTGGCCGACTCGGTGCAGTATATAACCCAGCGGTCGTTTGAGTACGACGAGGCGCTGGCATATATATGCGATTCCAACAGCGACACCGAAAGCGTATATGAGCTTATCGGGCCTGATAACAGAGGTTTCGCCTCCATACGCCTCAACGGAGGCTTTGTCCCTGTGGATTACACCAACAAAGATTACAACTCACTTACCGTAATGTTCCAAGGCGGTTCAGGGCAGAGCAGCAAAATACAGTGTACCCGCGAATTTACGGATTCATATACGGCGAACAAGAGCTTTGCTCTTTATTCGTTCGTGGATCTTGCCGACAGCCGCGGGAACATTGATACCTATACGCTTCTCATTGTTTCGAAAAGCGAAAACTTCGCCAGTCTTATCGCGCTGAACGGCGGGTATCAGGATATGTCCAATGTTCTTGTCACGTCCGACGGCAGCTACGTCTTCGGCTCCAATGACTTTAAGTCCGATAATCTTTTCAAGTATTTCTATGATTTCAACGGACTGTCTATGGACGAAAAAAACAGCATTGCGGAGAAATTCGCCTCCGACGGAAACGGGGAGTTTTACTACAAGGACAGCCGCGGCCGCGACTGCGTGTTTGTATATACCTCCGTGCCGAATACCCAGTGGTTCTGCGTCAGCTGCGTGCCGCTTTCATCCTTCAAAAATACCGGTATGGATATGGGATTTTCCCTGTGGATAGCAATTTTGCTCACAGCTCTGATGATGTTCAACGTCATGTGGCTTAACATGGCCAACCAGCGCCTGAAGCTCAGCATCCGCAAGGAAAAGGAGGCGAGCGAGGCAAAGACCGACTTCCTTTCCCGAATGAGCCACGATATACGCACTCCGCTGAACGTCATCATCGGCACCACCATACTTGCCGGAAGGCAAAAAAATCCGCCCATGACCCAAAAATACCTGGACGACATAGACAAGAGCGGCAAGTTTCTTTTGTCGCTGGTGAACGATATTCTTGATCTCAACAAGGTCGAGAGCGGCAAGATGGAGCTGCGGCTTGTGCCGTATTCATACGGACAGTTCCACGCCAGCATGGCCGCCATCATCGCGCCTCTGTGCAGGGACAGGGATATCAGCTTTACCATGACCGGGAACGAGGACGATCCGCCGCATATGCTGGACTCCACGCGCCTTAATCAGATATTTTTCAACATCCTCTCGAACTCGGTCAAGTTTACGCCTCCGGGAGGTCAGATCGGCCTTGAGTGCAGTACGGAGAGCGGCACCGACGGCCTCGATACGCTGATTTTCAAGGCTTACGACACAGGCTGCGGCATGAGCGAGGAATTCCAGAAGCACATGTTCGAGGCCTTTACTCAGGAACAGGACAGCGACAAAAATCGCGGTCAGGGCACGGGCCTGGGCCTTGCGATCGTCAAAAATCTTGTGGATCTCATGGACGGCACCGTTGAAGTGGACAGCGCGCCCGGAAATGGCACTGTGTTCAACATAACCATCCCGGCACAGATGTCCCGGGACGCGAACCCGGACACCATAGTCGCGGAAGTACCGGCGGTGACAGTACAGGGAAAATGTGTACTGCTTTTTGAGGACAATAAAATAAATGCGGAAATCGCGCAGACCCTGCTTGAGGACGGGGGAGTGACAGTGGAACATGCGTCCAACGGTCAGGAGGGGCTGGAAATGTTCTCCGCATCGGCTCCCGGACATTACGACGCCGTACTTATGGATCTTCGCATGCCGGTAATGAACGGTCTGGACGCCTCGAGGGCCATAAGAGCCCTGGAAAGACCGGATGCAGGAACGGTGCCCATTATTGCCATGACGGCCAACGCCTACGACACCGATGTTCAGAACTGCCTGGACGCCGGGATGAACGCCCACCTGCCGAAACCCATTGATCCGGAGAACATGTTCGCAGTGCTGTCAAGAGAGATAAGCATAGCGGAAAATCTGAAATAAAGCTGACCCGGAGAAACTGATATCAGTTTCTCCGGGTTTGGTTTACAAGCCGTTTTCTGTCAGCGGGTCTGGCCGTTGCCGTAGATCTTGAATTTCATGCTTGTGAGCTCGTTCAGCCCCAGGGGCCCTCTGGCATGGAGCTTTTGAGTGGATATTCCGATTTCGGCGCCCAGACCGAACTCGCCGCCGTCGGTGAAGCGGGTGGAGGCGTTGTGGTATACAGCCGCCGCGTCCACGCTGTTCAGATATTTTTCCGCCGCCGCCTGATCGTCGGTGACTATGCACTCGGAATGGCCGGTGGAGTACTGATACACATATTCTATAGCCTCGTCGATGCTGCCTACCACATGCGCCGCCATTATATAGTCGCCGTACTCATGGCCCCAGTCGGCGTCTGTGGCGGGCACGGCCTGATCCTTCAGTATCTCCATCACCTCGGCGTCGCCGCGTATCTCGGTGTTTTTCTCCTTCAGCCTTGCCGCTATAACCGGCAGGGCCTTTTCAGCTATATCCCGGTGTATCAGCATGCACTCGGCGGCGTTGCAGACCGAGGGGCGGGAGGTCTTCGCATTGAAAATGATGTTCGCGGCCATGTCAATGTTCGCGGCCTTGTCCACGTATATGTGGCAGACTCCGGAGCCGGTCTGAATGACGGGCACGGTGGAATTTTCCACCACGGCGCTGATGAGCCGCTTGGAGCCTCTGGGAATGAGCACGTCGACATAGGCGTTCATGTGCATGAGCTCGTTTGCGCTTTCGTGGGTGGTATCGGTGATGAGCTGGATGCAGTCGGCGGGCAGGGAAGTGCCTGCAAGGGCTTCTCTCATAATATTAGCTATGGCGATGCTGGAGTGTATGGCCTCTTTGCCGCCGCGAAGGATGCAGGCGTTGCCGGACTTGAGGCACAGCACCGCGGAGTCCGCGGTGACGTTGGGGCGGGCTTCGTAGATAACGGCGATCACTCCGATGGGTACGGAGGTCTTCACCAGATGCAGCCCGTTGGGACGCATTTCGTCTGAGAGTATCCGGCCCACAGGGTCGGGCAGGGAGGCCACGTCGCGCACGCCGTCCGCCATGCCCCTGACGCGGTCGGAGTTCAGCATGAGCCTGTCAAGAAGCGATGCGGTCATGCCCTTGGCGCGCCCGGCATCCATATCCACGGCGTTCGCCTTGAGTATATCGGCGCAGCCAGCTTCCAGGGCCTCCGCTATTCTAATGAGCGCGGAATTCTTTTCTTCTGTTGTGGCAGCCGCCAGAACCCTGGCCGCGGCCTTTGCGTTTTTACCTACTTCGTTCAGCATTGCTTTTCCTCCTTGTTTTCTGCCGCAAAATGCGTGCCTATGCTGTCTCCGTCAATCAGCTTGTAAATATCGTGCGGGTCTCTGCCGCAGATTACGTATGTGTCGATGCCCCTGGCGCAGGCAAATTCCGCCGCCCGGAGCTTGGTGGTCATGCCGCCGGTACCGAGAGCCGTGCCGCTGCCGCTGGCATAAGAGCGGATCTTGTCGTCTATTACAGCCACCTCCGGTATTCTGCGGGCACCGGCGTCAGTCATGGGGTTTGCGGTGTACAGCCCGTCGGTCTCGGTGAGGATTATCAGCGCGTCGGCGTCCACCAGGGCGGCCACTACAGCCGACAGTGAGTCGTTGTCGCCGTAAACTATCTCGTCCACTGCCACGGCGTCGTTTTCGTTGATTATCGGTATCGCGCCGAAGGTGAAGAGCTTTGAAAAGGTGTTTATCAGGTTTTGCCGCCGCAGTTCGTCCTCCACGTCCTCGCGGGTGATAAGCAGCTGCCCCACCTTGTGGCCGTACTGAGAGAACATCTTGTCGTACATGAACATCAGCTCGCACTGCCCCACAGTGGCGGCGGCCTGCTTGCCGGCGGTGTCGTCGGGTCTGGCCGAAAGTCCCAGTTTGCCGACCCCCACGCCTATGGCACCGGAGGTGACCAGCACGACGCGCCGGCCCTCGTTCATAAGGTCGGACAGCACCAGCGCCAGTTCCTCCATGCCGCGGATGTTCGTTCTGCCCGCGTCATGGGTCAGGGTGGAAGTGCCGACCTTGAATACTATTGTTTTGGCGTCCTTCAGCATTAAAATACCTCCGTATAAAAAAGCCTGTTTGGGAACGATCAGCCAGGCAGATCCTCGTCTGTGATATCGCCGGTGCAGACGATGTTTGTGGGACCGGTGAGCATGATGTCGCGGACGCTGCCGCCGCCGGCATCCAGCGTGATGAAAAGATCACCGCCGGGCATGGCAACATGCACGTTCTTGCCCGTCACGTCGCCGCGCAGCGTAAGCGCAGCCACCGTGCTGCCGCAGCCTGTGCCGCAGGCCAGGGTGAAGTCTTCAACGCCGCGCTCATATGTGACGGCCTTCAGCTCTGTGGGGCCGCAAACTTTCACAAAGGTCACGTTTGCGCCCTTGGGAAATGAAGAATTGTAACGCAGGGCCTTGCCCAGGGCGCGCAGCTCATCCTCTGGAAGCGTGTCCCAGCCGTTCATTGGAACAACGCAGTGGGGGAGACCGGGCTGACCCAGCTCCACATAGGATACGTCGTATTCATTCCCGCCGGGGGCAACGCTTTTGTGTACTTCCAGCACCGACGGATCGTTCAGCCGCACCTGGTATTGCCTTTCGTCGATGCGGCGGCCGTATACCATTCCGGCAGTGGTTTCCACTTGCTGAGTTTCGCCGGCCAGACCGTGCTCAAAGCCATAGCGGCAGATGCACCTGGCGCCGTTTCCGCACATCTCGCCCAGAGAGCCGTCGGAGTTAAAAAACAGCATGCCGTAGTCGCCGCCGTTTTTTGCGCCCACAACAGCCATCAGGCCGTCGGCTCCCACGGACAGCCTGCGGGTGCACACTCTGCGGGCAATATCCGGCAGCCGTTCAGCCGGTATGTGCTCTTCCGCAATATTTATGATAACGAAGTCGTTTCCGGCTCCCTGCATTTTGGTGAATTTCATCGGCGCCTCCGAAAAACCGTTTTTTCAATTATGCCACCCCGCGCCGAATATTGCAACAACAGCCTGAAGTATAATCTGCTGCAGATTCATTAAACCCGGGGTACGGCCATATTCCGGCACGGCTCTGTATTATTCGCACCTTGACCGGGCTGGCAGGCGTGAGGCGGAAAAACAATGTGAAAAAGCGGCGGACGGCAATGCGATTTGCCGACCGCCGCAAAATTTCAGTTTAAGCCCCGTCAGGGAACGGATATCGTCGTCTTCATAGCCGCGCTGCCGGCGCTGTGATAGGTGTCTGGCTCGTATGCCATGATTTTCAGACTGACGGCCGAGCCGTCGGCAGGAATTTTCTCCAGCTTGATTTTCTGCACGTACTGTCCGGGCTTCAGCAGTCCGGTCTCGCCAAGTACGGCGCCCTGCGCGTCCAGCAGACGCAGCTTTACCCACACGGCGTTCTCCGCAGGGTTTGTAAAATATATGTCTGTGCTGCCGTCCTGCACGGTTAGGACGCTTGCCGCGTAAACGGTGTAAAGCGTCAGATCGGCCTTCGCCCAGTGGAGGCTTTCCGGCGGAGCGGGCATGCCTTCCACGGCTGCTGCATCGAATTCGGGCGGCGTAAATTTCGACTGCGAGTTGGATCTTATGATGACGGCCGTGAGAACGGCGGCCAGAACAAGCGCCGCCGCTGCGAGTATTATTATCAGTCTTTTCCCGTTCTGCATTGTATTTCCTCCGCGGAAGGCAATTTTTCACTGTAATGCTGAGACCGCGGCGGGGACGCGCCGCGGTCTTGTTTTGATTGTTGCGATGCAATAGAGGTCAAGGCGATGCAGGGATATAATTCGAGGTTATTGTTACCGATATAGTGCCGACCTGTATGGGAGACTGACTTGGATTGCTGTTAGCAAATATTGCTGCCGCTGCGGCAGTTTCATTTGCAAACTCAAAATAAAAACTTTGTTCAGATATAAGATTTGCTTCGGGATTTGCTTCAATTGACGGCTGAGAGGCCAAAACAGTTTTACCTGATACAGCTGTCTTAGCATTGCTATTATTTTCGTCATATTTGTAAAAATTACCAGCAATGCTAGAAAAATTATCTCCAGGGATAAAAGACAATTCAACGGCAACATTTTTGCTGGAGCGGTTTTGAACAAATATTTCATTATTATTCGTATCTGTCCAAGTGTAGCTTGGATTACCAGTGGTATAATCAAGCTTATCGGGATCCCACCCGTTTGCAGTAGCAGATTCACTGACAGTGAAGGTCATGCTTTTCCAATAAATATCAACGGCATATACTGAAACGGTATCTTGTCCAGATAATTTGACACTTGTGTTGACCTTAACAGGAATCGAAGGACTAATAGCATAGCCGCTATCGAGTTCGTTGCCATTTCCAGCTACCCTATTTCCGCTTACGTATGCTGTGCTGTTTTCAGCATTGTAACTGCTTATTGCGTCTGAAGTTTTGGGCGTGCTTGTAGCTTCTGCAAACGCGCTGATGGAGAGCACAAAGAGCATTGAAACAACCAGAACGATACTTGCTAATTTCTTCATCTTTTTATCTCCCTTGCTTATTCTCATTTATCCGTATGCCGTCCGTCCCGGCGGCAGTTAGATACCTTATGCCACCACCGTGACAAGCACGTTGATGTTGCTGTTGACCACTGATTTCTCCCCGCTGCCCTCGTCGTAAAATGTGACCGACAGGGTACCGTTATATTTGCCCGGCTGCAGCTTGACGCCCTTTTGTAGAGTCATGGTGCTCAGCTTGTAGCCCGCGGGCAGTGCGCCGGACTGGGCGGCCAGCTTGCCTCCAACATAAAGCTGCAGCACCACGCCCACGGTGGATTCGCCGGGATTTTCATAGTTCATGTCGATGACGCCGGTGCCAAGGTGCACCGTCATAACGTTGGAATACATTAGCCGCGCCGCGCCTCCTCCGCCCTTGGTCTGCAGCTTTTCCCCGCCGGTGTCGGCCTGCACGGCGTTGGGGTCGCTGTCCAGAGGCACATAGTCCGGGGGCAGGGTGGAATTGCCGCGGATGAATATGAAATATACCAGGGCCAGCAGGCACAAAATGATGATCGCAATGAGCAGTATGATCAACCGCTTCGTTTTCTTGTCCTTTGTCCAGTCCGGCTTCTGCCGGATAGGGGCTTCCGTATCTGCCATGTTATGAATCCTCCGATTGCTGTGTTGACGCTTCGCACTAATTCGACAAAATCACATTTCAAAATACATTTTTATACAATAATAATACCCCCTCGTTTTTGCTCTCTCAACAACCGTTTTTTACAATAAGTATGCTATTTTTGTAAAAGATACGAAAAAGCTGAATTTCTGAGCCCAAATCGCCTATCGGCATCTTAGACTGATTTTTAACTGACTATGCGCTGATTTACAATACTTACTGCGCTCTGAAGAAGCTGAATATGAGATAAGGATTCAAAAGTGCACACAATTAGCGCCAGTCTCCGACAGAGAATGAACACAAAAAGATGCCGCCCGACAATAAAAGTCGGACGGCCGTTTTGAGATATTTACTTATTTATCACACGGTTCAATTCTTCAAATAACCGGTCGGGCACTATCGGCTTTGCCACGTGCCCGTTCATGCCGGAGTCGAGGCATTTCTGCACGTCGTCGGAGAAGGCGTCTGCGGTCATGGCGATTATGGGCACGGTTTTGGCATCCGGCCGGTCCAGTCCGCGAATGGTCCTGGCCGCCTGATAGCCGTCCATTACCGGCATGCGTATATCCATGAGGATAGCGTCGTAATAACCCACGGCAGACGTTTCAAATCGTTTTGTCCCGGCCTGTCCTTCATCCGCGATCTCAACGGTCATGCCGTATTCCGTCAGCAGGGCTTTGGAGATTTCCTGGTTCAGCGGGTGATCCTCACAAAGCAGTATGTGGCGGCCGTCCAGACCCTTGCGGTCTCCGGCGGTGATATCTGCGGCCAGCGACCTCTCTTTGTTAAGGTCGGTCTCCTTGATGCAGGGCGAAACTATTGTCACAGTGAAGCTGCTGCCTCTGCCTTTTTCACTTTCGACACTGATAGTGCCGCCCATGGCGTCCACTGTCTTCTTCACGATGGCAAGACCCAGCCCAGTACCGCGCATTTCGGAGTTATCGTCGCGGTTTTCCTGCATGAACGGTTCAAAAAGATGTTCCTGAAACTGCCGGCTCATGCCGATCCCGTTATCGCTTACGGTCAGTGTGAAGCGGATCATGCTGTCTTCAAGAAGCTCCTCATGAAGATTCAGGGAGATCGTTCCGCCCTCAGGTGTGTATTTTACCGAGTTGGAGAGCAGATTGAAATATATGCGGTTGAGCCGCGTGACATCTACAAGCGGCGCGTACCCCGGTATTGGCGCCGCGCTGAACGCGAACGTCTGATGCTTTTCTTCGCACTGCGGCCTTATCACGGCGTCAATATAGGCGCGGAATTCAGTGAACGTATAAGGCTCCGGATGCAGGACTATTTCCTGGGTTTCGGCCTTTGACATATCCAGAACATCGTTAACCAGGCTGAGAAGAAATTTGGAGGAAGTGCTTATTTTCCCGAGATTTTTCTGCGCCGCTTCCGGAAGTTCCATTTTTTGCGTGAGATAGGTCATGCCGATGATGCCGTTGAGCGGCGTGCGGATGTCATGGCTCATGCGGGAAAGAAATTCTGATTTCGCCCGGTTGGCGGCATTGGCCCGCTCGGCGGATTTGCGCAGCGCCTGCTGCGTCCTCAATTCCTTTTCTTTTTCTTCCTGAATCCTCTGAACGGCGTAGATCGCCTGTGATACGGCGCCGCAGGAATCCCTGTCCACTACGATAAATATTGCCCGGCACCATCCGGATCTCTTGCCCAGAAACTCGAAGGATATGCTCTGCCGTCCGCTTAGCCGTTCCTTCAATGTGCCAAGGTCGGTAAATTCAATAAAATTATCCACGTATTCTTCATCGGCGAAAGTCCTGCAGGATTCAGCCAGCAATCCCGCCGCATCATCACGGCCCTGTGTAAATTCCTTTACGTAGTCGTCCGCGTCCAGCTCGGTCATCAGGCCGCTTCCAAGGTCGATGTAGTAGTCGCAGAAGTAGATCTTGCCGAGTGAGGAGATTATGCGCGCCCGCCTGTTCAGCGAATCGGCGTCCCTGTGCGCGGCATAGCTTGCCCGCACAAAATAATTGACGACGTTTGCCAGCAGGTCTGCGGAAGCGCGGACCTCAGACCGGGAGCGGATATTCATTTTGCCCAAAGCGGCAATATAGACGTCCTCGTCGATGCCAAGCTCTCTGGCTGTGGAGCGGAAGCGGGCTTCATCCGGCTCGTCCGGCAGCACCTGCCCGCCCACGATGCTGCCAAGCAGCGTTCCGTCCTCCAGCGTTATGGGGGCTGCAAAGTCCACGAGACCCGCGTGGCAGATATATGTTCCGGAACCATTTCGGTCGCATTCCTTGCACCGGCGCAGACCTTCAGGGCTTTTGCGCGTGAGATTGTAGCAAAAGTCGGTGAAATTGTAGCAGCCGCTTATGTATTCGCCGTCCCTGCCGACGGCCACGGTTGCCAGACCGGTGCTTTCCGCCCAGTCCTTCATCAATTGTTCGAACTGCTTCATATCGCAGAAATCAGCTATATTCAGTTCTCCCTGTGAATTCAGGGAAGTAACGGGCAGCCCCAACTGATATAGATCGTTCATCAAATACTCTCCACTCTTTCAGCTTGTACTAACGCGGATAAATTGAGAAAGAAGCAAATTTTTACATATTGTAATGCTGTTTCCGAAACTTTTCAAGTACCTATGAATGAACAAAGCCTTGTCCGTGCGGCAGTCTTATCGGTGCGTTGGAGCACATCAGGAAGAAACGGAAAAACTCAAAAATATTGTGAAAAAACCGATATTTAGTCGTATTAGCTTGCAAATTATCACCAACTGCGTTATATTTTTTTTAAAAGTATGTGATTTATTGCCAATTCCGACATATATGGAGGACAAAGCAATGAAAAAATGCATATTGTCAAAAGTCATTGCAGGCTGTCTCTGCGTTGCTTTCGGCTGCGGCATGATGAGTGGCTGCTCATCTTCGAAAACTGCCGCGAAAGAAACGGTGACGATCTACACCAGCATTGAAGATTACCGGATTGAGTATCTGAACAAACGTCTCGCGGAGAAATTTCCCAACTACGATGTAAACATCGTGTTCTATTCAACGGGCGATCATATTGCAAAGCTGCTTGCTGAGGGAACGGATACCGACTGCGACATAACCCACAGCCTTGGATACAGCTATCTCCAACAGCTGGATGAAAAGGGGTATCTTGCCGACCTTTCCTCATATGACAAATCCATTTACGATGACAACCTGATTATCAGCGAAAACTTTCTGCCTCAGGAGCGGGGAAGCGGCGCGATTATCATCAACACTCAGCTTCTGAAACAGCTTGGTCTGGACGAACCGGCCTCATATGAGGACCTGCTTAAGCCAGAATACCGGGGCCTGATCTCCATGCCGGACCCCAAAGCTTCCAGCACGGGCTATATGTTTTACAAATCTCTTGTCAACGCCTGGGGCGAGAAAAAGGCACTGGAATATTTCGACAAGCTTACTGACAATATTCTGCAATACACAGAGTCCGGCTCCGGGCCGCTGAACGCGGTGGCGGAAGGCAAGGCGGCTATCGGACTGGGGACAACGGCCACTGCCGTCGCAAAAATTAATGAAGGCCTGCCGCTTAAAATCATCTTCTTCAAGGAAGGCGCTCCATACGCCGTATACGGGCAGGCAATAATAAAGGGCAAGGAGGAGAGAAAGGCCGTCAGAGATGTTTTCGATTTCCTTGTCAACACCTTCAATTATGAAAACTGTGAGCGTTACATGCCCGAGACTCTGTATAAAAACAAGACCTTCACACTTGAAAATTATCCTCAGAACATTCAATATGCTGACATGAGCAATAACACCGTAGCGGAAAAGGAAAGACTTCTTTCTGAGTGGAATCACTGAGCAGAATAAGGCGGTGAAACGTTTGAGCGGCATTCAAAGCAGCAAAGGGAGAACCGGGGGCGGCGCGATTCGGCGCATTGTCTCCAGTTTCCTCGCGCTGCTTTTTGTTGTAATGTGCTTATGTCAGCCGGCATTTGCCTCCGGAATTCCGGCCTCTTCAGGGCAGCAGGTCGTGCATGTGGGCTTCTTCCGCTTTGGAGGATATCACGACATGAATACCGCGGGCGAGAAGTCCGGCTACGGCTATGATTTTCTGCAGATGATAGCCGGATACGCCAACTTCAAGTATATTTATGTCGGCTATCAGAAAACCTGGAACGATATGCTGGATATGCTGGACAGCGGCGAAATCGACATGCTGACCTACGCGGTTAAGACGCCGGAATACGAGGAACGCTTTGATTTCAGCGAGCACAGCATAGGCACCAGCTTCGCGCTCCTGACCACGTCGACTTCAAATACCGCTTTTGCCGCCAATGATTACAGCCCTTTCAACGGCATGAGGGTCGGCTTCATCCGGGATGCAAACCGCAAGGCCGCGTTTGACTATTACGCGAAAGGAAAGGGCTTTTCTTATACGCCGGTATATTTTGACGATATTGCCAGTATGCAGGCGGCTCTGGCGGCCGGCAGCGAGATCGACGCCATGGTGTCGGACGAGCTGCGGGTCCTGTCCAATGAAGTTATCATCGACAAGTTCGACCGGCAGGACATCTATGTAATGGTGAAGAAGGGCAACACGGAGCTTCTCCACACCATAGACGAGGCTATCAGAAAGCTGAACATGGCCGATCCCGGCTGGAACGTGGATTTGAAGAAGAAGTACTTTCTTTCAGATTATTCTGCAAGTTTTTCAATGACTCCGACGGAAACAAAGTATGTTGAAGGACTCTCATCAACGGGCAAAAAGCTTAGAGTGCTGTTTAATCCCGCGCGTTATCCGTTTTCATATTACAAAGACGGCGAGGCTGCCGGAGTCCTTGTAGATATATTCAAGAATATCGCCTCAGATTACGGACTGCCGTACGAGTTCGTCAAGACCGGGAATGCGGAGGAGTATTACAGGCTTCGGAAGGACGATGAGGCGGATATAGTCCTGGATTTCGTGGAGTCTACCGATGAAGCTGAGATACTGGGATACCGGCTGACATCTTCCTATGCCGATACGAACTGTTCTGTTATAACATCTAGAAGCTTTACAGGCACCCCGGATACGGCGGCTGTGATCGACGGCTCCGCCGTTTTCAATGAAATCGCGAAAGAAAGCAATCCGCGCATAAAGATTTCCAGCTATGACAGCTTCGAAGACTGTGTGGCGGCCGTAAAATCCGGAAGTGCTGACTGCACGTATATGTACTCCATAACGGCACAGATATATTTGATAGAGGACAAGACAAACAGCATAAGGGCAACTCAGCTGGGCTCCACGAACTTTCAGTTCAGACTGGCTGTCAATTCGGATGCTGATATGGCTCTTTACGGGCTGCTTAATAAAGCAGCGCACAGCCAGGACTCCGCGGATACAAACGAGCTTCTGGACACTTGTGTACTTGAAGCAAAGCGCGACTATACTCTGTGGAACTACTTTGCAGATCACCCGGGCGTTATGATAGCAACCATTTCCGTCGTGATGCTCGTGCTTATCGGCTTCATAGTTTTCCTGAAAAGAAATTCCAGAAAGCTAAAGATGAGCAACGACGCACTGGAGGCCAGCAGCGGCGCGCTTGAAAACGCGCTGGCAGAGGCAAACAATGCCAATGCTTCCAAGACCATATTCCTCTCACAGATGAGCCACGATATTCGTACGCCGCTGAACGGCATTATAGGCATGACCGGTATCGCTGCCGCAAATGTTGATGATCCTCAGCGGGTGTCGGAAGCGCTTGAAAAGATCCGCCGCAGTTCGGATCACCTTCTTACGCTGATAAACGACATCCTCGATCTGAACCGCATCGAAAGCGGCAAAATGACGATAGCGCATGAACCGACTGATATCCGGGCGACGATTGATCAATGCACCGAGGTGCTGAAGGGCTCTATAATCAACCGTGATCTTGCTTTGACAATAGACACCGAGCAGATAGAATACCCGTATGTCTTAACGGATGCTCTGCATATACGCCAGATCCTTATAAATATTATCTCAAACGCCGTTAAATTCACTCCAGACGGCGGCAGCATAACCTTCCGGGCGGAAGGCAGGAGGGACGAGACGGGCGATACCCTGCTCTGCCGTTTCGCGATCTCAGATACCGGAATCGGTATGAGCGAGGAATTCCAGAAACACATATTTGAGGCATTCGTTCAGGAGAATTCCTTCGATGCTAGGACCCAGTACAAGGGTTCCGGCCTCGGCATGTCGATCGTAAAACAGCTGGTCGATATGATGGACGGCAGCGTGGATATTCAAAGCAAGCTTAATGTCGGAACTTCCGTTTTCGTTGAGCTCCCGCTTGAAATTGATAATACCGCCGGCGAAAAAACCGACGAGAGCCTCAGCGGAGAAAGTAAGCCTGATTTTTCGGGAATCCATGTTCTGCTTGCCGAGGATAACAGCATAAATACAGAAATCGCCAAAAATATGCTGGAGAACCGCGGAATGAAAGTCGATACCGCGCAGGACGGTAAAATTGCTGCCGAGATGTTTGCGGTGTCCGCCGTCGGCGAGTACAAGTGCATCCTGATGGATGTGATGATGCCCAATATGGACGGCTACGAAGCCACACGGGCAATCCGCGCCATGGACCGGCAGGACGCAAAAACTATTCCCATTATCGCTATGACCGCAAACGCTTTCGCGGAGGATGTCCAAAAGGCACTCGATAACGGGATGAACGACCATATTGCCAAACCTATAAACGAGCGGATTGTGATGAAAACACTGGAAAAACATATCGGCGCAGGGAATATGTAAAACAAATTATTAAAAATACGCGCCATATATGTTAAGATGAAAAGAAGGGTATAGTCTCAGCACCGTTAAAAGATTGTGCCGCTGCTTGCTGACACCATCGGGAAATACAGAGGATTCCGACCGATACGGTGACTTGCGCATGCAAAAAACGAGGCGGAAAGATGACAGGCATCATATTGAAAACTGAAAATCTGGCGATCCCAATTCTGGGGCTCTGTGTTGTCCTGTTTCTGGGAATCGCGGCATATCTGGAGCCGCAGAAGGACTATAGCAGGAAAACATACATCCAGATGCTGGTTTCCTGCGCGGCTATCCTCGCGGCGGAGTGCCTTCAGGTGATGCCCGCTTCTTCTCAGGCCGTCATGCAGGCAACGATGTTTGTCTTTTATGCCGCGCTTGCAGCCATCTGCTATCTGTGGACCCTGTACGCGTATTACTGGGTCAGCGGCCACCCGCCGGCTTCCAAGGCTGTGCTTCTGTTTTCCGCCGGCCCCTTGATTGAGATCGTCCTTTTGATCGTAAACCTCTTCACAGGCGTGTTTTATTATGTCAGCACCGACGGCGTATACTCACGCGGCGGCCTCTTTATCGCCTACATTGGCTTTTCATATTTGTATCTGATCTGCGCAATCGTAGTTACGTCAATTTGGTCCGCGGGAAAGAACAAAAATGCGGTGAAACAAGATCAGGGCATGTTTCTGCTGTGCTTCCTTTTTCCAATCCTGGGCCCCTGCGTACAGTATATACTTCCAGAACTGCCCCTCATGGGCGTTACGGAGGCGCTTGCGCTCCTGATAGTATATGTCTCCATTCAGCAGCGGGCGGCCGCCCAGTATGCAGTGGAACGCGCCAGAAGTGAAGATGAATACAGGGCCTACGAAGATTCGCTGGAGCAGCTTCTGACAGCCAGCGCCGAAGCACTCTTTGTCCTCCGCGTTAATCTTACCCAGAATACCCAGAACGGCGGGCGAGGGATCATCGAGACCGTTTTGAAGCAGAACGGGGCAAAATCATTAGACGAGCTGCGCGAGGTTTTCGCATCCATGATCAAGCGGCCCGAAGAAAAAGCACATTTTCTGGAAATTTCAGACAGAAACCGCCTGATAGAACAGTATGAAGCCGGCACAGCTCAGTTCGCCATCACATATCACCGCAAGATGGAGAGCGGGGAGACCCATCTCATAAAGCTGTTTCTGCATATGCTGCAGAACCCGGCAAGCGGTGATATTGAAAGCGTCGCGTATGCTGTGGACATAGACCGCCATGACAAAGAGGAAAAAGTGATCTCGGCCATCACCAAGCGCGAATACAGCTATATCGCTTTAATAGACGTAGAAACAGGAAAAATTCATTACCAATATGCCGACGACCGTCCGAATAGATCCGCCCATTTGATGCTGGGCGATTACGATTCTGTTATTAGTCAGGTTATTCCCGGCACACAGGACCAGGAACATAAGAAAGGCCGCAGAGCCTCGCTCCAGACGGTGATCAACGAGCTGAGCCGCCAGGACGAGTACAGCTTCGTTATTGACGGCAAAAACCCGGAAGGGGATATGCGGCAGACAAAGCTCTCCTATCAGTACCTTGACGATGAAAAAACGGAGATACTCTTTTTCGGCTCCGATATCACGGAAGAAATGAGACAGGAGCGCGAACACGCGGAAACGCTGCAAAAGGCGCTTGATGAGGTTCGTCACGCCGACGCCATGAAGTCGGATTTTCTGTCCAATGTCAGTCATGATATGCGGACACCTCTTAACGCCATACTCGGCTATACCAATTTGGCCAAATCTGCCGGCAGTTTTTCTGACAAGGACGACTATATAGATAAGATCGGGTCAGCGGGAAACATTATGCTGGATCTTGTAAACGACACGCTTGACCTTTCAAAGATATCTTCCGGCGAGATTATCCTGAAACCGGAGCCCCATATTTGCGATGAGGTTTTTCAAAAAGTAATTTCTTCCATCAGACCATTGGCCGATGAGAAGCATATCAAGTTAACGGTGGATGACAGCCGCGCGGCAAAAGTGCCCGTTCTTGTTGACGCGCTGCGCTTTCAGGAGATAGTCATCAACCTTTTGTCCAACGCGGTCAAGTTTACGCCGGAAAACGGTCAGGTATCCCTCAGAATTGAATGCGAACGGCTGGACGAGCATGCTGTGCACGACAAGATTACTGTCAGCGATACCGGATGCGGGATGAAACCGGAATTCCTCGCTAAAATGTACGAGCCTTTTGCGCAGGAACGGCAGTCCGCTGACACCGTCGGCTCCGGGCTGGGGCTTGCCATCGTGAAAAAACTCGTTGATCTGATGAACGGAACGATCTCTGTCGCCAGCGAGACGGGGAAGGGCACGGAATTTACGGTCCGGCTGGATTTTGAGCGAGCCGAAGCTCTGACAGGGGCGGGGGAGAATTCAGAGCAGACATGGGCGATTCTTGGCGGCCGCCGCATTCTGCTGGCGGAGGACAACGCGATGAACACGGAAATCGCAAAGGCCATCCTCAAGGCGAAGGGCATGGAGGTGACCTGCGCGGAAAACGGTCTGACTGCCTGCCGGCTGTTTTCTGAATCGGAATTTAACTATTTCGATGCGATACTCATGGATATCCGGATGCCCGAGATGAATGGGCGCGACGCGGCCAGAAAGATCCGGCATATGGACAGACCGGACGCTGCGGGTGTATCCCTAATTTTGTGTAAACTCTAAATGATGATGTAAAACAGGGCAAAATATTATTGGGCGGCAGCGGCTTTACCGATGCCGCCTTTTTCTCAAGATAACGCCGGCGTGGGAGGAT
>Ga0160425_1001367_pt1 | contig 23737 bp, 23 predicted proteins | sample BioMet8_FD_108193 | JGI IMG/M metagenome (GOLD analysis project Ga0160425, IMG submission 108193) | Microbial communities from bioreactor (seeded with sewage sludge) at Lawrence Berkeley National Lab, California, USA - Biofuel... | ecosystem: Engineered > Bioreactor > Anaerobic > Unclassified ...
GAAAAGGCCAGCGGAAAAATCTTGCTATACCATTGCCAAAAACAGCTCCTGCTACAGCACATAACAGAGGTATACCATAAACAATCAGCTTAGCTTTACGAGGATTGACTTCCTGCCTACCTACCTCTACTTCACTGCCTACTTTCGCTTCGCAGGCATTCCAGCAGTCCAGGAACTTAGGAACATTAGTTCCTTTATACCTGGTCCTATCTATTTTAACTTTGGCCCGTTGACCCTTACGTTCTGTAACATAGCCAATATATTCTGCCAAAACTTTCACTCCTTTAATTAAATATTTCCCAGGAAACACTCTTGAGGCAGTTGTTTTTGCAACTGCTCACTAAATTTATCGCTTGATTTAAACAATAGACCACGGAGTTGAGAACCGTGCTTATAAACCAGCAGTCTTTGCCTGTTCCCGTCCAAAGACGAATAACGATGCTGGAACCTGTTTACTTTAGTACGGCGAAAAATGCTGCTTTTATATCCGGAGTTAAAGCAAAAAGCCTGTGACAAATCAATTGTCATTGTCTTTTTCTTACCCATTCCTTGTCTTTCAACAATAAACTGTCCATCCTTTATTGTATAGCTATAAGTATACATACAACGCCACAGCCATAAACCAAGGAGCACAAAATTATACCCAATACCCATGATACTTGGTTTGTGCAAAACAAAAGCATTATAGCCTTCAAACACAATTAGTCCGGCGATAACAGCTAAAGCCAAATATGCTACTTTTTTTCTTTCCTGATTGATAGATGATTCTTCATGCAAAATTGCCAAAATATACCTCCCGGTAGGTTTCTGCCCACCTTTTTAGCATAATGGGCTAACTTACATTATAGCAAAAAAACGAACATTTTTATACTAATATATTGTAAAAGTCCAAAGAAAAACAGGTTTTCCCTTAATTGCATTAGGGAAAGCCTGTTTTTTACAAACTTTTTCAGTTCTTTTTATGCTTTTTCCTGCCTAAATAAGCTGCAGCAATTTGAGGATTTTCCAGTAATTCTTTACCTGTGCCGGTCATTGTAATATTGCCGGTTTCCAGCACATAGGCTCTATGAGCTACTTTTAATGCCATATTAGCATTCTGCTCAATAAGCAAAACAGTGATGCCTTCTTTGTTAAGCTGCTGAATAATCGTAAAAATATTCTTAATAATCAAAGGAGCAAGACCCAAAGAAGGTTCATCCATTAGGAGCAGTTTTGGTCTGCTCATCATGGCTCTGCCTACTGCCAGCATTTGCTGTTCACCGCCGGATAAAGTTCCTGCCATCTGCCAGTTTCTTTCTTGCAATCTGGGAAACTTTTCATAAATTGCTTCAATATCTTTTTGGATGCCGGCAGAATCTTTACGCATATAGGCCCCTATCTGCAGATTTTCCAAAACAGACAAGTTAGGAAAAACCCTGCGTCCTTCCGGCACTAAACTAATCCCCTGAGCCACTATAGCCTGGGAATTTAAACCCGTTAATTCTTTTTCATTGTATTTTATTGACCCTGACTTAGTTTTAACCAAACCGATAATGCTTCTCAGCAAGGTGCTTTTCCCTGCTCCGTTAGCCCCTATAATCGTAACGATTTCTCCATCGGGTACTTCCAGAGAAATACCTTTGAGAGCTTCAATGCCGCCGTAGGACACCACTAAATTATCTACTTTAAGCATCTTCGTCCACCCCCAAATAAGCTTGAATTACCCTGTCATTGCTTTGAATTTCATCCGGTGTGCCTTTGGCAATATTTTCTCCGAAATCCAGCACATAAATACAATCGGAAATATCCATTACCAAATCCATATGATGTTCAATCATAAAAACTGTAAGTTTGAATTTATCATGAATTTCTTTAATGAACCCGGTTAAATCTTCCGTTTCGTTAGGATTCATGCCTGCTGCCGGCTCATCCAGAAGCAAAACTTTCGGGCTGGTAGCCAAAGCTCTGACTATCTCCAGCCGTCTTTGTTGTCCATAAGGCAGGGATGATGATTTTTCTTCCCTGATATCCCACAGATTTACGGATTTCAGCAGTTCTTCCACTTCTTTTTTATCATTATTTTCTTCTTTCATATACCAGGGCAAATGCAGTGTGGCAGAAAGAAAATCTGATTTTAAATGCAAATGCTTGGCAATAAGCACATTTTCGTACACAGTCAAATCCTTAAACAGACGAATATTCTGGAAAGTTCTGGCAATACCCAATTTCGCAATATCACTGGGTTTCTTACCTGTAATATTAACTTCCTTGCCAGTTTCTTTCGTGTAAAAGATATTACCGGAAGTGGGCTTATACACCCCTGTAACCATATTAAAGACAGTTGTTTTTCCTGCCCCGTTTGGTCCGATAAGAGCCACTATTTCCCCTTCTTGAATATTAAGTTTCAGATCGGAAACAGCTCTGACACCGCCAAACTGCATAGTAATACCGTCAGTTCTTAATACGTCCATTATGCCACCCCTTTTCTATGAAACATACGTAAGGGATGTTTTACAAACTCTCTGGCACCGTCCCAGGTGAACTCCTTGGTTCCCATAATACCATGCCGCCAGAACAGAACACAAATCATTAACAAAATTGAAAAAATAACCATTCTGAACCCAGGTCTGAACAAAGGAATATTCACTCCGAACAATTCCAGTGGTTCATCAAATACACGCAGATATTCCAATCCTGCGGTTACTACAATGGCACCCAACATGCTGCCCGTAATACTGCCCATCCCGCCTAAAACAATAATTAGCAAGAAATTATAAGTTAATGTGAACAGGAAGTTTTTCGGGTCCACGGTACCAAGCAGCATAGCATAGAGACCTCCACCGATACCTGCAAAAAAAGCACTAATCATAAAGGCCAGACATTTATGCTTGTATAGGTCAATCCCCATAGCTTCTGCAGCTATCTCGTCCTCTCTTATGGCTTTAAATGCCCTGCCATAGGAAGAATTTATCAAAAGAGAAATAAAGATAAAGGTAATCGCCGTAGCAACAAAGATATAACGAGTATCATTCAAAGTAGGAATATCTTTAATGCCTAAAGCTCCGTGAGTAAAACTGGAAGCATTGGTAATAACAATACGAATTATTTCTGAAAAGCCCAAAGTAGCAATGGCCAAATAATCGCCCTTTAGCCGCAAAACAGGAGCACCGATTAAAAAAGCTACAAAGGCAGCCAAAATGCCGCCCCCAATAAGTGCTGCCCAAACAGGCAACTGAATATTGGCAATCAAGGGATTCATGGGAACTGCGTAGAAAACACTGGCTCTTAATTTTACCGGCACCGTGAAAACACCTACTACATAGGCACCTAAGGCCATAAATCCTGCTTGTCCTAAAGCGAACTGACCTGTAAAACCATTGGTTACGTTCATAGACAAACCAATAATGGCATAAATCAGGCACAGATTAATAATACGGCGGACATAGGAATCCATTGCTATATTAACTACCCAAGATAAAGCAAACAAAACAATTAAAAGGAGAATGGTTAAAATCAGTTTTTGTTTTTTTGCCATAATCACACCTTCTCCATTAATTTCTCGCCCATTAAACCGGTAGGTTTATAGAAGAGAATCACAATCAAAACAATAAAAGCAAAGGCATCTCTGTAGCCGGAAAGCTGCGGGAAAAATGCCACAATCATAATTTCTCCCATGCCCAGGATAAACCCGCCTAAAACAGCGCCTTTAATATTGCCTATGCCGCCGATAACAGCTGCAATAAAGCACTTAAGCCCAGGCATAACGCCCATCATAGGAGTAATACCAGGATATTTAACACCCCACATAAAAGCTCCTACAGCTGCCAAAGCACTGCCAATCATAAATGTTGCGGAAATTACGTTATCAATATTAATACCCATTACACGGGCAATTTCGTAGTCTTTAGACACAGCCCGCATGGCCATACCTGTTTTGGTATGATTAACAATATGCAATAAAATTAATAGTCCAAGAATCGTTACAACAGGAATAACAAAACTGATAACCTGAATCTGTACACTGCCCAAAGATACATTCTGCTCCAAAATCGGTATTCTGGGAAACCGTTTGGGTCTGCCGCTGAATAAATAGTTTGCTAAATTTTCCAGTAAAAAAGAAGCACCTATTGCGGAAATCAAAACAGAGTTCTTAGGTGCATCACGTAAAGGCCGATAAGCTGTTCTTTCAATCAAGGCTCCCAAAAGAGCTGTTAAAACTACAGTCACTACTACAGTTATATACCAGGGAAGATTAAAGACAGCAATACCAAAATACGCAAAATAGCAGGCCATCATAACAATATCCCCATGAGCAAAATTAATCATCAGCAAAATACCATAAACCATAGTATAACCAATGGCAATCAAGGCATACAAGCTGCCTAAACTTATACCATTCGCTACATGCTGGGCTAATGCTGCTCCCGTCATATTTGCAATCGTTTGAAAGATTTCCATGGATTTACACCATTCCTTTTAAAAAGGACGCCTCCTGCTCGAAAGGAGGAAGCGTCCTGAAATATAGAAAATACTATTTATTTACCTGGTGCAACAAAGTCTAAATACTTGAACTTACCATCTTTAACGGTCTTAATAACAGCACCCTTAATAGGATCGCCGTTCTTATCAAGAGTAGTCTTACCGGTTACGCCTTCCATATCTTTAGTTGCAGCAATAGCATCACGAATCTTAACGGTATCAAGACTGTTAGCCTTTTCAATACCATTAATTGCGATTAAATAAGCATCATATGCCAAAGCAGACAGTGCAGAAGGTTCACCTTTGTATTCTTTAACATATTCTTCCAAGAATTTCTTTGCTTCGGGAGTAGTTGCTTTTTCACGGTCGAAAGCAGTGGAGAAAGCAACGCCTTCAACATCCTTGCCGCCTACATCGATAAATTCCTGAGTTTCCCAAGTATCGCCGCCCAAGAACGGAGCTTTAATACCCAATTGACGAGCTTGTTTAACCAACAAGGCTGATTCTGTAAAGTTACCGGGTGCGAAAATAGCATCAGGATTCTTAGCTTTAATATTAGTCAAAATTGCAGAGAAATCTTTATCACCGGTTTGGTAGTTAGCAGTTTCAATAACGCTGCCGGGACCTGCCAGCTTCTCAAAAGCATCTTTAAAGAACTTTGCTAAACCAACTGCATAGTCATTAGATACTTCTTGAATGATAGCAACTTTCTTGGCACCCTTTTTAAATGCATAGTTGGCCATAACAGTACCCTGGAAAGGATCAATAAAGCAAGCACGGAAATAGTAATCATTGTTAGCAGTAACCTGCGGATTTGTGCAGCTTGTACCTACAGCAGGGACCTTTGCTTCTTTTACGATGTTGCCGGCTGCCATGGACAGTGAAGAACCATAACTGCCTACAATAACCTTAACCTTATCTTTTTCGATTAAACGAGCCGCAACAGAAGCTGCTTCAGCCTTATCTGATTTATTATCAGCAACTACCAGTTCAACCTTTTTGCCCATTACTTTCGGATGAAGCTTATTAGCCAGTTTAATACCACGTAACTCTAGTTCACCACCGGCTGCGTTATCTCCGGTTAACGGAAGAAAAACTCCGACTTTAATAACGTCTCCGTCTTTACCGGCTTCTTTCTTACTGCCGCCGCAGCCTGTCAAAGCCCCAATAGCCAAGCTAGATGCCAACAACGCTGCCAAAATCTTTTTAAATTTCATATTATCAACTTCCTTCTTTGATAGTTGTGCTAAATATCTTAGCTACGTTTGAAATTATATCACTGAGCAGGGTATTTTGCAATATAATTATTACAATTGTTTCGTAAAATTTTCACAACCTTTTTATAAATGTAAAACTTTTTTTCTTATCTTTATTTTTTATTAAGCTTTGTCTTTTGTATGAGGACTTTTTTTCTGTTTGCCACCAATATTTAATATACGTCCTATTTGGCGATACATTTTTTTCCGGTTATCCCTATTTTACGATAATTATATACAATTAAAAAAAGAGCATGTCTTGAATAATCAAGACATGCTTTGAATTATAAGTGTTGAGAAAATATTATTTCGGTGCAGGTCCAATCATAGCAAGCATGGTTCCTGCAGCTACTGCAGTACCAATTACACCTGCTACGTTAGGTCCCATAGCATGCATCAGAAGGAAGTTGCTAGGATTGGCTTTCTGTCCAACAACCTGAGAAACACGAGCTGCCATAGGCACGGCAGAAACGCCTGCACTGCCTATCAGCGGATTTGTCTTGCCGCCATCGGCAATGCACATCAGCTTGCCAAATAAGACACCGGCTAAAGTACCAAAAGCAAAGGCAACCAAACCTAAGAAAATAATTAACAAAGTTTCTTTAGTCAAGAAGCTTTCTGCCTTCATGGTTAAACCGGTACCAGTTGCCAAAAGAATAGTAACAATGTTCATTAAAGCATTTTGCGCAGTATCGGATAAACGACCCAGACAACCGGCTTCTGTGAACAGATTACCTAACATCAGCATACCTACCAAAGCACATACAGAAGGTAACAGTAAAGAAATGAAGATAGTGCAAACAACCGGGAACACTACTTTTTCAAAATGTGTTACAGTACGTAACTGAGCCATCTTTATGCTACGTTCATGTTTAGTGGTAAACAGAGTCATAATAGGAGGCTGAATCAGCGGTACCAAAGACATGTAAGAGTAAGCAGCAACGGCAATGGCACCCAATAGATGGGGAGCCATCTTAGCAGCCAAGTAAATAGCGGTAGGGCCATCAGCACCACCGATAATACCAATAGCAGCTGCTTCACGCACGTTAAACCCTAACAGCATTGCACCTAGCAGAGCTACGAAAACACCAGCCTGAGCAGCAGCTCCTAAAAGCAAGGTTTTAGGGTTAGCCAGCAGCGGTCCAAAGTCTGTCATAGCGCCTACGCCCATGAAAATCAAAGGCGGGAATATTTCATTATTAATACCATAAAGAATTACCGACATAACACCGGGCTGGGTATCAAAGCCTGTACCGGGTACATTGGCCAGGATACAGCCAAAAGCTATAGGTGTCAGCAATAATGGCTCAAATCCTTTAACAATAGCCAAATAAAGCAATATACATCCTACCAGCATCATTATGGCATTTCCTGTTGTAAAAGCCATAAATCCGCTGTCATGAATAACAGATAATATGGCAACTATAAACGCATCCATTAATTTGCCCCCTTCATAATAGTCATTACGTTAAATTACATAACGATCATTACATCACCGGTAGCAACAGTAGCACCGGCACTAACGCGAATATCGGATACTACGCCATCGGAAGGAGCCATAATTTCGTTTTGCATCTTCATAGCTTCCAAAATCAAGAGAACATCACCGGCAGCAACTTTGTCACCCTTTTTAACGTTAATGGACAATACCTTACCAGGCATAGGAGCATCAACAGTGGTAGAACCAGCAGCTACAGGAGCAGCAGCAGGTGCAGCAGCAACGGGAGCAGCTACAGGAGCAGCAACAGGAGCAGCAACAGGTGCAGCAGCTACAGGAGCAGCAGCAACGGGAGCAGCAGCTACAGCAGGAGCTACGCTTACAGCGCCGCCAACTTCTTCAACCTCAACGGAATAAGTAGAACCATTAACAGTTACATTAAATTTTTTCATCATTAAATCCTCCTTAGATTTTCTTAAATTAGTTTTTGCCTTCCTCATAGTGTAAAACAAATCATCTGATGGTCTTAGCTGCGTGGCAATTGCATTGGTTCAAAGAACTTATGAACTAATGTCGCTGATACGGCAGCCAATTCCGCATCATCATCCTCACTTGCAACAATAGCAGCAGCAATAGCAGCTACCTTTTTTTCTTCTTCTTCCTTGCTTACAGCTGCGCTTTTACCCAGGTCTTGCTTCTTGGGTTTTTTGTTTTTAGTGGGGTCTACCAATCTGATGATGTTCATTACTAGTCCCAGGACAATCAATACGCCAAAAACGATGGTCATATTAATAAGACATATTAACCAAGGATTAGAGGTAGTAGAACCTTCCATGCACTTCACCTTCCATTCTTTCTAGATTTGCACTTCTCAACACTTCTATATGCTAAACAACAGGTTTCTTCCCTTTATAAAATTTATAATGGAATATTACCATGTTTTTTAGTGGGCAAAGACTCCTTCTTATCCTTGAAGCTATGCAAAGCATTGAATATAACCGGTCTAGTTGTTTTAGGCTCGATAATCATATCTACCATGCCATGTTTAGCTGCATAATAAGGAGTGGAAAACTCTTTGATGTATTCATTAGTTTTCTTCTCTACATCAGGTTCCTTGCGGAAAATAATCTTAGCTGCACCGGCCGGTCCCATAACGGCAATTTCTGCCGTAGGCCAGGCAACAACCAAATCCGCTCCCAAATCCTGAGAGCACATTGCCAAATATGCGCCGCCGTAAGCTTTTCTGGTAACCAAAGTAATCTTTGGTACAGAAGCTTCACAATAGGCATAAAGCATTTTGGCACCATGACGGATAATACCGCCGAATTCTTGATTGGTACCGGGCAGAAAACCGGGCACATCTACGATATTCAGCAAAGGAATATTAAATGCATCGCAGAAGCGGATAAAACGTGCTGCCTTGTCAGAAGCATTGATGTCCAGACATCCGGCCATGACTCTAGGCTGGTTGGCAATAATACCAATGGTGGACCCTGCCATTCTGGCAAAACAAGTAATCATATTTGTAGCATAAGCCTTTTGAGGCTCATAGTACTTGCCATCATCCACAAGGCTCTTAATAACTTCATACATATCATAGGGCCGTTGAGAATCATCGGGAACAACAGAATTCAAACTTTCGTCCATTCTGTCGTATTTATCGGTTGCTTCATAAACAGGAGGTTTCTCTCTGTTGTTAGCAGGTAAAAAGCTCAGTAAATATCTGATTTGCTGTAAACAGTCGGTATCGTTTTCTGCGGCAAAATCAGCTACACCGGATTTTGTATTGTGAGTAATAGCTCCGCCCAAAGCTTCCTGGGAAACTTCTTCTCCTGTTACGGACTTTACTACAGCAGGTCCTGTAATAAACATTTTAGAAGTATTCTTTACCATATAAATAAAGTCTGTTAACGCTGGGCTATAAACAGCACCACCTGCTGAAGGACCCATAATGGCAGAAATTTGTGGAATTACTCCAGAAGACCTGGTGTTTTGCATGAACATTTTACCAAAACCTGCTAAAGCATCAGTAGCTTCCTGAATGCGAGCACCGCCGGAATCATTTAATCCTATGCAGGGCACCCCCATTTTCAAAGCCATTTTTTCCACTTTGACAATTTTGTTGGCATGCATTTCTCCCAGGGAACCACCTTCTACGGTGAAATCCTGTGCAAATACAAAAACAGTACGTCCATCAATAGTTCCGTAACCGGTTACAACACCATCTCCGGCCAGAAATTTCTTTTCTTGGCCAAAGTTGACACACCTGTGTTCAACGAACCTGTCTAACTCTACAAAACTATTTTTATCCAGAAGTATGTCCAGTCTTTCCCTGGCTGTTAATTTTCCTGATGCGTGCTGCTTGTCAACCTTAGCAGGCCCGCCTCCGGCCTTAATAACTTCCGTCTTTTGAAGCATTTCTTCAAGTTTCTCTTTTGTAGTCAAAACTGCACCTCCGAGCTGCATAATGTCTAATTGTTTTATGACACAAAAATAAAACTAAGTTATTGTACCATAAATAGCTTCTCGTTGCTAGTTTTTGAGAAAAATTTTTTCTTATTATTTTGCTGTTTAGTATTACTTTTTTGTTCTTTGTTTTTTGTATCCACAATTGTAATAATAGCAGTATTCGCACAAACTTTCAACATTCTAGCCTTGCTTAATTACTGTAGTTAACTAAATTATTAATACTTATCAAGAACTGGTCTTGTTCCATAGCGATAATTTACTAGCAAAATTATTGCATTTCCTGTCCAAAACAGCATGCCAAGCTGAATATTAAACAGTGTATGGTCCGTAAGACCGCTGATTCCTATGCCCACCAATGCTGCCATATAACCACAAGCAATGCCTCTGGCCCAGGGAGCAATATTTCTATGTCTGATATTTCTGGCCAGTTTAAATAAATGCCACATAATATAAAGAAATAATATCAGTCCTGCAATACCAAGTTCTGCCGCAATATTAAGGAACAAATTATGGCAGTGATACATAATAATCTGACCATCTAAAGACATAAAATCATATTCCACAAAAGCATATTGGTACCCATACCAGCCCACACCCCAAGGATGGTCCTTAATCATGGCCAGGGCACTTTCTATATAGGAGAATCGTAATTCCGCTGAAGTATCCTGGGTCTCAAAAATCGAAAGAATCCTTTTTGACAAAATATTCCAGCCAAAATACAAAACGGTAGCCCCCCCTCCTACCAAGGGCAAAATCGCCTTATGATAAAAGAAAGCGGCAAAAACCACTAATACCCAGAAAACAGCCAGCCAGTTGCCCCGGGAAAAAGTCAAAAGCAGACAGCCTGCTGACAGAAGAAAAATCAGAATCAATCCTATACGTGTTTTTCCTCCTCTTAGAGGAGCAAAAATTCCGGCGCAATAGGCAATGGTCATAACCAAAAATGTACCTAAAATATTCGGATTCTCCAAAGTGGAGAAAGCCCTTTTAGTAATAGTAGGAAAAGCATCTTGGTCAACCCATTCTTTATCCTGAAGAAAAATACTGCCGTAAGCATATTGCCAAATTCCATAAAGAGCCACAATGCCTGCTGAAAGCAGGAACACCTTCATGAGTAAAAGACACCGATGGCGTTTAGCCGCATATTTAAGGACAAGATAGAAAACTCCTGCTTCTTGTCCTACCACCCACAACCAATTAAAAGCCGATGCTTTTATATCCCAAGAAAGAAAAACACTAAGACCGCTGAGAATAAACAGAGCCCACAAAGGATATTTTATTTGCTTAGGTATGGTGCATTCCGGTCGAAAATTTTTGGTCTTAATGCCATTAATAATAGCTGCCAAAAAACAAAGGACAAAAACGACACCCCCCGCAATGGCTGAAAAGGGCAGAACAAAAATCAGGAGAACTAAAAGTCCGTAAACAATTTGTTCTAATTGCAAATTTTTCAGACTAGGTTTTTGGATAGTCATAAACTAACCTTTCTGCAAAGTTTCTTTAAAAGTTCCAACTAAATATAAAGAACCGCAGACACAGACAACACCGCTGTCTCCGGCTGCCTCCAGAGCATTTTGATAGGCCTGGGTTAATGTAGAACAAGCTTTGGCTCCCCTGCCTATGTTCTCTGCCAGATACTCAGCCGAAGCTGCTCTGGGTCCGTCATCTGCACGAACTGTAAAAATTATATCCTTTGGTCTAAACAAAATTTCTGTTGCATCTTTAAGGTCTTTGTCTTTCATCATGCCAAAGACAAAACATCTTTGCACATCATAATAATGCTCGTCCAATGTTTTTCTTAGGACCGTAATACCGGCTGGATTATGGGCTCCGTCCAAAAGCACATCAGGGTTGCGCCTGATTCTTTCCAGGCGCCCCGGCCATTTTACCTTGAACAGGCTGGCTTCTAAGCCAGTCAAATTAACCTTTTTATCCTGTTTGGCCAATACTTCCAAAGTGGCAATAGCTACCGAGCAATTTATTATCTGATGATCTCCGGCTAAAGTTATAGCGATTTCCCGTTTTTCTAAAAGCGAGCGGTAAGCAAAAATCTGCTTATCCATATTAGATTCCAAAGAAACACCGGTGAAATCATTACCATATACACGTATAGGTGCATGTTTTTCTGAGGCAGTGGCAAGAATGACTTTTAAAGCCTGCCCTGTTGCTCCGGTTACTACCGGTACCCCTTCTTTAATAATTCCGGCTTTTTGCGCCGCAATTTCCCGGATAGTGTTTCCTAATCTTGCCATATGATCCATAGCTACATTGGTAATAACGGAAACCTGTGGCACAATTACATTAGTAGAGTCCCACAGACCTCCCATACCAACTTCTACAACACCATAGTCAACTTTTTCTTTGGCAAAATAAACAAAACACATGGCCGTCAGTATTTCGAACTGAGTAGGCTGTTCTCCACCTTGTTCTTTAAACTCTTTTTCTGCCGCTGCAACAATAGTCGCTAAAGCAGCAAAATCTTCGTCACTAATGTCTTGACCATTAATAGCAATTCTTTCGTTGTATTTAACAAAATGAGGAGATGTAAAACACCCCACCTTTAGTCCCATATCTGCAAGAGAGCCGGTCACGAATTCACTGACACTGCCCTTACCGTTAGTTCCTGTAATGTGGACGGTTTTGAACTGCTGTTGGGGATTGCCCAAAATTGCCAAAATTCCTTCTATACGCTCCAGGCCCAAATGAATGCCAAATTTGCCTAAGGTTGTTAAATACTCTAATGTTTCCCGGTAGTCCATAGTCCACCTCCTTCAGTTATTACAAGGTCTGCAAATAGGCCTGACGTTCCTGTAAAGCTACCAGCTTTTTCTTGTACTCATCTTCTTTAGCCTGCTCTTTTGCCACAACTTCAGCAGGAGCTTTGGCCAGGAATCCTTTGTTGTTCAGCTTGCCTTCGCTTCTCTTGATTTCTTTGTGCATATCATCTATTTCTTTTTGCAAACGAGCTGTTTCTTTCTCTACATCAATAAGTCCTTTTAACGGCAGATAAACTTCTACACCGCTCACTACAGCTGTCATAGCATTTTTAGGTTTAGCAGCAGAAAGCTTGTCGATAGTAAGATTATCAACAGTACCCAATAACTGGATATACCCCTTGTTTTCTTCCATAACATTTTTCAAAGCATCGCTAACCAGAAGAATGGCAGGAGCCTTGTGGCCGGGAGCAGCATTAACTTCTGCTCTCATATTACGGATAGCCTTAATGGTTTCCATAATAGCAGTCATACCTGCTTCTACATCAGCATTAACCAAGCTTTCTTTGTATTCGGGCCATTGGGCCAGCATAATGCTCTTGCCTTCATGAGGCAGATGCTGCCAAATTTCTTCTGTGATAAAAGGCATATAAGGATGTAAAAGTTTCATGGCGCTGCCTAAAACTTCACAGAGCACATATTGAGCAGTAGCTCTTTCTTCAGCATTATCCTTGTTGTAAAGTCTAGGTTTAATAAGTTCAATGTACCAGTCGCAGATTTCACCCCAGATAAATTCGTAAATCACTCTGCCGGCTTCTCCCAATTCAAAACGTCCCAGCAAATCAGTAACGTCTTTAGTTGTATGCTGCAAGCGTGACAGGATCCATTTATCAGCCAAAGTATAAGGAGCACGTTTGGCCTTAGCATCGTAACCATCCAGATTCATTAAAGCAAAACGGGAAGCATTCCAAATCTTATTGGCAAAATTACGGGTAGATTCAATTCTGCTCCAATAAAAACGCATGTCGTTACCGGGAGTATTGCCGGTAATAAGCATGAAACGCAAAGTATCAGCGCCATATTTATTGACTACTTCCAAGGGGTCAATACCATTGCCTAAAGATTTGCTCATCTTTCTGCCCTGCTCATCACGAACCAAGCCATGAATAAATACTTTTTCAAAAGGCACTTTCTTCATAAATTCTTCGCCCATAACCAACATTCTTGCTACCCAGAAGAAAATAATATCGTAACCGGTAACCAGAACGCTGGTAGGATAGAATTGTTTTAACAGGTCCGTATTTTCCGGCCAGCCTAAAGTAGAAAATGGCCACAGAGCGCTGCTGAACCAAGTATCCAAAGCATCTTCATCTTGATGAACATGACCGCCGCACTTTGGGCATTTATCTATATCAGTACGAGAAGCTACAACTGCACCGCAGTCATCGCAGTACCAAACAGGGATTCTATGACCCCACCAAATCTGACGGGAAATACACCAATCATGAATATTAGCCATCCAGTTAGTATATGTTTTAGTAAAACGAGGTGGTACAAATTGTGTCTGTCCGTTTTCTACACAGTCAACGGCAGCTTTCACCAAAGGCCCCATTTTTACGAACCATTGGGTGGAAATCAAAGGTTCCACAACATTGCCGCACCGTTGGCAATGTCCAACGGCATGAGGGCAGTCTTCAATCTTTACTAAGAGACCTGCTGCATCCAAATCGGCAATAATATTTTTTCTGCATTCGTATCTGTCCTGGCCAACATATTTTCCTGATTCCTTGGTCATTTTGCCATCTAGTCCGATAACGTTAATGTTCTCCAAATGATGGCGTATACCCATTTCATAGTCGTTAGGATCGTGAGCAGGAGTAATCTTTACGGCACCTGTACCAAACTGCAAGTCTACATAGTCATCGGCAATAATAGGAATTTCTCTGTCCGTACCCGGCAGCAAAATTTTCTTGCCTACCAATTTACCATAGCGCTCATCTTTAGGATTAACAGCCACAGCCGTATCACCGGGAATAGTTTCCGGTCTGGTGGTAGCAATAGTTAAATATTGATCTTTTTCTCCTGCCAGAGGATATTTAATATACCATAAATGTCCTGTATCATCTTTATGCTCAACTTCTACATCACTTAAAGCTGTATTGCAATGAACGCACCAATTAATAATTCTGGTGCCCTTGTAAATCAGGCCTTTTTCATATAGGGAAACAAATACTTCCCTGACAGCTTTACTGCAGCCTTCATCCAAAGTAAAACGTTTTCTATCCCAGTCACAGGAAACACCCAGACTCTTCAGCTGGGTAAAAATTCTTTCTCCATACTGTTCTTTCCACTGCCAAACACGTTTCAGGAATTCTTCCCGGCCTAAATCATAACGAGTCAAACCTTCATTTTTTTTAATTTCTTCTTCAACTTTAATTTGGGTAGCAAGACCTGCATGGTCATAACCCGGCATCCAGAGAGTGTTGTCACCCATCATACGATGCCAGCGTATTAAAATATCCTGGAGGGTATTATCCAAAGCATGGCCCATATGAAGTTTGCCTGTAATATTAGGTGGTGGCATAACAATACAGAAGGGTTTTTTGCTAGGGTCAGCCTCTACATGAAAGCAACCATTTTTTTCCCAATATTCATACCATTTCTTTTCTACTGCCACAGGGTCATAAACCTTTGGTATATTGTTTTCTTCTGACATAATTTTCAGCCTCCTAAAATAAATAAAAAATAAAAACTCGTCCTAAATAAATAGGACGAGTAGAATCGCGGTACCACCTAAATTCTCAATTGCTTGAGCACCTCTTGGCTTAACGTGCCAAACGGACAAGACTACTATCTTCACCTTGTCAGCTCCCGGACGACTTCTTACCTATGATTCAAATGCTTGCACCAACCGCATTCTCTCTGAGAATTTTTCAGTAATACTACTTCCGTTCATCGCTTCATTATTTAAATGTACATTGCTAATTCTATCAATTGTAACTGTAAAAGTCAAATTTTTATAACGAGGCTATTTGGCGACCTAAAAGGGTTCCTACATTTTCTGCCATTTTTTCCAGATTCCGGACATGAACGAAATCCTGTCCGTAGATTTCTTTGGCATCGCCCATCCCACCTTTTATTTCATCGTTGATAAGTCCTATGACTCTAATGTTTTCCCTGCGCAGAGAAGCAACTTCTCCCGCAGTATCAGCTACAGCTCTTTCGTTGCTGTAGTCATGACGGATAAAAGGATTGCTTTCGTTGACAATACTCCGGTCATCATTGGGTTGAGCATCGGTCAATACAATGAGAATCTTTTTAGCACCAAACTCGTCGCCCATTAGCTCTCTTGCCCCGCGAAAAGCCAAACCATCTCTGTTCCAGCCTGCTGCACAATAATTAAACACATTGGCACAGCGTTTATTTTCTTTGTAAGTCTTAAAAATATTTAAAACAGTGTAACCGCGTAAAGTACAGAAAGAATAAATTTGCGATGGTATGCCGCACATTCTCAGGCTTTCACTAATGACATAGGCCTGCGCTGCAATAACTTTTTGGGAGCCGCCCCGCGAGGCAGATGCATCCAGCATTAAATCCACCGTAAAATCCGGTGAAGTTGTTTCTTCTTTAGCATAGAATACTCTGTTGTCATTGAGATATAAAGCTCGCCAAACTCTGCCGGCTACAAAGGTTCCGCTCTTGGAAGGCACTGCCAAAGGCTGGTTGGACAACTGCATGCTGTTTTTTATCTGTCCCGTTAATTTGTTGATGCTCTTTCTGTAAAGTTCACTGTGCTCTTTATAGAAAGCAATGTTTTTCAGTTTTTGCTTCAGGGAAGCCTGAGCCATAAGTGTTGCTTCCTTAGTACCTTTGCCGCCGCTTATACCCCCGCGAGTAAAATATAAATGACTGTAACGATGGGGACCTGTACATAGTTCACGTTCTACTTCCAGCATCCGGCCAGCACTATATAAAGGTTTACCAAAACATTTTAAAATGTAGGCATAATTTTCCTGAGCTGTGTTGCCGGTAATAATATCCATGGGAGAATTAATTTCATTAATGCCACGGATTTTAGCCTCTGCCTCATTTTTTCCATAACGAAGATTCAGCTTGGATTCCTGACGATAAGAATGTCTTGGCACCAAATAGTCCAGTATTTTCCCTAACCGTCCGGTGATAATTACTTTTTCCAAACTTTCTCTTACCATAAACCGTGATACGAAATATCTTTTTATTATGGAGCGATACTTGGTAATAATTTCATCAGTAGTCCAATTAGGATCGAAGGCCAGTTCTTTATAAAGCTTTTTATCCCAAGGTGTAGCCAGCTCTGACTTTTCGCCCAGAACTTCATGCCATCTGGCCGCCTGCATATCATGAGCTACGCCCCTGCGCCCCATGAGACGGGACTGAAAATACGCCCTGGCATGCTCCTTACGCAAAGAAGCAAGTACCGGACGAGTAGGAAGTTCTTTGGCATAAGCCACTCCTTCCAACCCCAGCCATAAAAGATCGTCAAAAGTCTGCTGCAAGGCAGAACCCTGCATTTCGTCAAAGAATTTATTTAGTTTTTCCGCATCGTACCATTTGTCTACAAACCCCACCATGGCATTTAAATACAAGTCCGGTTTTCCATTATCCTGGAAGGACAAGAAATCCGGACTGTATTTATAATCATCTGAAGCTGTCCAAACAATGTTTAAGGCACGACGCCTTTTAGCATCATATTTTCTTCTAGCCATAATTAATCACTCAATCTGTAAAAATATCTTTTCTGCCAAATTCTTGAGGAATGTGCAACCCGATAACATCATTAATCAAAGCAGGTTCATATTCATCAAAAGATTTATTGGTAATACCCATTTCCATGGCCAGATGTGGATCCAAGCCCATATGCATCAGCCTGATGGAATCAAGAAGTCCTCTTAAGTCTACTGCTTTGCTGGAAATTTCTGCTTCTTCGCATTTTTTCTGTAAATCCAAGAAAATGCCGGAAAATTGTTCTACTGCTTCAGAACGCATGGTGGGAAATTCCGCCATTAAAAGCTTCTTTAAATTTTCCGTACTAATAAAGGGCAATTTGATAACAGCAAAGCGGGAAGTCAGAGCTTCATTCAGTTCTTTAGTGCCGGCATAACCATAGTTCATAGTTGCAATAAATCTTGTGGCCGGATTCAATTTAATAATGTCATAACCGGGGATATCCATGATACGTCTATAATCCAATAAGGAATGTAGTACAGCCAATGCTTCGTTTCTCGCCATATTTATTTCATCTAATATGCCAAAACCGCCTCGTACAGCACATTGATAAATAGGACCCGGTCTAAAAACAACTTTACCATTGGAAAAGGTGTCTGCCCCTAACATAAAAGACGCATCCATATTAATATGGAAAGACACATTCCAATTGGGACGAGAAAAAGTTGCTGCCAAATTTTCTGCCAGCACATTTTTCCCTGTTGCTTTTGAGCCAACCAGCAGAATGTTTTCTCCGCAGAGTAAAGCGCTTAAAGCCTCGTTCCAAACCTCTTTACCATAGAAGTGGTATCTTGGTTTAACCAAACGGACTTCATCTTCGGAATCCAAGGGATACTCTTTCCTGAATTCCTCAATACCCTTTATTAATTTTTCATCTATTCCTTCACTACGTAAAAAGTTAAGCACTATTCTGCCTCCAAAAAGAACTGTTCTGTCAGTCCTTATCTTCCCAAATTTCTTTTATTTTACTAATTCATACTGTCTGGTTCCCATGCCGATTTTTTCACCATGTTCCAGACAATCTTCCCAGCCGGATTCCGGTGTGGAGTTATGGAAATTATCATGGCCTTTGCATCCTTCAGGGTCTTTAGCCAGGTTTTCTCCTAATTGAGAATTCCTGATAGGTGGCGCAGCATTAACTAAATCAGCGCAAGCCTGATCCAATGCTACCGGATCTGTAGATGCCAGCATGCCAATATCTGCCACAATGGGCGCATCATTTTCGCTGTGACAATCACAGTTAGGAGAAACATCCACAATTAAGCTGATATGAAAGCTCGGTCTGTCATGAATAACAGCCCAGGCATATTCGGCGATTTTGCAGTCTAATTTTTTCACAGTGGAATCATAGTCGACTTCAACTGCATCCACAGGGCAAGCTCCTATGCAGCGACCGCAGCCTACGCATTTGTTTTCATCAATGGTAGACTTCTTGTTTTTAATAGTCGGTCCACCGTGAGCACAAATCTTTACACAAGCACCGCAGCCAATGCATTTTTTGTGGTTAACATGAGGTTTGCCATCATTATGCATTTCCATTTTTCCTGCTCTGGAACCGCCGCCCATACCCAGGTTTTTCAAAGCGCCCCCAAAGCCTGTTGATTCATGACCTTTAAAGTGAGTAAGAGAAATAACAATATCGGCATCCATGAGAGCTTTGCCGATTTTTGCCTCTTTGACATATTCTCCGTTGGGAACGGGAACATATTCTTCATCAGTACCTTTCAAGCCATCGGCAATAATCACATGACAACCTGTAGCAAAAGGATTAAAACCATTTTCATAGGCACTGTCCATATGTTCCAAAGCTTGTTTTCTTCTGCCTACATACAAAGTATTGCAGTCAGTAAGGAAAGGTCTTCCACCTAATTCCTTAACTAAATCAGCTACAACTTTAGCATAGTTGGGACGAAGATATGCCAGATTACCCGGTTCGCCGAAATGCAATTTAATAGCAACAAACTTGTTTTTAAAATCAATTTTTTTCATGCCGGCCTTAATGCACAAAGCCCGTAATTTCTCCAGCATGTTCGGTCCTCCGTAAGGAGTGCGAAAATCCGTAAAATATACTTTTGCTTTTTTCATTTTATCCCATCCTTATCTCATTTTCGTAAATTACCGGTTTTCCGATAATTCTACCATCTACAAATTTTCCGTGGCAGTCGCTGCCTCCGCTTATTAACTTGTGATGCTCATGACAATATCTCACTAAAGTCGCTGTATCTTCCAAGCTATGTCCAGTATGATAACATTCAAACCCGTCAAAGGGTTTATTGCCTAAAGCATGTAAGGTGGCATCCAGCCCCGGTCCGTGAAAATCACTGGCACTGTGAGCCAGGAAAGCTTTTCCCCCTGCGGTGTGAATAATATTAATTGTATCTTCAATACTGGGGAAAATCGGAAATTCCAAGCCCTTGTCTTTGGTAAAAATTCTGGCAAAAAAATCTTTAACATCTTTGCATAATCCTTTGTCTACCAGATAAATCAGTGATTTAAAACCACCTCTTTTTTTATCATATTGATAAGCCCTGTATTCCTCTAAAGATACCGGCCAGCCTTCCTCCTGCAAAAGCATAATGCTGTCCTCATCTTTTTTTAATAAAAGATATTCGTTATATGCCAAATGCTCTAAAAGCGCTTTATTAGCAATATCAATGTCATAACCCAGAATATGAAAACAATGGTTTTCATAAGTACTGCAAATTTCTGTTCCCGTATGGAAAGCTATGCCTGCAGCCTGTGCTGCCTTTTGGGCTGCAGCCACGCTTTTCACGCTGTCATGATCAGTAATGGCCATAATGCCCAGTCCGGCTTTTTGTGCTGCTTCTACTGCTTCTTCCGGTGTCCATGTACCATCCGAAGCCACTGTATGTAAATGTAAATCAACCCGTCTTAATGTCATAAGCTTCCTGCTTTCAATGGTGATACTTTTCATGCCGCATAATTTTGAAGGCTCGATAAATTTGTTCTAAAAGCAATACCCGAATCATCTGATGAGTAAAAGTTAAGGCCGAAAAAGACCAGAGAAAATCTGCTCTCTTGCGCAATTCGTCTGTGTAGCCAAAAGCGCCGCCAATAACAAAGGTAATATGACTTTTGCCTTCTAATGCCAGTTTACTGATCTTTTCAGACAGTTCAGGAGAACTAATCATCTTCCCTGCAACATCCAAGGCAATCACATAGGAATTAGCAGGAATAATAGCAAGCAGCCTTTTGGTTTCCTTCTCCAGCACTTGCTGCTTGGTTGCTTCAGAAGGATTATCCGGCATTTTTTCTTCATTAATACTTTTAATGTTAACCCGGCAGAAAGGAGTAAGTCTTTTGACAAACTCCTCTACAGCTGCCGTTAAATATTTTTCTTTGAGCTTACCTACGCAAGCAATGGTTATCTGCATTATTGTTTAGGCATTTCACCTAAAACAACTTTCAGGTCAACTTCTTCATCGCCCCGTAAAACAGTAATCGTAACACTGGTGCCAATGCCGCTGCTGTTAATCATGTCCCGTAAATCAGAAACATTGCCGACTTTCTTGCCATTGTATTTAGTAATAATATCATTAGGACGAACCCCACCTTTCCAAGCAGGTCCTCCCTGATAAAGCTTAGCTACAAAAATACCGCCCCGTAAATCAATGTTTATGCCATATTTTTCAGCCACATCTTTATCAATTAAACTGGCACCTATAAAAGGTCTTGCTACTTTGCCTTTGTTGGCCAATTCTTTTAGTATGGGCTTAGCTTCGTTAATAGGGATGGCGAACCCAATACCCTCTACTCCGGATACTGCTACCTTAGCACTATTGATGCCTATAACTTGGCCATCAGCATTAACTAAAGCACCACCGGAATTACCGGGATTAATAGCGGCGTCAGTTTGAATTAATTTGAATTTACGTTCTCCCAAATTAATAGAACGATTCAAAGCACTGATAACACCTGCTGTTACGGTTCCGCGGAATTCCAACCCAAGAGGGTTACCAATAGCAATGGCAGGTTCTCCTACCATAATATCATCTGAATTGCCAAATTCAGCTACAGTCAGAGGTTCTTTCGCATCAATCTTTACTACAGCTAAATCCGTTGTGGCATCTGTTCCCAGAACCTTGCCGGGATAAGTTTTCCCATTAGGAAGGCTTACCACAATTTCCTGAGCTCCTGCCACTACGTGATTGTTGGTAGCAATAAGACCGCTTTTGTCATAAATAACTCCGGACCCTGTACCCCGTTCCATCATCTGAGTACGATTGAAGAAATCCGTTACCAAAGCTTTATTAGTAATACCAACTACGGCCGGGCCGACTTTTTTAGCTGCTTGAACAATAGCAGTATTTCTGCCTGTGCTCATATTAGCCTCTGTTTTTTTGGCTCTTTCTTCTACCGTAATAGGCTTTTTCTCTTCAGTGGAAGCAGCAGGCTTATCCTTTTTGCTAGCTACAGAACAGCCGCTGGTCAAAAATGCCATCGTCATTAAAATCGAGCAAAGCACCGTAATTGTTTTTGTGAAAATTTTCTTAGTCATATTCTTCTCTCCTATTCCCTATTGCTTACTAATTGCCGTTGATGGGCAACATAAATTCTAATATTTTTAGCTTCGTTGGCATTTGCCAAGATTTCATGAACTGTATTAAAAGCAATTGCTTCTGTGTTGTTTTGCTCGCTTAAATGAGCAAGAATTACTTCTTCCGGTCTGTTAGCTAATTCCGTAAGGAACTTTCCTGCCGTAGCATTGGATAAATGCCCCCAGTGTCCGGCAATTCTATCCTGCAAAGATTTTGGGTAAGGTCCGTTCCGCAATAGAGTTTCATCGTGATTAGCTTCTAAAATCAAGGTGTTGCTGCCTTCCACTGCCTGTTCACATTCCTTGGTAATATACCCGCAATCAGTCAGATAAGTACATTTATCGTTCTTATAAAAAAGCTTATAGCCAACTGTGTCTGCTGCATCATGGGGAACCTTAAAAGATTCCACTCTAATATTTCCCAAAACACAGCCCCGGGGGAAAACTCTTCTTTGTTCATTAGAAAGGCTGCGTCTAACGGCCAAACGTCCCCAGGTTTTTTCATTAGCAAAAATGGGCACATGAGGAATATTTTTGCACAAAACTGCAAGCCCCATCACATGGTCTGTATGTTCATGAGTAATAAGAATGCCGCTCAAATCCTGAGGTTCCAACCCACAGGATTGTAACCCTTTCATGATTCTACGGCAAGAAATACCCGCATCTATTAAAATAGCCGTATTTCCTGCTCTAATAAGAGTAGAATTTCCCTTACTGCCACTTGCTAAAACATCTACTTCAAAATTATTAGTCATGGTAAGCCTCGGCAAGCGCTTTGCCGGCGCTGGTCCCCAGCCTATCTGCTCCTGCTGCCAGCATAGCTTTGGCAGTAGCTGCATCTCTGATTCCGCCGGCGGCCTTAACCCCAAGTCCATATTTGTCAGCTTCTTTTCTTAGCAGTTTTACATCTGCTACAGTTGCACCTGCTTTATTAAAACCTGTACTGGTTTTAACGAATTGAGCGCCTCCCCTGGCAATAAGGCTCACAGCTTGAATTTTTTCTTCATCTGTTAAAAGGCAGGTTTCAATAATTACCTTAACAGGATGTTTATCAGCTGCTTCTACAACTTTTTTGATATCTTCTATTACAGCATGATATGCGCCGCTTTTCAAAGCACCGATATTCATTACCATATCGATTTCATCAGCACCGTCCTTAATCGCCAGTTCTGCTTCTAAAGCTTTGATACGGGAAAAAGTAGCACCCAAAGGAAAACCCACCACAGTTACAACTTTAACAAAAGAATTTTTTAAAGTTTCTTTGGCTAATTCCACATAACAAGGATTAACACAAACAGCAAAGAGTTCCGCCTCTTGTGCTTCCTTGCATAGGTTGATAATTGCTTGGGCTGTTGCTTCAGGTTTTAATAAAGTATGTTCTATGTAATTTTGTATAGTCATCTCGTCTCCCCTAATTATCGTAGTTTCCTAAATATTATAATACTAAATTATACGAAAAAAAACACTGGATTTGACAATTCAGTGTTTTTTATTTGAATTTTTTAAGCTTAATGAAGTTTCTGGCACTCTGGGCAAATCCCATAAAAATAGAATTGTTTGCCTTGAACCTGGAACTTTGTGTCCTCTTCTACAGCATCAACAATCTCTCTGCTGGGCAAAGGTTTCACATCTGCTACCTTACCGCATTTGGTGCAAACAATATGAGCATGTTCCTCAATGTTGGCATCATAACGATAGCTGTCTTCTCCTGTATTCAACACTTGGATAATATTTAGTTTGCTTAAAATCTCCAGAGACTTGTAAACCGTAGCAAAACTCATGGTTGGATACAAGGGTTTCACTTGTTTGTAAATTGTCTCAGCTGTGGGATGCTCCGTAGTGTTGGAAAGCATTTCATAAACAGCCAACCGCTGAGGAGTGACTTTGCAGCCATTACTTCTTAATATTTTCGCTAACTCTACATTATTATACATGATTTCTTCCTCCGTACCTTTCATGCCTACTTTCACAATATTATTTCTTGCCTCATAGCGTCAGAAAACAATAATAATTATTTGTTACATTATACTATTGTAATATCCTTAATGTCAATAGTCTACTTTAGCCCGGGTTAGTGTCA
>Ga0160425_1001380_pt1 | contig 23422 bp, 17 predicted proteins | sample BioMet8_FD_108193 | JGI IMG/M metagenome (GOLD analysis project Ga0160425, IMG submission 108193) | Microbial communities from bioreactor (seeded with sewage sludge) at Lawrence Berkeley National Lab, California, USA - Biofuel... | ecosystem: Engineered > Bioreactor > Anaerobic > Unclassified ...
GATGGAATAGCCCTAACCTAACGCCTGTGGACACTGCATAAGACTTAGCAACGCGGTAACGCGTCAGCCAAGCAGTGGTGGTTGAAACAGGAAGCTCGGTAACTTGTTGCCGAGTAGTTCACTGCGCACTTGTTTATGAGGGCTGGATATGTTAAAATCGGCGTCATGGACAAAAATTTTGAAAAACGATACATCGAAGCAAGAAACCACGTTATCGAAAAGGATTTCGCGCGTCTCAACGATATGCAGCGGAAGGCCGTCATGGCCACGGAAGGACCGCTGCTGATACTGGCGGGAGCGGGCAGCGGCAAGACCACCGTGCTCATAAACCGCATCGCGAACCTTATGCGCTTCGGCAGGGCCTCCGATACGGACGAACTGCCCGACGGCGCCTCAGAGGAGGATATCTCCGTCATGGCCTCGGGCGGAGAAAGGGCGAGGGCACTTGCCGCCTTTGAGCCTGTGGAGCCATGGCGGATACTGGCCATAACCTTTACCAACAAGGCTGCGGACGAGCTGAAAAACCGCCTTTCCGCCATGCTGGGCGAGGCGGCGTCGGACATCTGGGCCTCCACCTTCCACTCCTGCTGCGTGCGCATCCTGCGCCGGGACGCCGTTAAGATAGGCTTTCCGGAGAACTTTACCATCTATGATACCTCCGACAGCCAGAGCCTTGTAAAGAGCATCCTGCGGGACCTGAACATCGACGACAAGACCTTCGCGCCACGCGCGGTGCTGTCGGAGATCAGCCGCGCCAAGGACGCCCAGACGGACAGCGCGGCCTATCTTGCCAGGGCAAAGGCCATGAACGATCTGTGGCACACTAAGGTGGGCGAGATATACTGCGAATACATGCGCCGCATGTTCGCCGCCGGAGCCATGGACTTTGACGACCTTATAGCCTTCACAGTGAAGCTTTTGCAGCAGGACGCCGATGTGCGGGAATACTGGCAGCGGCGCTTCCGCTACATAATGATCGACGAATATCAGGATACAAACAACCTGCAGTACCTGCTGTCGTCGCTGCTGGCGGGCGGCTGGGGAAACATATGCGTGGTGGGCGACGACGACCAGAGCATATACAAGTTCCGGGGCGCAACGATTGAAAATATTCTGTCCTTTGAGGACGAGTACAAAAACTGCCGCACCATACGCCTGGAGCAGAACTACCGTTCCACAGGGCACATACTGGACGCGGCCAATGCCGTCATCAGCAACAACGTGGACAGAAAGGGCAAGACCCTGTGGACAAACAAGGACGCTGGGGAACTGCTCACAGTCTGCTGCGCCGATAATCAGGACGAGGAGGCGCAGTATGTGGCCGGACAGATACTGGCCTCATACGGGAAGGGCGCGGCCTGGAAGGACCACGCGGTTTTATACCGCATGAACGCCCAGTCCAACTCCATGGAGCGTGCGTTCAAAAGAAACGGCGTGCCGTACCGCATAGTGGGTGGCACCCGGTTCTTCGACCGCGCCGAAGTTAAGGACATGCTGGCGTATCTGTGCCTTATCGCGTCACCCTCCGACAATCTGCGGCTGGTGCGCGTTATAAACAATCCGCCCCGGGGCATCGGAGATAAGACAGTGGAGACCGCGGCGGAAATCGCCAGGGAGAGCAGTAAGCCACTTTTCGAGGTTCTATCCCATGCCGACGGCTATCCCGAGCTTCAGCGCTCCGCCACCAGACTTCGCATGTTCGCCGCCATGATCGACGAGCTGCGCGCCTTTGCCGCCGACAACACGCCCGACGCCCTTTTTGACCAGCTCCTTGAAAAGACGGGTTACGTTATGGCGCTGGAGAGCAAAAACACGGTGGAGGACACGGCCCGGGCCGAAAACATCAAGGAGCTTCGCTCCAGCATCGTGGGCTACATGCAGGAGAGCGGCGACAACACGCTGGAGGGCTTTCTGGCGGACGTGGCGCTGTACACCGACCTTGATAATTACGACACTTCCGCCGACGGCGTGACGCTGATGACCATGCACGCGGCCAAGGGACTGGAGTTTCCCGTGGTGTTCGTGGTGGGCGCCGAGGAAGGCATATTCCCGGGCATGAAGGCCATCGGCGAGCCGGACGAGATGGAGGAGGAGCGGCGCCTGTGCTATGTGGCGCTGACCCGCGCAAAACAGAAGCTGTATATCACCTGTGCCCGGCAGCGCATGCTGTTCGGCCATACCACCTCAAACAAAATGTCCCGCTTCGTGGACGAAATACCGGAAGAATATGTGGATATGAAGTCCGCTTCCCGCGGCTTCGGTGAGCGCACAGGCGGCTTTACCGGCCAGACCGGCGGCTTTTACGGCCAAACCGGCGGCAGAAATACTTACAACAGCGCCGCACGCAGAGAGCCTGAGCGCAGGCAGAGAGCGATCCAGCCCCCGACCCCGGCGGCTAAGCCTTCGCTGCCCGACTTCAGTCTGGGCGACGCGGTGGAGCACACCGCCTTCGGGCACGGCATTATCACAGGCATGCGCCCCATGGGCAACGACAGCCTTGTCGAGATAGAATTTGAGGGAGTGGGTGCGAAAAAGCTTATGCTCCGCGCCGCAGCCCAGCATATGACGAAAGCGTAGACAATGAAAAGTGTAGAAAACAAAGATCTCCTGGGGCGGCTGGCACTGCTCACTACGACGCTTATATGGGGCTCGTCCTTCGTCATTCTGAAAAATACTCTGGACAGTGTGCCAACGCTTTGGATACTGGCCATACGCTTCTGCGGAGCGGCGGCGATACTGCTGGCGATGTGCGGAAAGCGCCTAAAAAAGCTGGACGCCCGATACGTGCGGGGCAGCGTCGTAATGGGCGCGTGCATGAGCGCGGCGTATGTGGTGCAGACCTACGGCCTGGTGTATACCACGCCCGGCAAAAATGCGTTCCTCACCGCCACTTACTGCATTATGGTACCGTTTCTTGCCTGGGGATTTAACCACAAAAAGCCGGACGGATACAATATCGGCGCGGCATTTTTGTGCTTCATCGGCATGGGCTTCGTGTCGCTGGGGAAGGACCTTTCCGTGAATATCGGGGATATCCTCACCATCTGCTGCGGACTCTTTTACGGCCTGCACATTATCGCCACGGACAAATATGTGGACGGCAGGGACCCCATGGTGCTTACGGCGCTGCAGTTCGTCACCGCCGGGGCGATAACGCTGATTGCCGCGCTGATATCCGGGCCGTTCCCCCAGAACGTGCCGGGCTCCGCCTGGGCGGGCATAGCCTATCTGTGCGTCATGTGCTCCGCCGTGTGCTTCCTGCTGCAGACAGTGGGGCAGAAGTACACGTCTCCCTCGGCGGCGGCGGTTATAATGACGCTGGAGAGCGTGTTCGGCACTGTTATCTCCATCGTCTTTTACCATGAGAAGCTGACCGCCGGCATAGCGGCGGGCTTTGTGCTAATATTTGTCTCGATAATAATTTCGGAAACCAAGCTCTCGTTTTTATGAAGAGCGGACAAAAAAACCGACGCGGTGTGAACCACGTCGGTTTTTATACTTAATAATTTACTCAGCCGTTCCAGGCCTTGACCTGCTGGCGGAGCCAGTCGGCCCACTCGCCGATGCCTTCGCCGGTACGGGCGGAGATGGGGATGATCTTTATATTGGGGTTGAGCTTGGTGGCGTACTTCTTGCAGGCCTCAAGGTCAAAGTCGAAGTAAGGCATGACGTCGATCTTGTTGATGAGCAGCACGTCGCAGATGGAGAACATCAGGGGGTACTTCAGGGGCTTGTCGTGGCCCTCGGGAACGGAGAGAATCATGGCGTTTTTCACGGCGCCTGTGTCGAACTCGGCGGGGCAGACCAGGTTGCCCACGTTTTCCAGTATGCACAGATCCAGCTCCTCGGTGCCCATTCCTTCAAGTCCCTGTGCGGTCATGCCCGCGTCCAGGTGGCACATGCCGCCGGTGTGGAGCTGAATGACCTTGGCGCCGGTCTTTTCAATGGTGGCGGCGTCCACGTCGGAATCAATATCGGCCTCCATGACGCCGATATTCATCTCGTCCTTCAGCGCGGCGATGGTGGCCTTAAGCGTGGTGGTCTTGCCGCTTCCGGGGGAGGACATGAGATTCAGCAGGAACGTGTGCTGACCCTTGAGCTTTTCTCTCAGTTTATCGGCTTCCTTGTCGTTGTTGGCAAAGACGCTTTCCTTGATTTCGAGTATTTTGTATCCTTCCATATTATGCACCTCGTTTTTTAGAAACGTATACGGTTTTATAAATAAACATTATCATAAAGACGCGGGTATTTCAACCAACATTATTAAAAAATTGACAAAATGCGGTATGACATTTATCAGCTGAGCCCAGTCAAAATTTCCCGGAAACTGGACTCAAAGTCAGTGCTGTCGGCAAAATATTCGGCGCTGGGAGAAGGAATGTAGAGACTCCCGCTCTGGGATGCAGCCACGGCGTCAAGCTTTGCCGTGGACGCAGAATCGGCTCCGCTGCCAGGCAGAGCCGTGGCAGGGTAATAACCGCTGCCGCTGGTGAGACCGCTGCTGTTTGCCAGGAGCCACTGGATGAAGGCGGCGGAGGCCTGGCCCTCATTTTCCGCCGTGGCGGTTATCACCATGTCGCAGATATAGACCGGATACAGCGCTTTGCCGCCCTTGACAACGGGGTAGAGCAGATATGCCGCATCCTGCGAGGCGCCTGCGTATTTTGCGGCGTCTGAGGAGGTGACGACGGCGCAGGGAAGCTTGCCTTCCGCCACCAGCCCCGCCGGATCGTCGTCAGTTACTTCAACTCCTCCGTTGTAGGCAGTGTTGGCCAGAAGATTATACAGATACACGTAATGCTCGCTTTTGATGTCCGATTCCTTCTGGGCGCGGAATTCATCTCCGTACTGGGCAAGCCAGGTGCGGAACAGAAGCGAGAAACTGCCGGAAGTGAAAAATGCGCTGCCGGCCGCCTTCACGTATGAATTCGCCGTCTGGCACACGCCCTCGGGAGTGGACATGGCGGAAGCGCTGTAACCGCTTAGCTTTGAGGTGAGCGCGGAGTTGACCATGATAAGCCCGATTGATGCGGCCAGAGGCACACCCACAAGCGTGCCGTCCAGCTTTCCGGCTTCAATATAGCTGCTGACAAGGCCGTTGAGCGTTCCGGACGTCACGAATTTGGAGGTGGAAACGGCAACCCCGTCCGTTTTTGCAAGGGCCAGGGCGGCGTCGGAGGAGCAGACAACAAGGGACGGCTTGCCGCCGGAGGTTATCGCGTCCATAAGCGCGCTGTCGGAGTCAAATGATTTCAGAGTGACCGTTACTCCGGAAGCCGCGCCGTCGCCGCTGTTATAGGTCTTGGACAGTGCCGCGAGGTTTTGCCACATGGGAGTGCCGTCGTCGGTATACCAGACGGTTATGGCGGCGTCGTACTTGACCGCCGGCCGGACCTCGGCCGCCTGGCCGCAGGCTGTCAGACAGCCGACAAGCGCCGCTGCGGAGAGCAGTATTGATATGTGTTTTTTCAAAGACATATGTATTCTCCTAAATGGGAACAATATCGCATCGATCCACCACTTTTGTCCGAATATCACGGATATTAAAGGGATCGTCCACCATTTATAACACATTTTTCCGAAATTTGCAATTCATATTGCCGGCAGGCGTATAATAGCGGGCAGCGGGTTGATTTTCTTCCCGGGAAATATTATATTGTTATCGTTTGGCGAATACGCTCGAATATGGAGGAATGGATGAAATTTTCTGCGGTATTGTTCGATCTGGACGGAACACTGCTTTATACGCTGGAGGATATTGCCGACGCGCTGAACCGCACCCTTGCGGCGCACGGCATGCCGGAGAGGACACTGGACGAGGTGAGAGCCTTCGTTGGAAACGGCTCCGCCCGGCTGGTGGAGCTCTCAGTGCCGGAAAGATGCAGCGATGAGGAGCGGCAGGCGGTGCTTGCGGATTATCGCCGGGATTACGACCGGAACTGCGATATAAAGACCAGACCATACGAAGGGATAACAGACGCGATGAGGACCCTGAAAACAATGGGCTGCCGCCTGGCCGTGGTATCCAATAAGCCGGACGCCGCGGTGAAGGCACTGGCAAAGGCCCATTTTCCGGGACTTCTGGAGAGCGCGGTGGGCGAGAGCGGGAAGGTGCGCCGCAAGCCCTCGCCGGACACCGTGCTGGCCGCCATGGAGCAGCTGGGAGCTGGCAGGGACGACACCGTATATGTGGGAGACTCCGAGGTGGACATCCTTACGGCAGGGAATGCCGGACTGCCGTGCGTTTCCGTGTGCTGGGGCTTCAGGAGCAGGGAAGAGCTTGTGAAGGCCGGAGCGGCGGTAATAGTCGATTCCCCGTCCGCTCTTGCGGAGCTGATAAAATAAGAAACTCCGGAAGCTTATGCTTCCGGAGCTTTTTACGATTGTAAAGACAAATATCAGGCAAGAGCTCTGCACAGGAAGGTCACGGCCTGACCGCGCAGGCAATTTAGCCCCGGGGCGAAGCTGCTGCCGCCCACGCCGGAGGTGACGCCGAAGGCCACGGCCCAGCTCACGGCCTTGGCATAGTAGCTGTCGGCCGGAACATCGGTGAAGGAGGCGGGATCGGCCGCCGGAGAACCGGCTGCGCGCCACAGGAAGGTGACGAACTGGCTGCGGGTGACTGTGGCGTCCGGGGCAAATTTGCCGGTGGATACGCCGGTGGTAATGCCGCGCTCATTGGCCCAGGCAACAGCCTTGAAGTAGTATGCGCTGCCGGATACGTCGCTGAAAGCGGCGGCCGAGGACGAGGGCTCGGGGCAGCCCATGGCCCGCCACAGGAAAGTAACCACCTGGGCTCTGGTGCAGACTGTGCCCGGTGAAAATACATTGCCGCTGACGCCTGAGCTGATCCTGCGGCTGACGCTCCAAAGGACGGGGGCGTAGTAGAAATCGCCGGCGGACACGTCGGTAAAGCTGCATGAGGCCTTCAGCTCAGCGCCTGAGGCGGCAAAAAGTTCAAATCCGGGATATGCGGCGGCACCGCCGTTTTCCGCCGTGCCGGCGAAGATTTCTCCGCTTTTTGCATTAACGGTGTAGGAGGCGGTTACCGTGCAAACGCCTGTTTCCAGATTATACTGAGACAGCGCGCAGGTGATCTCACCGTCTGAAACCGCCTTGACGCTTACGGCATACTCGCTGCCCAGAATGAGCGATGCGGTGGTTTTGCCGCTGCTGTTATTGGATTCCGCTGAATTCCCGGCGCTGTCGGTGACGGTGACCTCGGCGGGACCGGTAACGGTGAGAATACGGTAGGATTCCGGCCCAAAATCGGATTCGCCGTTCAGTGCGTTCATCCAGGCAAGACACAGCTCCGGATAGTGGGAGACAATAACGTCGCTCTGATAGGGCTGCAGCGGCAGCACGTCCACATACAGCTTCATCGCCTCGGCGGTGGGAATGTTCTTGTTCGAGGCGGCTTTTGAGAATATAGTCTTAAGTATTTCGCTGCTGCTGACGCCGGTGGTCAGGAACGCGGTGCGCAGATCGGACAGCAGGGAGGATGTGGCCGCGGAGGAATCGCTGCCAAGAGCCTTTGCGAGCTGATCCATTGCGGTGTCGAGATAGGCGCACTGGCATTTGGCCTGGGGCAGGGCGGTGAGGGACTGACCGGTGAGGGAGTTGAAGCTTTTCAGCACCAGCGGCTCAAATCCGGCATAGCCCGAGTCTGTTTCTGAGGCGGGCAGGAACATATCTCTGCCGTAGCGGGTATAGCCCCATGCGCCCATGACGACCTTGGTAACGGGATCAATGGGGTTGACGATGTTGAAAATATTAAGATACAGCGCGCTGTGCGCGGAGAGCGCCTTGGTATTCTGCGGCGTTTCAAAGGTGTAGGCATAGACGTTCTCCGCCTTCACCGTTCCGCTGGCGTCCAGCTTTGCAGCCGCCAGATTCGCCGCAGCGGCGCCCCGGCTGTAGCCGGTGAGCCAGACTTTTACAGTGCCGGTTACGGAATTGGCTTTTATGTATGAATTCAGCATTGACACTACTGAGCCTGCCGCCACGGCGAAGCCGTCGTGATCCGAGGATTTGCCGGTGAGATTGAAGTTTCCGGCCCATTCGCTCTCATAGCCGCCTCCGCGTACTGCGGCCGCGATGAGAGTGGAACCGTCGGAGAGCTGCTTTTTGCCGAAGGCGCAGGCAATACTGTTTTCGGTGGGCTTGCCGGCGTAGCTGGACACATCCACGGTGTCGAAGCCGGTGTCCTTCAAAAGTGCCGTCACGTTCTTGCCGGAAAAGGCCGCGTCGTATCCCTTGCCAGCAGCGCCGGGGGCGCTGAAGGCCGAAAGAGCGAGACACAGGGACATTCTGGCCAGATGTTGGCTGTAAATATAGGCCGAGGAAGAAAAGTCGCCGTCGGAATAGCTGTATTGAGCCGCGGCATCAGCTCCGGATACGGTGCCGGAGTATGTGAAAGAGCCGGTCTTGTCGGCACTGCCGGCGGCCAGAGCGGCGCCGGGCAGCAGCGTAAGCACAAGACACAGTGCAAGAGCCGCGCACAGAAACTTTTTCATTCTGATCATCCTTTCCGGCGGAAGCTCCGCCTTATTCAATGTTATAACATCCGGCCCTGACTGTCAATCCCGGCGCAGCAGCAAAAATTCCGTGCGCTTTTATAAGCGCACGGAACAGGATCCTTATGCTTTCTCAGTTCTGCTGCTGGCGGATTGCCGAAGAGAGTATGCTGCAGAGCCGGTAGGGGTCGATGGGCTTAGCCACATGGGCGTTCATGCCGGCGGAAATGCACTTTTTTACATCGTCGTCGAAGGCGTCGGCGGTCATGGCGATTATGGGCACTCCCGCAGCGTCCGCACGGTGCAGAGCCCTGATGGCTGCGGTGGCCTCAAGGCCGTTCATCACCGGCATGCGCACGTCCATAAGCACGGCGTCGTATTCTCCCACGGCGCTGGTTCCAAAGATCTCCAGACCTTTTCGGCCGTTTTCCGCAGTGACCACGTTCACGCCCTTGTCGGCCAGCAGCGCACATGCTATCTCGCGGTTCAGGGCGTTATCCTCGCACAGCAGAACCTTACTGCCGGAAAGAACAGCGGGATCCGGAGCCTCTGTTTCAAAGGCGGCTTCAGCCGCGCCGCTGTCGGGCACCGCGTCAAAATGCAGATGAACGGTAAAAACTGTACCCTCGTTCAAAACGCTCTTTACGGTGATGGCTCCGTCCATCAGGTCTACCAGCTGCTTCACTATTGCAAGTCCCAGACCGGTTCCTGAGGATTCATAGCCATCACGGTTCTCCTGCAGGAAGGGCTCAAAAATATGGGGCAGAAATTCCTGGGAAATTCCAATGCCGTCGTCGCTTACGATGATAATGGAGTCGGGACTGTCGTAAAAACCTGTCTGCACCGTCCTGGCGGTGAATTTCACGTGCCCGCCCTCAGGCGTGTATTTAACGGCGTTCGTCAGCAGATTCAGCAGTATCTTCTGAAGATTCAGGCGGTCGGTCATTATAACGCGCTTTGTCATCTGGCTGTCGTCGGCGATGAAGGTTATATTGCGTTCCGCGGCGGCCGCCCGGATGGGTATTACCACGGAGTCAAATATTTCCGCTGTGGACACGGGCTCCGGATGCAGTTCCAGTTTTCCGCTGCCCAGCTTGGACATGGTGAGGGTGTCGTTGATAAGATCCAGCAGCAGGTTGCCGGAGGACTGAATTTTTCCAAGATAATCCGCAGCCTTCGGGGAGACCTGCTCTTTCTTGGCAAGCTCGGAAAAGCCGATGATGGCGTTAAGAGGCGTGCGCATGTCGTGACTTATGTTGGCGAAAAACTGTTTTTTGGCTTCGGTGCTCTTCTCAACCTCTTCAAGTCTTACCTTTTCACGCTCCGTTTCCGCCTTTTCCGCAAAAACGGCGGCTCGCTCACGCTGCCGGTGGTAGAGCACGGTCACGACGTGACCAAGGCCCAGGACCAAAGCCAACATTGTGATCAGTATTACAGCCATCATCTTTGTGGGTATACGCGCTATGGCGGTGCGCCAGCCGCTGTCAGGCATGGTGTTGTTCATAACAATGCCGCTGAAGGCGTAGTCTGTGGCGGCGACGCCCTTGTCTATCACAGAGCACAGAACATCGCTTCCGTAGTTTGTCGCGCCGGATAGATCAATATTGAGCGACGACAGGGGAGAGACGTTGTAATTTGAGGAGCTCGTCTGGTTTACCAGCCAGTTGGCGCTGGGTAGCCCGCATGCCATCGCGTCGGCACTTCCGTCGTTCAGCGCCGCAAAGCATTCCGCGGCATTGTCGCAGACGATATACTCTGCGTTCATTCCAGCGAGGCTGTCGGAGATGAGGTTTTTGCTGCGATCCTTAACGGATATCGTTTTTATGCTGCTGCTGTCGGTGCCGGAGCGTGTGACAAGAACTACGCTGGCAGAAAAATAAGATCTTGTAAGGCGGAGCCCCTGATTGTAAGCGGATATCTGACCTGATGAATACAGTCCCATCATATCCGCTCCGCCGGTTTTTACAGCTGATATTACCTCGCTCTGCGTCTTAAAAACGACGAATTTGAAGCGCAGACCAGTGACTTCGGAAAGCTTCGCAAAATAATCCGGCAGTATGCCGGTTCCGCCGCTGCGTGAGGTGCTGTAATACGGCGCGTCGCCGTCTATGACGGCCACAGTCACCACGGGATGGGCGGCGACATAGGCTTTCTCATCATAGGTAAAGGCGGCAATGCTGTGAATGGATGAGGCGTCATATTTCTCGATGAGCTTCGCTTCATACAGCGGGTCCTCGCTCAGAATACGGCTCATGGCGTCGTCCACCTGAATTTTCAGTGATTCGCTGTCTTTTCTGAATATTATATAGTATGGGGTGGGAGAAAAGCTAAGGATTGTTTCGTAGCCCTTACGGTTTTCCGTGCCGCATAGCCCGGCGTCGATTTTCCCGGCGTCGACGGCGGCGTCAATGTCGCCGCAGCTTTTATAGAGGCGGATGTCCGGCGTAAATCCCCGGCGGGCGCACCACTGCTTGAAAATATCGCCTACCTCGCTGCCTTCTTCCGCACCGTAGACAATGCCCATTAGCTGGGACGTGTCGCCGTACCGAAATCTGTCGTCGCCATATCGCACATAGACGGACAGAGGACTGCTGCCTGTCTCTTTATCTGCGTATAAATACTTTCCTTCAAGGCTGTCGGTTTTCGGCACGTTAAACAGCATATCCATACTGCCGTTGTCCAGAGCGCCGAAATAATCCCCGCCATCCGGAATGATAACGATCTCAATATTCAGGTTTGCAAACTGCGCAATCCTGTATGCGTACTCAACATCGACCCCGGTGGGGTTGCCGCTGCTGTCGTAGTATGCGTATCCGGGATGTGCGGACACGCCGACGCGCAGAGGATCGCTGCCTGCGGCCATGACCGGAGCGCACACTGCGCACAGGGCGGCGGCGCACAGCAACACAGAAAACAGCTTTTTTGAAAGCTTGGTCATTTACTTTTTCCCCATAATCTGAGTTTAGGATAATGCGGAGCCGGTCACTGTTTGCGGCGGTCGGGCATAGTTTTGCTGCGGCTTTTCTTTTCCTCGTACATATCCGCGTCCATGCGCTTCAGAAAGCTGTCTATCGTGTCGGTTTCAGAGCCGTACATGGCCCTGCCGAACGAGCAGGAGAGATTGTAAGGGTATTGACCGGAGACGTTTATCTCTTCGGTATTTTCGTTTATGCGGTCTATCAGTGCCTTTATTTCGCCGGTTCTGCGTGTTGGCATTACAACTACAAATTCATCTCCGCCGTAGCGTGCAATAAAATCCTTGGGACCTGCAGAGGCGCGCAGCACACGGCCGACATTTTTTATGGCTTCGTCGCCGGCCTGATGGCCGTAGGTGTCGTTTATGTCCTTGAAACGGTCGAGATCCAGCATTACTCCTGCAAGATACTGGCGCTTTTCCTGGCATTTGCGCAGATAATCGTCAAGATATTGCCTGGTATAGACACCGGAAAGCCCGTCCACGGAGGAATATTCACACTGAACGTTCAGGTATATGGTCACAAGAGAAATGGAAAGCGCCGCCCAGATAAGAGAAATGCCGTAAAACCGCATCTGCAGTGCGCTATTCGTTTTTTACCACGAGTTCCTTTATTTCAAACTCTCTGCCGGAGAGAACATTGTACTCTTCACTCCCGCAGTTGGGACAGATGCCATTTGAAGCAAGAGGGTTCATGTGCCTTCCGCACTTGAGACATTTGGCACTAGCCTCCACCAGTTCTAGCTCCAGTTGCGAGCCTTCAAGGGATGTGCCAGCAACAGCTTTTTCATATACGTTTAGCATCATTCCAGGAACTACTGAAAAACCTTCGCCAACACGCAGGACAACTTTTTGGAGCTTTCCTGAATCGGTTTCATTAAGGTATTTTTCAACGCGGTCCACTACCTCAACTACAAGGCCAAGTTCGTGCATCAGGCTTCAGCCACTATGCGGTTCACAACATGGCGGCAACGCTCAACATCGTAAATGACTGGTACAGCAAAGGAGGTGTTGCCCTCTTTGACTGCCCAACGCGCGATGGTACCGATGTCCTCTGGCTTAATGAAATCAAAACCTGTTGGTATGTTCAGCCGTTTATTCATATCTCGAATGGCTCTGATAAACGCTGCGGCCTTCTCTGCATCGCTGCCGGTATTCATTATGCCGCATATTTCAGAAAGGTGGGCAAGCTGCGGATGCACATTGCTGCCGTAATCCTCCAGTACGATGGGCAGAATGACCGCATTTGCAAGACCGTGTGGGGTGTTGTAAAGTCCGCCCAACTTGTGGGCAATGGCATGAACGTAGCCCAGACCGGTTTTCGTAAATGCACGGCCAGCCTTGCAGGAGGCGATGGACAACATCTCTCGTGCCTCCATGTCGTTCCCATCTGATACGGCGCGCTCGAGATATTTGAAGACCTTAATGGCCGCCTCCTCGCAGTAGCGGTTGGTTTGGTTGGTGTTATATGTCCAGGTGACATAGGACTCAATGGCATGGGTCAGCACGTCCATGCCCGTGGCGGCGGTCATTCCCGGCGGCGTGGTGCGCACAAGCTCAGGATCGACTATGGCGTACTTGGGCATAATGGATGGGTCGGTTATGCAGAACTTATAGCTTCTCTGCTTGTCGGTGATTACCGTTACCATGGAAGCCTCACTGCCGGTACCAGATGTGGTTGGAACGGCTATTATAGGCGGAAGTCTGCGCAGCACCTTGAAGTAGCCCTCCGCCTTTGAAAGCGGACGATTTGGGTAGGCAAGAGTAATAGCGGCTGCCTTAGCAACATCTATAGGAGAGCCGCCGCCGACAGCGAGAAATCCGTCGCAACCTGCAGCTTTATAGAGAACGCCAATTTTTTGCGCAGTGACGTCGGTGGGATTACTTTCCACCTGGTCGAAGACTTCAAAATCAATACCCTCAGCGCGCAGCTTGTCCATAATTGGCCTGCCGGCAAGCTTCCCGACAACGGGCCCTGTTACAATCAGCGCCTTTTTTATCCCGCATGCGCGGACTGCTTCAGGAATACGGCTGCAGCAGCCGCGGCCCATTATAAACTGTGGTTCCGGAAGATTCATAAGCTTGCTGCCTGCGTTCATCACAGTGAAATACCCTCTGCAACCCGCCTTCATGGCGGTATATGCTATCTTATCCATAATTGTACTCTCCTCACTTAAGAGCTATTGCAGCATTAAAAGCATCGTGGACGGCGTTTGCTATCTGCCCGCTTGCCTTGGCATCGCCTACAGCGTACACCCTGGGGCGATTTGCACTGAGTTGTTTATAAAGATTGTTGTTTGGGCGCACACCCAGTGACAGCACCACTTCGTCGGTCTTAACGGTTTCCATGACGCAGGTCTTCACATCCTCAAGAAGCACATCATTTTCTCGTATGGCCATCAGCCGTTTGCCCGGCAGGAACACAGTGCTGTGGCCTTGTATGCGGCTCATTTCATCGTCTATCAGCTGAAACCAGGTGCCAGGAGCAATTTCGGGAGCCATTTCCACAACGGTGACTTGATTGCCGCACTCGTTCAATATTTCGGTGGTTTCAAGACCGGTCATGCCGCTGCCAACAACAACCACTTTCTTGCCCTCAATTTTTTTCTGCCCCAATATTATTTCGGGAGCGGTGCAGACATTAGAGCGGTCACTGCCCTTTAGGCTTGCTGGACGGATGGGCAACCCGCCTGTTGATACAAATACGGCGTATGGATCTATGGCTTCTATCATCTCCGGTGTGACTGCCGTGCCATACATGATTTCCACGCCCAGTTTTTTTGCTGAGGTAAGCAAATCCTCAATACACCATTTCAGCTTGTCCTTTTTGATGCAGCTTCCAGCTGTGTTGATCTGCCCGCCGGCGCAGGATTCCTTTTCAAAAACCTTTACTGCAAAACCACGTCTGGCGAGCGTCTCTGCGGCCGTCAGTCCCGCCGCCCCCGCGCCTATTACAACAACAGTCCTGCCGCCACCGGCATAGTCAAGCAGATCCTCTGCTTCCCGGCCAAGATAGGGATTCAGGGCACATTGGCCGTTGGTGCCCTTGAAGGCGTTCTCCGTCATGGAGCGCATGCAGTAAAGGCAACCAATGCAGCGTTTTACTTCTTCGGGATGACCGGATTCCACTTTTCTGACCCAATTGGGGTCAACAAAGAAACTGCGGGCAGAGCCGATAAAGTCCTGTGTTCCATCTTCAAGCTGCCTCTCCGCCTGGGCGGGAGAACGCATGAAGTTTGCCGCAATTACGGGTATGCTTACTACGCCCTTTATCTGGCAATCGGAGCCCAACAATCAGCACCACTCGGCATCAAAGGAGAGGAGCTTGATGGAGTTTATGGTGGTGTGGATTTTATGAGAGCCGTGAATTTAGGAAAACCTCCAATTTCCGGTGGGCATGTGGCAGTGATAGGCGGCGGTAACGTGGCAATGGACGTTTGCCGTACTGCTGTGAGGCTTGGAGCAGAAAAGACAACGGTCATATACCGCAGAGATAGATCAGATATGCCGGCAGATCCGGACGAGGTTGCGGAAGCCGAGGCTGAAGGCGTGGAGTTTTTATTCCTTTCGGCGCCGACTGAGTTTATCGAACGTGACGGCAGAGTGTGCGGTGTGAAAGCAGAGATCATGGAGACAGGTGAGACAGGGGAAAACGGTAAGAGAAACATAGTTTGCACTGGAAGGTACATGGATATGGAGGCGGATTGCGTCATCTGCGCCGTGGGCCAGACCATAGACTGGGGCAGCCTGGATACCGGTGCACTGGAAAAAGGAAAGAAAGGCAAGAATAATCGGTTGATATGGAGGAAGAAAAATGATTTCAACAGTAATCTACAAATCGCAGACAGGCTCATGCAAAAAGATTGCCGAGGAGCTCTCCGCAGAACTTCATATACCTGCAAAGCCAATGAAGTTTCTTACTCGCGCTAAGGGAAAGGTCATTTATGTGGGCTGGACATTTGCTGGAGGCATAGTGGGATTAAAAAAAGCCCTGAAAAACTACGATGTAGCCGCCGTAGTTCAGGTGGGTATGGGACCAGCAAGCGCTGAAAGCGCTGACTTCGCCCGTAAAAAGAACAATATTCCGGAGAACATATCTGTGTTTGGCAAGCAGGGCGGCTTCAACATAAATAAGCTTCCCCTGCCGCAGAAGCTTATTATGAAACTGAAAAACAAGGAAATTGCTCATGGCCTGAGAAAAAAAGCTCAACTCAGCGACCAGGAGAGGGCTTTGTTAAACATGGCGGTAAATGGAGTGGGAGAACCCGCCGACTGGGATGTGAGCAGTATAGTAAAGTGGGCCGCCGAGAACTGATATTCAAGGAAAAGAGAGGGTGCAGTGTGCACCCTCTCTTTTAGACTGGCTTTTTTACAGATTTGCCTCGGTGAGTTCCCTGTCCATCTCCTCAAGCTGCTCCTTGGACACTCCGGTGGCAGGGAATTGCCTGCCGCGGAGAAATGGCCGAGTCGTACAGGATGTTTTTTGACATTGCTCACCGAGTGGCTGAGGCTGACATGGCACAGAGAGAATAGTAGTGGTCATGCTAAAAAATCTATTGACAGCGGAAGCATTATGTGTTATGTATTTAACCAAGTGGTAAAAATGCAAAAGTCAGGAGAAAATTATGCCGGCACCTGTGGACAAAGAAGCAGTAAGATTGGAGATCATCAAGGCCTGCCAGCGATGTGCGGAGGATAAGCCCCTGCCGGAGGTCTCACTTAGGGACGTGGCGGGAGAGCTGGGGGTTACTCATGCATCGCTGCTATATTATTTCAACAGCAAAGACGATTTGCTTATGGCCTGCGGTCATTGGGCCGGCGGCGAATTCTGCAAAATGATAAGGTACTGGTTCGATACCCACGATTTGGCAGACTACCCGTCAGGTGACGACTACCTTAATGCCTTTATTGAGTTTACTCTGGAGGACAAATCCAACGAGACTCTGCCGCGGGGCGTGGTTATGAACTGCGCGCTGGGAGAATACAGCGCGGGGCTGAAAAAAGTAATAGAGCAGGAGTCAGACAACATAAGGGCCGCTCTGAAATACGGACTTGAAAAGGCCTTTGACCGCAGCATAAGCGAAGACACAGCCGGTGCCATGCTGGTGATCTTTTACGGGGTGTATTTCTGCGCTTTCAATAATGCCCTCGTCCCAGGCCAGACGAAAGCTGTTGTAAGCTGTATAAGGCAGCTTTTGGATATGGACGCAAGGCGGTAAAAGCGCCCAGAAAGCGATATGGCTTCTCCGCAAAAGCGGGGAAGCGGATATCGTTTATTTTAAGCCTTCATTTTAACCAAGTGGTAAAAACATTATATACAGGAGGAAGCAGCAATGAGAGAACTTATCGTGAAGGTGGCAAAGCATATCACCGACTGCATGGATGCGAAATTCGGTATTACGAAAATGGACGAGAAGCGCCCGGAGTACTGGATGCTGGACGAAATACTCACGGACGAAATGGCGGAGCTCCTGCTGAAGATGAAAGTCCGCAAGGGCTACACGCCGCAGGAACTTGCGGAAAAGATGCATTGGGATGTGGAAAAGGTGCAGAGCCTGCTGGATGAGATGGCCAACACAGGCATCGTGGAGTATAACTGGCACAATGACGACCATCACAAGCAGTACATTCTGCCAGTATTCGTGGTGGGCAGTGCTGAAAACCTCGTTTATAACAAGAAACTTAATGCAAAGGATCCGAAGCTCGCCGGTGAATTTTCCTATCAGATGGCTTATCTGCCCATGGAGACTCTGTCGCACATGGTGCCTCCCGGTGGTGCCGGACTGGGCTTCCACGTGATTCCGGTGGAGAATGCCATTCCCAAGGACAGCCAGAGCCTTGATCTGGAGCATATCTCCTTCTGGCTGGAAAAGTACAGAAAGACGAACCAGTTTGCCATAGCGCCCTGCCAGTGCCGCCGTGCCATGGCTTCACGGGGCGAGGGCTGCGGGGAACTGGAGGACAATGTATGCATTCTTCTGGGCGACTATGCCCAGTATTGCTGGGAGACCGGTAAGGATGTAAAGCGCGCTACCTATGAAGAGGTTGTCGATACCCTCAAACGCTGCGAGGATAACGGCTATATGCACCAGATCACCAACGGCGACGGCCCGGACGAGATTTTCGCCATCTGCAACTGCGCCGTGGGCTCATGCTTCGGCCTGCGCTGCTCCCAGCTTTTCAATAACCCCAACTGCACAGCCTCCGCGTACAGAGCCAGAGTTACGCCGGAAAATTGTGTGGCCTGCGGCAAGTGTGTGGAGTCATGCCCAACCGGTGCGGCAAAGCTGGGGCAAAAGCTGTGCACCATAAATGGGCCGATAGAGTATCCCAAGGTAAAACTGCCGGACGAGACCCCCGGCTGGAGCAAAAAGAACTGGGATTATAACTACCGCGAGAGTTCCCAGATTCAGTGCTACGATACCGGTACAGCTCCCTGCAAGACGGCCTGCCCCGCCCACATTGCGATTCAGGGCTACGTGAAAATGGCATTGGAAGGCCGCTACGACGAGGCCCTTGCGCTTATTAAACAGGATAACCCATTCCCGGCGGTGTGCGGGTCCATCTGCAACAAGCGCTGCGAAAACGCATGCACCCGCGGTACCGTGGATGATCCCATATCCATCGATGCCATCAAGAAGTTCATCGCGGAGCAGGATCTTCACTCTGAGAGCAGATACGTTCCCGCGAAGATAAGGCACAAGGGCGACGAGATAGACTACACCCAGAAGATCGCTATAATTGGTGCAGGACCTTCCGGCATGAGCTGCGCTTACTTCCTGGCTCAGATGAGCTATCCTGTTACCGTGTTCGACAAGGATCCCATCCCCGGTGGTATGCTTACCAAGGGTATCCCATCATTCCGTTTGGAGAAGGATATCGTGAATGCGGAAATAGAAGTACTTAAGGATATGGGCGTGGAGTTCAAATGTGGCGTTGAGGTGGGCAGAGACGTCACTATTCCCCAGCTTCGCGAGCAGGGCTACAAAGCATTTTACATAGCTATCGGGCTGCAGAAAGCCATCCGCCTGAACGTGGAGGGCGAGGAGCTTGCCGGCGTAACAGGTTGCATCGACTTCCTCAAGAGTGTCAACAGAGGCGAGGTAAAGAGCATCAGCGGGGACACTGTCGTCATCGGCGGCGGCAACGCTGCAATAGATGTGGCCCGGGCGGCGACAAGGCTCGGCAAGGGCAGTGTGAAGCTATACTGCCTGGAAAGCGACGAGGAGATGCCCACCGTTCCCGATGAAAAGGACGAGGCCATAGCCGAGGGCGTACTCATCAATAACTGCTGGGGACCTGTGCGCATCATCGGTAAGGACGGCAAGGTTACTGGCGTGGAGTTTAAGCGCTGCCTGTCCGTCAGGGATGAAAACGGCAAATTTGCACCGAAATTCGACGAGAAAGAAACTGTTGTGGTACCATGCAAAAACGTATATGTTTCCATCGGCCAGTGTGCCGACTGGGGCAATCTGCTGGAGGGCACGAAGGTCGAGACCTATAATGGCAGGCTGGTAAAGACCGCCGAGATAACCTGGCAGACAACAGACAGCGACATATTCGCCGGCGGAGATATTGCGACCGGTCCAAAATATACTATCGACGCCATTGCCAACGGCCGTGAGGGTGCCACAAGCATCCACCGCTATGTCCAGCCGGGCCAGAGCATGACTATTGCCCGCAATCTGCGCCAATTCAAGGAACTTGACAAGACCAGCGCCGTTATTCCTCTGGATAAATGCACCGCTCCTGCAAGGCAGTTCAATCCCAATGATGAAAGCAAGGTAAAGACCATGCGCGATGACCGCGTGGGTCTGACCGAGGAGCAGGTGAAACTCGAGGCATCCAGGTGCCTGGGCTGCGGTGCCACCGTGGTGGACGAAAAGAAGTGCATCGGCTGCGGCCTGTGCACTACCCGCTGCAAGTTCGATGCCATGCACCTTTACCGCACCCACCCCGAGTTTGCCCACTATATAAACGGCGACTATGCAAAACAGGCCGTGGTTAAGCACGGCATTGAGCGGGCTGCGAAACTTACCATCAAGCGTATGGCCGGTGCAAAGTGAGATAAGGAAGGCTGAAGATGCACGAAATGAGCACAGTCATGTATGCCATCAGGCTGGTAAACGAGGCTTGTGAGCAGAACGGCCTGACTAAAGTCGCCTCAGTCACCATGCAGATAGGCGAGGTCAGCGGCATTATGCCGGACTATATAAAGGATTTTTGGAAATATGCCGTGCGGAAAGAAAAATATCTGAAGGATGCGGAACTTGTCATAGAGCCGATAAAAGCCGTTACCCGCTGCGGCGACTGCGGAGAACTTTATGAGACAGTGAAGTATGCCAAGATTTGCCCCAAATGCAAAAGTGAAAACACCTGGCTTGAGACCGGCAACGAATATAACGTCAAAGAGATATGTGCCTGCTGACAGGCGAGTTAGGCTGCGTAAAAATCAGATAGTATAAGAGTATAAGAGTCTGATTTTTGCATAATCAGACTCTTATAAAATGCCTAGGCTGTCCCAAATGATTACGCTTTAGCAAGCAAAGTTGCCTGTAAATAATGTGTGTTGAAAGCTCGATGGAAATCTCACCGAAGGTTTATCTGATTATGCCACAGCGTTTTAAGCTATAGGTGTTCAGCGATTAATGATATTGGATAGCCTGTACAGGCTTGAAGACAACTATAAGCATTTTGTCCCTAAAAAAAGCGTATTAACAGATTTGAGCGGCAAATCCAATACAGCTTTTCTGTGAGTTTAATAAAACCGCGGTCTATGTTATTGACAGCCATTTTTCACGTTATTAAAGTAGTTAACATACCTTTACCGATCAATCTCAAAGGAGAAACTATAAGTATGCGAGACTTGAAGCATCTGATTTATTTTGAAAAACTGATTCAGAATTGCGACAATGTTCTGATTGATCAGGCACGTTCAGATGGGCAAATCTGTATTGGAAATCTGTGCTATCAAATGCCGGAAGTACTTCTTAATCTTCCAGGTTGCTTTTCAGTGCGTCTGCGCGCGCCGAATACTTCGTCGATGGAGATGGGTACTTATTATATGACGAGCTTCGACTGCGAGTATTGCCGTGCACTGCTGGAGCGATCTTTGGAAGGCGGATTCGGTTTTTTGGACTGCATTATTGAGCCTTATGCCTGCTCACAGATGGCAACCTGCGCGGAGAATATTGAAGTTTTATGCGCTGATGATCGCCCTCCGCACTTTTTCGTTCAACATATGGACACACCAATGAAGGCAGATGAAAATGCGGTGAAATATCTTTCACACATGTGCAGGGTCCGCGCCTTAGATCGGCTGCATGGGGCTTTCGGTATCGATACATCTGATGCTGCTCTAAGAGAAGCCGTGGAGCGCCATAACAGACTTTGCCGTGTTATTACTGCGATCGGAGAATATCGGAAGCTGCCAAATCCGCCAATAACTGGTTACGAATTTGCAGTTGTATGTCTTGTGAGCTACAGCTGTCCGCATGACCTTGTGTTAGAGAAGTTGGAGGAAACACTAAAAGAACTTCAGACGCGCCGCCCGGATCCTAAACCGACATGGCGTGTACGCGTAGTCTTAGCTGGTAGCGCAATTGATGATCCACATTTTATAAAGACTATTGAAGATGCGGGTGCACTCGTAGTAGCAGACCGTTACTGCACTGGATCTTTTCCGGGCAGAACGGAGATCCGCTTAGATGGAGAAGGCGATCTGCTTACGCAGATTTGCCGGCATTATGTGATGCAGTGTCAGTGCCCCCGCTATATGGATACTGCCAGAGTTAACCAGAGAAAGAACTACCTGGCACTTTTGGCAAGGGACTATAATGCGGATGGCATTGTTATACAGCAGATGAGCTTCTGTAATTTCTGGGCCTATGAGCGCGTGGATGCAATTAATCAACTGCAAATTAACGGCGAATGGCCGATTTTAAGCGTGGACAGGCCCTATGTTGTTGGGCAGTCAGGCCAAATGCGTACTAGAATTCAGGCATTCGTGGAAAGCATAGAGATTAAGAAACTGCAGAAAGGAATCACGAATGAAAATAAATGAAAAGAATTCGGGATTTGGAGGGCTCTATGGCGGTGGGAGGACCCGCATAAGGAGAGAATGGCGCGGACCCGTCGACACGGCGTATGACTTTTTACAGTGGATAAAGAATTGGGGCGTAATTTTGAAACAGGCAATGCGCCCACAGTTCTTGAAAGGGCTTTTCCGATACAGATGGGTGGTAAATTATGTGGCTGCCACTGACTTTGTGGATCGCAGTATGGACGGTCTGCGCGGTCGTCAACTGCGTATTGCTCACACAACTTATGACTTTCTTGTGGCGCAGATAGTCCGCTCACTCTCCATAATGTTTTCAGCAGACCAAAATATTGGCGGCAGCAAAGCGCAGAGCGATCGCATGATTGTCTTTGACGAGAATATGATGGAACAGCTCGCGTTTGGATTCCCAAAGTTAATACGCGCCTGCCCTCAGGTGTTGGCAGTATTTGCACTTGCCGCAGTATCACAACATTCACAGGAACACTACATTGATCGCGCCGAGGAATACGGTATTACGGGGGACGCCTGTACGATGCCAAAGGCAGAGCTTGGTCTTTGCCTGGAAGATGAGACAATAGCGGTAGGAAAGTGTTATATACACTGCAATACGACATGTGATACCTCTTTAATGGGCAATGGAATAGAAGACAGACACTACCGTAAACCAAGCTTCTTTCTGGCGGCGGCAGAGTATTTGGAGGATCCGCTCTCGCGGACGTACACTGCTGACGAGATCCGCGCTGCTATCCACTTCATAGAAGAACAGACCGGCGATATGTGGGATTGGAAGGCATATTTTGAGAACATGCGCATGTTCAATGAACAGACTCGCATTTTTCTTGAAATTATGGATCTCGAAAAAACGGACTACCCACAGATTACGGAAAATCTTTATGCACTGTATCGCGAAATTTATTACACTCGCATGCTCAACGCCTCAAGTGCAGAGTTACTGAACATAGAGAAAAAAGTCCAGAAACTTATGCTTAAAGGGTACGACGCCAAAGACCGCCTATGTGCCGAGCCGAGGCATCGCGCCCTGATATGGGGCGTACAGGCGGAGTTTTATTCGGCATTTCCAAACTGGTTGCTGTCATGCTGGGGGATACTAGGTATCATCCATTTCATGAACCTGACTTCAACGGAGCTATATGCTGATGAGGATACCCCACAAAATCGAGAACAGGCCATGCTGGATCTTGCAGATTTAACCTGTAAAATGATTATGCGCAATCGCTCAGAGGGAGGTTACCGCTACGGAGTGGATGACATTTGGCGTTTTTGCGAGGAGTTCCATACTGATATGATCATCTGCTATGAGCAGATTTCCTGCAAGGCACTCGCCGGGTACCATGGTATATATGAGGATGAAGCCACAAGGCGCGGCATCCATCTTATTTGGGTTACACACAGTCTGCTGGATCCACGCAAGGCTTCGCGTCAGAATATGCGTGACGAGGTGAACCGCTATATGCATACCGTGCTCCAAGAGGAGCCTGTTGATCCAAAACTTGAAGTTATCGCGGACGGCAGTGCGTGGTGATGATACGGCAATAAGTTTCGGACTGAAGCGCTAATAATAGGGCTGATTTTAACAACTTGTCAAGCAGGGCAAAGCGGGCCCCACTTTGCATTTTGCTTGTTGAGGGCGATGCCCCCAATCACCTCTGAACGCATGATTTCATCATGCGGCTGCGCATCCTTCGGACGCTGAAATGCTGAGCTTACTGAGCTGAGAAAACCAAAAAGAGGGGTGTATCCCTAATTTTGTGTAAACTCTAAATGATGATGTAAAACAGGGCAAAATATTATTGGGCGGCAGCGGCTTTACCGATGCCGCCTTTTTCTCAAGATAACGCCGGCGTGGGAGGA
>Ga0160425_1001381_pt1 | contig 23411 bp, 15 predicted proteins | sample BioMet8_FD_108193 | JGI IMG/M metagenome (GOLD analysis project Ga0160425, IMG submission 108193) | Microbial communities from bioreactor (seeded with sewage sludge) at Lawrence Berkeley National Lab, California, USA - Biofuel... | ecosystem: Engineered > Bioreactor > Anaerobic > Unclassified ...
AGCTGCAAAAGCCGTAGGCAAAGTTATCCCTGAACTCAAAGGTAAAATGGATGGTTTAGCTATCCGTGTACCAACTCCTACCGGCTCGCTGGTTGACCTGGTTGCTAATTTAAGAGTGGAAGCGACCAAGGAAGAAATCAATGCTGCCGTTAAAGAAGCCGCCGAAGGTCCGATGAAAGGTATTGTGGAATATACCGAGGATGAAATTGTATCGGTTGACATCATTCACAACTCCCATTCCTCCATTTTTGATGCTCAAAGCACTATGGTTATGGGAAAAACCGTTAAAATTCTTTCGTGGTACGACAACGAATGGGGCTATTCCAACCGCGTGGTTGACCTGATTGAAAAATTATTCTAATTACAACTATTTGTAAATAAAAAAGGATGGCGAATAACCATCCTTTTTTTGTGCCAATTATTATGTTCCTCTATGGATAATCCGGTTGCCGGTGGTATGATATAATCCCATCAAATTGGCGGTAAGGCAGGAATGTATCGAAAAAAAACCGACGATGTCGCCGGGTTTGTATTTTTGGAAAACGGCGTCTGAACATTTTACAATGCCATGTTCCTGTGAAAGATCCGAGAGATAAGCATCTTCCAATGACGATGGCCAGTTTTTGCCATCAAAATTCGCCATTTGTCCGTAATTGCGTGTGGAATCTTCATTCAGAATAAATTCTTTGGAAAAATGCACGGCTCCACCGTAAACGACCAGTTCATTCCGTTCGGGATGTTTGGCCACAACCGGACAAGCCATCATTATGGCAATTTGCTCCAACGAACAGGAATGCAGCCGGTATTGCATAAAGTCGTAAAAGACAAAGTTTCCCGGACGGATTTCGTCTGTTCCTGAAAAATTATCTTCTATGCTGCACGAAGGGGTATCGCCGGTTGAAATAATCAGCTGGGGAAACGATTTCTGAAAAACGTTTTTCAGGTTCTCCATCTGGCGGATACTGTGTCGCGAAATTTCAAGAATTCCGGCTACCGATTTTGCATGGTAAGTGTTTCCGGCATGGGTAAGAAATCCCTTAAACCGTAAATGGGACGATAGCCTTATTTTTTCAACGACATTCTGAATTTCATTAATGGCATTGCTTCCGATGCCGGTGCGATGATAGCCGGTATCAATTTTTACATAAGCGTCTGTTTCCGAACGGAGGTTTTTATCCAAAGAATCTATGGCTTGTACGGATTCAACCAAAATGCTCAGCCGTATTTTGGAAGCCAATTCATTTATCTTTTCTGCTTCAGCAATATTGACAGGAAAGGCAATAGCAATATCTTTCCAGCCATGCGAAGCAAAATATTCAGCCATTTGTACCGACGAAACCGTAATGCAGTAAACCCCCTGATCGCGGAACCATTCTCCGATTTCGGCGGAAAAATGGGTTTTGAAATGCGCACGAAATATAAGATGATGTTTCCGGGCTTTTTCTGCCATTTGTTTGATATTGTTTTTACAAATGGCTTCATTAATTACCAGCGTAGGCTTGAATATGGATAGTTCGTTCATTTTGTATAAAAAAAGAAGGCATCCCATTTCAGAGATGCCTTCCATTGTAATAATTTAATTTACTCTTTTACCGTATTTTTATCGGATGTTGTGCCTTTGTCCGAAAGCAGATTATAGGACGCATCGGCATCACCATAGCATAAACCGTTGAAGTTATAAACCACATTGCTTCCATTAACGGAAACGGGCGCTGTATTAAACAGCCAGTCGCCGGAAGTAAAAGAAGTATAGATGGCGGCAACACGTTTTTTAATGATCAGTAAATCGCTCACCGATAATCCACCTGAACCGTTTACATCGCCTGAAGCAAGGAAAATTCCCTGTAAAGGTGAAATGTATGCAAGATGTTTTTTATAAAGAAGTATGTCAACAGCATCTACTCCGCCCCAGGACTTATTTACCGAAGCTTCTATGGTATAATTTCCTGCTGCAATACCGGTAAACTGGTAATTTCCATTGGCATCACTAAGAGAAGTAGCGATTACGGTTCCGGCATCATTTTTAAGATTCAGTGCAACATTGGCAAGAGGAACAGCATTATTAGCCTGCGGATAAGTAATGGTTCCGCTTATGGAATTTAACAAAACCTCAGAAGAATAATTGGCGGTCCAACCTGCACCGGTAATATTTGAATTGGTAATAAAACGGATAAACATCTTTCCGGAATTGGATGTAATCGGCGCCGGAATGACATTACCGGAGAAAGTAGCCAAAAGTTGTTGGGATGAATAATCGTAAATTTCCACATAATCATTTTCAGCTTCAGTATCGAAGGAGGTAAAGGTAAGAGTAACCGAACTGGCATTGGGTGGGGAAATAATCCATGTGCAAATGGATTTATTCTGATAGTTGCGGTTTCCACTTCCATCTGAAATGGTACCGGTATTATCTGTTAAGTGAACTACCCCTTTACAGAAATCTACGGCTGATGCATTATAACTGGCTCTCCATCCCGACATCGGGCTATTACTTACGGCTTTAAATGTGACGAACATTTTATCACCGGTAGAAGTTACAGCCGGAGGAATGTTTGCTCCGGAATATTGAGCTAACAAAGGTGCTGAAGCATCAGCACCATCATAAATGGAAATAAAATCCTGATCGTTGGTTTCAAACCGGTCGAAGCTAAGGGTTATCTTAGATACAGAATCGGAAGGATAAATAAGCCAACTGCAATCGGCTCCTTGTTGATAGTTCGATTGTGGACCACTTCCGTCTTCTATCGTTCCGCCGATAGCGGTTAACGTTTTGCTTCCGGTACAGAAGTATGGGTAATCACTTCCGGGAATAAAATTAACAATTGCACCCTGACCGTTAGTAAAATTGTCTCCTCCCGGATTGAGGTTATTCAGATAGAAGTATCCGTTGTATGAACCGCTCCAGCCCCAGTTGAAATGGAAAAAATCGGTACCCTGATAGCCATCCATATTAAAAGCATGACCACCGGTACCATAACCATCGTAATACAGGGGTTGGTGATTATCGAGATTCGATCGCAAAATAGCTGTCCATTGGTCTTCAGTATACGAATCTTTTTCGAGTAGCTGAAGTGAAGAGGAATAATGGAAATAGGTACGCAGAGCCGCTGCGGCGTCTTCGCTGTAAGCTCCTGAACCGGTGGGGGAATACATCATATTTACAGCTACTCCGCAATGATACTGTATAAGAGCCATATCATAATTGTAACCGATAATGGAGTTGGTCATATTTTCCCAATGATAAGTCGTGTTGCCGAAATCGGCGAACTGATAATCGTAACCGTTAGGATAATAGCCATGAGAACCTGTTCCCTGGATGGGATAGCGCCAATAATTCATTATCTGGCACATAGCGGTAGCCACGCATCCCGACCACACATGTCCTCCGGGACCGGCGCCATCGGCCGGGCACAATGCATTGTAATTGGCTCCCTGATCCCAGGTCGTTGTTATTAACGGAAGAACTTCCCGTTCTCCTTTTATTTCCAATGGCAAGTCACCTTTTGTGGTTAATAAAGCTTTCCAGGCATCTGCCGTTTTAGAATCAGGACTTAATTTTTGCTCACGAGCATAGTTTATTTGTTTTGAATATCCCTGTACCCAGTTTTCAAAATTTTCGGGATGATCTCCATCGGAAAATTGACCTTCAAATGAATAACCTAATATCGGGTAAACCAAATTATCGGCAGCTACCATCACAAAACCATGATTTTGGATATTAAAGACATAATAAACAGGTTTGTTCTCAAAAGTTTTTGTAAAAGTCTGACTGATTTTTATATCATTAAACCCGACTTTAGCATGCAGGTTTAATTTGGCATAATAAAAATTTAAAGCCACGGTTTGTGCCTGATCCTGAGGAATAGTTTCTCCGAAATTTAATCCGGGCAATAAAAATGCCAGAATAATTACTGTCAAGATTTTAATTGTTTTCATCTGAAAAAAAGGATATTTGATGAGTTTAAAAAAATGAGTCCCGTTTATCGGGACTCATTGATATTAATAATTTTCTAAAATAATAAATTTGTTACAGACTCAGGATGAGATTACTCAATAATAAGTTTTTTCATGAATTGTCCATTTTCAGTTTTAACCAAAACGGTATAAATGCCTTTTGCTAAGCCATGGATATTGAAGGTTTTGGAAAGAGACTGATTTTGAGTAAGCTGTTCTTCGTAAACCACACCACCCAGCAAATTCACTATTTTAACAGAAGTTACAGGGCTTTTTACTGAACCGAAATTAAGTAAAAATGAACCGTCGTTTGGATTGGGATAAATGGTTAACGGGGAATTGTCCAGCGTATTTCCAATTGTTCCGTCAGCATATTTGGGAGTTGAAATGTTTCCATTCCAGTCGGCATATTCACGGATTGTCGGTTCGTCGCTCCAGTTTATGGTTGAAGTTTCGGACGACAGGGAATTGAAATGCAGGTCAAACAGCTTGGCATTGGTAATATTAATTCCGTTGGCATCGGCAGCCCAAACGAAAGTCAGTTGACCGGGAGCAGGATTGCCCACAGTTACATCCTGAATACCATTGAACCAATTATCAGCGCCTGCAAACTGAAGCTTGGCAGGATCATAATTGATGGTAAACTGTAGAGCTCCCATATTCTGAACATCAGAAGCATATACCGGAACAATAATTTTGCCGGATTGTCCGGTTACCGGTTGTATTGTAAAGGAAGCTGAAGATTCATCGCTGATATAATTACCCTTAACAGCAGGAGTATAGGAAGCGTTTGCATCTCCATAAACCAAGCCATTGAAATTCTGAATTACATCATTTCCACTAACGGTAACTGGTGTGTTATCGAACAGCCAATCGCCTACAGAAAATGATGAAACCATACCGGCAATACGTTTTTTAATTAGCAGGATATCGGAAGCGCTGAGACTGCTTGAACCGTTAACATCTCCTGAATTGAGGAAAATTCCGGTTAAGGTTGAAATACCAGCGATATGTTTTTTATACAATAAAACATCGGTAGCCGAAACACCGCCCCAGGCTTTGGTTGTTGAGGGTGTTAAAGTGTAATCGCCATCGGAGATACTTGCAAAGTTATAACTTCCATCTGCTTCGGTAGTAGTAGATGCTACTACGGTTCCGTTATTATCCTTTAAGGTTAAATCTATATTGCTTAAAGGAACAGGAGTAGATTTGGGATAATTGATTACTCCGCTGATATTGTGCAAAGAATTGGTGCTTGAAAATGTAGCGTCCCATCCATCTCCATTATAGAAATTTCCTGTACGGAAAACAACATACATTTTGCCACTTGGTGAAGTTACTGCCGGAGGAATAGTTGTTCCGGTATAAGTAGCCAGAAGCTGGTTGTTGGCTAAATCGTAAATTTCCATATAATCTTTAGGGTCAACTAACTGGAAGTTGGTAAAAGTGAGGGTAACAAATGGAGCGCCCGTGGGTTGAATTTTCCAACGGCAAAGTGAATTATTATTGTAATTTTTAACACCGCTACCATCAGAAAGTGTTCCACTTGGTTGAGTAATATTGGCTATCCCACTGCAATAAGTTTTTACTGTGGATGTATATTCTGCCTGCCATCCTTTTGCTGCATTACTTGCATTGGTGGTGAAGGTAACAAGCATTTTGCTTCCGGTGGAGGTAACAGCCGTGGGAATAGTACTTCCGGTAAAAGTGCCGAGAAGAGGATCGGAAGTTGTGGCGCCATCGTAAACATTAACATTATCGTCAGAAGCAACGTCGAAGGCTGTGAAATTTAATGTAATACTTGTAACCGAATCAGTTGGAGCGATTAACCAACTGCAGTTATTACCTGCAGTGTAGTTTGCCAGAGGACCGCTACCATCTTCAAATGAGCCGTTAACGTTTGTTAACGTATCATTTCCGCATCCGTAAGGATAGTTTTCCTTAGGGATAAAGTTACGAACCATCGCCTGATTTGAGTTAAAACCATTAAGGTTATTAAGGCTAAAAAAGCCATTGTCTTGTCCACTCCAACCAAAGTTAAAATGATAGAGCATATTTATGCCTGTACCCTGATATCCATCCAAAACAAAAGCATGGCCACCTTCGGTACCTTGTCCGCTATAATAAATGGGTTTTTTGGCATCAATATTATCTAATATCATGGATTGCCATTGAGTGGAATTGTAGGAAGCTCGTTCGGCATATTGTGACTGAAGTGAATATCCGAAATAATTGCGTATAGCGGCAGGAACATCCGTACTGTAAGCACCCGATGCTTCTGGCGCGTAATGCATAGAAACGGCTACACCACATTGGTATTGTAGTTCAGCAATAGCCGGTATGCTGTTGCCGCTTCCGTTGGTAATGCTATTAAGCATGTCGTCCCATTTATAATACGTATTTCCAAAATTGGCGGTAAGTGATCCGTAAGGAGCGCAATAATATGTTTTTGTACCTGTTCCATGGATAGGATAACGGTAATGATACATGATCATTGACATAGCCGTAGCTACACAGCCTGCATACACATGACCTCCTGGTCCAGACTCATCTTCCGGACAAAGTGCATTATAGGGATAATCCTGATTCCACATGACTAACAGCAGGGGATCAACATTGCGGTCGCCCTTTGTAAGGTTAAGCTGATTGATGTCATCGGTAAGATAATATTTCCATTGAGCAAGAGTTTCGGCATCGGCGCTGATCTTTTTATCGCGTGCCCATTCAGCTTGTTCGGTATAAGTGTGCATATAACTGCCAACGTTGGATTTGGGCGCTGGTTTTTCAAAAGTATTGGTAAACGAATAACCAATAATAGGGCTAATGGCATCTTCAGCGGATATAATTACAAAGCTCGTCGGAGTGCAAAATACATAATAAACAGCTTCTCCATTAGATTCTTCTGTAATTACGTTACTGAATAAAATGTCGCTGTATGAGATATGGCCATAATATTGGGTATATCGTTCATAATAAAAGTTCTGAGCCACTTTTTGGGCTTCGTTCATTTCAACTTTTTTTGCAAAAACCTGAGCGGAAAATATAAATGCCAAAAAAATTGAGAATAGTAAAGTTTTGGTTTTCATAGGAATATGGATTGATGAATCATTATTAATACAAGGCAAAGGTAAAAAAAGTTTTAAATAATTATTACGTTTTGTAAATTTATTTAAAACACAGCTTAAATTAATTAGTAATTTTGAACCCCAATTTATAGATAAATAAAAATGAAGATATTAGTTAAAAATATCAAACAACTGGTGCAGGTTGAAGAACAGCCCAAATTAAGAGTTTGCGGTAAATCAATGTCAAAACTTGAAACGATAAAAGATGCTTTTTTATTTATTGACAAAGGCAAGATTGTGGAATTTGGCAAGATGTCCGACTTATTTCAATCATCAATCGCCGATCATCAATCGTCGATCAAAGAGATAGATGCTAAAGATTGTATGGTTTTTCCTTCGTTTTGCGACAGCCATACCCATCTGGTTTATGCCGGAAGCCGCGAGATAGAATATATTGATAAAATTAAAGGTCTGAGTTATGAAGAAATTGCTCAGCGGGGTGGTGGCATATTAAATTCCGCCAAACGTATACATGATTCCTCAAAAGAAGAATTGGTGGAACAAGCCATGGAACGACTCCACGAAATAATGATGCTGGGTACCGGTGCCGTGGAAATAAAAAGTGGCTACGGATTGACCACAGAGGATGAACTGAAAATGCTCAGCGTAATTAAAAAGCTGAAAGAACTTTCACCCTTGACCATTGTTCCTACATTCCTTGGCGCTCATGCTGTTCCTTTGCCATTCCGTGGCAGGCAGGGCGATTATGTGGACTTAATCATCAATGAAATGATACCAATGGTTGCTTCGGAAGGGCTTGCCGATTTTATTGATGTGTTTTGCGACAAAGGATTTTTTACCGAAGAGGAAACTGACCGCATGTTGATTGCCGGTATGAAATATGGTTTACGTCCGAAAATCCATGCCAATGAATTGGATTATTCCGGAGGTATTCAATTGGGCGTGAAATACAACGCTCTTTCGGTTGACCATCTTGAATATACCGGCGACGACGAAATTAAAGCCTTGCTTGATAGCGAAACCATGCCTACCATACTTCCCGGAGCGGCTTTCTTTCTAAATATGCCTTTGGCTCCGGCTCGTAAAATGATAGATGCCGGTTTGCCGGTGGCTTTTGCCAGCGATTTTAATCCCGGTTCTTCTCCTTCGGGCAATATGCAATTGGTACTTTCAATGGCTTGTATAATGTTCAGGCTTACGCCCGAAGAAGCCATTAATGCTACAACTCTAAATTCGGCTTATGCTATGGGTATCAGCGATACACACGGCAGCATTGCCAAAGGTAAAATAGCCAATGTGTTTATTACAAAGCCTATTTCCACGTATGAATTTATGCCTTATGCCTTTGGAAGTAATAAAGTGGATACGGTGATACTAAACGGGGAAGTAATTTCCACAAAGTAAATACTTAACTTATTTCCAGCTCATCAAAAGAAAAAATAATGAAAACTATTGGTTTGATCGGAGGTTTAAGCTGGAAATCCACCCAGGAATATTACCGCATCATTAATCAAACGGTGGCATAAAAAGCCGGGAATCACACTCCGCAAAAATTATTCTTAATTTTCTTGATTTCGGCGAAGTGGAACTTTGTATTTCCAATAATGATTTTTTTTAAAAAAATTACAAAAAGTGTAATTATTGTTAAAATATTATGTATGTTTGTGTTTTTATCAGGGAATTTTAAGTAAAACCCAGACAGCTACGTTATCCTGCCTGAGAGCCAAATAATATATTTATTAGTTGTAGGAGGATGTGATGATAATTAAAACTTTTTTAAAGGTAGCAATACCTATGGAAGCCGCACTGTTTTTGGTGGCAATTTCAGGATCAGTCTTTGCCCAGGAACCTGTTATAGTTAAGGATACCGCCATTTTAAACCAATTTAAACGTAAGTATATTCAATCGGAATTGTTGAAGACAAAAGAACCTCAGGAAATTCAATACCTTTTCAGTATACCCGTTAAAATTGAAAAAGAACCTAAGGATGAATATCTTCGTATAGGCGATAAGGCGGTATTAATCAAAGAAGAACAACAACGCCTGCGCGAAAAAGGGCAGTTTAAAATCAGAGGTTATATCTTATTCTATCAGTCGGGTATGGTTTATGTATTCGCTTTAGCGCCGCCTAAAACTCAACCGTAGAAATTCCGCGCATGGTTTAGACGTACAAGTACTTTTTAATCTTCATCGTTGGTGTTTTGATGAAGGGATCGGGTTGTTCGAGAACAAGTACCAGCTTCGATGAACTACTCACTTCATTATTGACATAAGTTTTAATGTCGTCAAGTATCTTTTTGATGTATTGTTGAATGTCGTTTTGGAAAAGTTGTGCCGCTTCTTTCATGTTCTTGAAACGTTTTTCAATCTCCTCATAATCCAGATTTACCTTGGCTATGAGTTTGCCTTTCATTTCGTAAACGATGGATTCAACAACTAATTTATGACGGTTTACCACCGCTTCTATCTCTTCGGGGTAAATATTTTCGCCGTTGGCACGAAGAATCATATTTTTAAGACGTCCTTTAATGTACAGTCTCATATCCTTATCAAATACACCCAGATCGCCGGTTTTAAACCAGCCGTCTTTGGTAAAACAGGTTTTGGTAAGCTCTTCGTTTTTATAATAACCTTTCATCACGTTATCGCCTTTGGCTATAATTTCGCCCTCGCCGGTTTTAGGATTAACGTTGATTATCTTTAATTCCTGACCCGGAACGGAAGGTCCGGTGCTACGGTATCTCCGTTTTCCACCAGGGCTGCCTGCCAAAAGGGGAGAGGTTTCGGTAAGTCCGTAGCCTATTTCGTAAGGAAATTTTGCTTCTTTCAGAAAAAGTTCGACCTTGGCATCAAGCAGAGCGCCACCTATTCCAAAGAAATGCAACTGTTTGCCAAAAGTCTTTTTTAATTTTAGTCCTACCATATAGCTGAACGCTTTGCGTGTGGGCGGAAAATGAAACAGGTATTTCATCAATCCTTTGGAAACCACGGGCTGGATTTTGTTTCGATAGATCTTTTCGATGATAAGCGGAACAGTAAGCATCATCGTAGGACGTATGGTCTTTAGGGCTGGCAGCAATACGCTGGGTACCGGAGCACCTTTAAAGTAGAATATCTGTCCGCCTAAGGATAAAGGTAATAAAAATCCGAGTGTGCATTCGTAAGTGTGCGAAAGTGGCAGTACCGATAGTAATCGGTCGTTGGGTGTAATGGGCTGTATTCTGGAAGTATTTTGCATGTTCGACATAAGATTTTTATGCGAAAGCATTACTCCTTTCGATTGTCCGGTGGTTCCCGAAGTATAAATAATGGATGCAAGGGCATCGTCTTCCAGGGTTCCAAACAATTTGTCAATATCAGCTGTTGAAAAATCAGTATTCGAAGGGCCGGGAAAGGGCAAGGCAAAACTTTCAAAAGAGGTATTAGCCGAAAAATCTTCAATGTTGATGATGTGTTTCACGAAGTCGTAACCCTCGTTACCCATTTTATGAAGTAAATTCTTTGAAATGAATAAAACTTTGGTCTCGGAATGATTAAGAATGTTCTGTATTTCATTTTTACTGAAATCATTTAAAATCGGAATCACCACGGCACCCATGCAAACTGTAGCCAGATAACTTATTCCCCAGTTGGGCCCGTTGCCGCTTAGTATGGCTATCTTATCGCCCTTGGTAATGCCTATACCTTTGAGTTGCTCAGAAAGAGTAAAAACTTTCTGGTAAAGTTCACGGTAAGTAATTGCCGGGGAATCTACGTATGATAAAGCATCCAAATCGGCAAATTGTTGAAAACTATTGATTAATAAATGCCTGATAGTTAATTGGCTCATATTATTTTAGTAAAATAAAATACAAAGGTACTACAATTCTGGTTAATCCTAACGGAGCATTAGCAATTACTTTTTTGAAAACATAGCTTTGGGAACAACTTCAGGATTTAACAACTCATAAAGTGTTTTCCCCCGGTTTAAAAAATTTAGATAATTTTGTCAAAAATTTATAAAATGAGAGTACATTTTATTGCCATCGGCGGAAGTGCAATGCATAATTTAGCCATTGCTATGTGTAAAAAAGGATATACGGTTACCGGTTCTGATGATGAAATTTTTGAACCAGCCCGAAGCCGTTTAGCTTCTTATCATCTGTTGCCCGAAGCCGAAGGCTGGTTTCCCGAAAAACTGAATTCACAATTCGATGCCGTTATTCTTGGTATGCATGCCCGCGCCGATAATCCCGAGCTCCTCCGTGCACAGGAATTGGGATTGAAAATTTTTTCGTATCCCGAATTTCTTTACGAACAATCTAAAAATAAAAAACGCATCGTCATTGGCGGAAGCCATGGCAAAACTACCATTACGGCAATGATACTCCATGTTTTGAACTATCATCACGTGGATACCGATTATATGGTGGGTGCACAACTGGAGGGTTTCGATGTGATGGTTAAGCTTTCGGAAGAAGCTAACTATATGGTTATTGAAGGTGATGAATACCTCACTTCACCGATAGACCGTCGGCCTAAGTTTCATGTTTACAAACCTGATATTGCTCTTATCAGCGGTATTGCCTGGGATCATAAAAATGTCTTTCCTACCTTTGATAATTATGTGGAACAATTCCGCATTTTTGCCAATCTTATCTCTCCTGGCGGTACGTTAATCTATTGTGCCGATGATCCGGAAGTGAAACTGGTAGCTGAAGATTGCAGAAACAACATTAAAAAGATTCCTTATTTACTTCCCGATTATACGGTTAAGGATGGAATAACCTCTATCAATTATAAATTACGAATTACGAATTACGAACAGCCATCAACTATCCCATTGCAGATTTTCGGGCGGCATAACCTTCTTAATTTGAACGGCGCACGATTGGTTTGTAACGAGCTTGGCATTACCGATGAAATGTTTTTTCAGGCTATTTCTTCTTTTAAGGGCGCTTCCAAAAGACTTGAACTCATAGCTAAAAATAAAAGCACAGCCATTTTTAAAGATTTTGCCCATTCTCCTTCCAAGTTAAAAGCAACCACCCGTGCCGTGAAAGAGCAATTTACGGATAAAACCCTTGTTGCCTGTATAGAACTGCATACCTTTAGCAGCCTGAGCAGCGATTTTCTTCCGCAATACGATGGAGCGATGAATGATGCCGATGTTGCTATTGTTTATTTCAGCCCTCATGCCCTGGCTCTGAAAAAACTGCCACCTCTTACGGTAGAGCAGGTGAAACAAGCCTTTAACCGGAAGGATTTGCAAATTTTTACCGATTCTTCGGCATTAAAAAATTATCTTTTGGCTTTGGATTGGACAAATAAAAACCTGCTGATGATGAGTTCGGGCAACTTCGACGGATTGGATTTGGCAGAACTTTCCCGGAAGATAATTCCGGGTTGATAACCTTTGCATTAGTTATTTGTTGTCAAAGCAGAAAAAGACAACGTATTGATATTATATATTGAAATTCAGATTTATCAGTTTCTTTTTTAAATCAGAAGTTATAAACCAAACTTGCCCCGTTAGCTGAAGGACGAAGATAAAAAGCCGTTTTCTCTGTTTTCTTTAATATGATACCTGCTTTTCGCATGGCTAAATAACCATTGATGTAAGCCGTAACGGAGGTAGCTGCAAGTCCACAGCAAATCCATGGTAATGCATCTCGTAGTTTTTTATCCAGTTGGTCATCTATATTTGACGATATGGCATACGTCATCAGTATGCCGGATAAAGCAGAAAAACTGACGCCTATTATTCCACTGATTTTCGCCTGTTTCATGTATTCGGCGGCGGTGTTTTTATAATAGGCGGATTTATGTCCGTTCAAACGTTGTTGGAGTACATTGAGGTCTGTAGTATTAGTGAATTCCAGATTTGAACAATACATTACATCGTCTATTTTAATTTCCTTAATGTATTTGTTTGTGGAATCCTTTGTCAAGTTCATTATTACGTAGTTGTTTTTAAGCGTTTCAATTTTGCCTATGTATCTTTTTCCGGAAAAGGTAATAATGGTGTCATTTTTTTGACAGTACGACGCTAATGTAATGGAAAGGAATAAAAATAAAGCGTAAAAAAATTTCATGTGTTATTAAATTTATTTTTGATTGGTAAAATAGCCTGCCCCGATATTTCGGGGAAATATCCATAAAATATCATTTCCGGTTCGCTGTAAAATAGGCCATTATGGATATTTCATGATTTTAAATTACCATTAAATAACCTTTTTAGCTTCTTAATGTAGCGGACAAGAAAATATCATCCAAAAATAATATAAAATTATCACACGATACATCGTATGTATGAAATTTTTTTTGCCTTTTTTTGGCAGAATAATCAGAAGGTTGAGGAATTACCTTATTTACCGATACAAAACTTACTAAAAATATTGCTAAGTATCTCATCGGTAGTAACTTCTCCGGTGATTTCGCCGATATAATGGATCGCCATCTTGATGTCGGTCGAAAGCAGGTCGGTGGGGATATGTTCGTCCAGCCCTTTTTCCACATTTTCCATAGCTTCGAGGGCTTTATGGAGAGCTTCATAATGACGGGCATTGGAGATGATGGCTTCGTTCTCAAGATTTCCCGTATCCACCGATGTGAGCAGGGATTCAATAATGAGCTTGATATTTTCCTTGCGTTTAGCCGAAATGAAAATGGTTTCCAATTCTACAAAATCGGAAAAATGATGGGGCGTTTCCACCAGCAGATCTGTTTTATTGGCGATGATGATAAAACGTTTGGACTTATTCTCCAGGTGTTCTTTGAAATCAAGCAGGGCTTCATTGATGTCTTCTATTGATGTTTCGTTGATATCAATCATGTACAGGATAATGGAAGCCTGTTCAATGGCCTGATAGGTCCGTTCGATACCCATGCTTTCCACCGATTCCTGGGTAGGATGCAAACCTGCCGTATCAATAAAACGGAAAGCGACTCCTTCAATTACAAGGGTGTCTTCAATGGTGTCGCGGGTGGTGCCGGGTATTTCCGACACGATGGCGCGTTCTTCGTTGAGTATGGCATTCAACAGGGTGGACTTACCCACATTCGGTTTACCGACGATAGCCACGGGAATACCATTTTTAAGCACATTGCCCAGCGAAAAGGAACCTGTGAGTTTGGTGAGTTCGTCTTTGATTACGTGCAATAGCTTTCGTATTTCTTTTCTGTCGGCAAATTCTACATCTTCCTCGCTGAAATCCAGTTCAAGGTTGATCCAGGTAGCAAAATTCACCAGGTCGTGGCGCAGGCTGTGAAGTTTTTGGGTGAAGCCTCCCCGCATCTGGTTAATGGCAATGTCGTGGGCAGCCTTCGATTGGGATGCAATAAGGTCGGCAACGGCTTCTGCCTGCGACAGGTCAAGCTTCCCGTTAAGGAATGCCCGCATGGTATATTCTCCGGGATGAGCCAGCCGGATGCCGTTTTTAATCAGAAGTTCAATGATTTTCTGTTCGATAAACAGCGAACCATGACAGGATAGTTCGATGGAATCTTCGCCTGTATACGAATGCGGTGCACGAAAGATACTTACCAATACTTCATCAAGCATTTCTCCTTCGTCGAAAATCTGCATTAAATGAAGCGTATGTGTGGGCGCTGTGCTGAGCCGAAACGATTTTTTGAGGGGACGCAACAGTTTTTCACATATCAAAAAGGTTTCGGGACCTGAAACCCTGATTATTCCAATGGCGCTGACTCCTGCAGGGGTAGCCAGGGCACAGATGGTTTCTGTGTTTGCAATAGTTGTAGCCATAGCGTTAGTTTTGGATAAACAAATATACATGAATTTTTTAATTTATTTACGTAATTCATGAAATTTTAAATAACCGGACAAATAGAATGTCGTATATCAGAAAAGAACCAGACACAGATTCCAAAAAGAACCGGACGCGGATTTTCGCGGATAAATGCTGATTTCAAAAAGAACAGGATGCGGATTTTTGCGGATAAACGTGGATTTCATAAAGAACCGGACGCGGATTTTCGCGGATAGAACGGATAAAAGAGGATTTTAAAAAAGAACCGGACGCGGATTTCACGGATAAACGCGGATTTTATTCATGCAAGCATGAATAAAAAAAACGGATATGCCCGAAAATCATTCCGGCAAGTCGGACGAAAATCCGTTTAAAAATCTACTACATCAGCAAAAATCCGTGTTTTATTCGTAGATTTCCAAATTCAATGATACAATAATTTATAGTTTCTATTGCTTATATCACAGGAATTCCGCACTGACCGGTAAAATCAATGGAACAGAAAAATAAAGTGTGTTTTCTTCAATGCTATTTGATACGGAAATGCATCATCCTTTCGCCTTCCAGATAAACATCAAGCAGGTCGTTTATTTTTACGGAACCTACGCCTGCGGGTGTTCCGGTAAAGATAAGATCGCCGGTTCTCAGCGTCATAAACTGCGAAACATAAGCGATGATCGCATCAAAGCTGAAGATCATGTCGGCGGAATTTCCTTTTTGTACGGTCTTCCCGTTGATATCAAGATGAAAATGGAGGTTGTCGGGAGCAGGAAGCGTTTCTTTGAGGATATATTTACTGATGGCCGCCGAATTGTCGAAAGCCTTGGCTATTTCCCAGGGTAGCCCTTTAGCTTTGCATTCCTGCTGGAGGTCGCGGGCGGTAAAATCGATGCCGATACCGATTTCATCATAATAATCGCGGGCATATTTTTGGGGTATACTTTTCCCCAGCCGGTTAATTCTGACGATAAGTTCGGTTTCATATTGGATGTCGGTGGAAAAATCAGGATAGAAAAAGGGCAGATTGCTTCGCAGCAATGCCGTATCGGGTTTAAGGAAAAAAACCGGTACTTCGGGTACATCGTTGCCTAATTCCTGCGCATGTTCTGCATAATTACGGCCAATACAGATAATTTTCATAATAAATGGATTTTTAAAATTTTCTGCTGCAAAATTAATTCAATTATTGTTATTTATAGAAAAATTTAACGAAAATATGACCAAAAAGTGCCTAAAGTGAGTTCTTCGTCCGTATTTTTGTTCTATGATTATGTCTATTCAGCCTTCAGAACGTCCACCGGATTGGCTGTAACCGCGCGCCAGGTCTGCCACAGAATTGCAGCAAAAGTAAAAATCATCGAAAAGAAAATTACAGCAATGGGAATAAACCATCCAATTTCAATATGGTAAGCAAAACCCGAGAGCCAGTGCGAGCACAACCAAAGAATGATTGGTATAGCCATTACATCGGCAACAAGCACAAGCCGTACAAACCGCCACGACATCAGACGTATCAGGCTGTTGTCGCCGGCTCCCAACACTTTCCGGATGCCTAATTCTTTTCTCTTCGACTGCGACACAAACATTACCAACGCCAGTAATCCAAGAGACGAAATAATCAGGGCAATAGCGGTGAAAGCCCGGATAATAACCGAAAGGTTTTGCTCGCTGACGTACTGAGAAGCATATCGCTGATCGAGAAAATAAGATTCAAAAGGCCAGTCTTTGGTAATGTTTTGCCATTCGGATTCTATTTTTTTCATGGTGCCCGGCATATTACGCGAATCAATATCAACAAGAATATTGAGATTAAAATTGGGATAAACCGATTTACTTACAATAAAAGCAGCGGGCATCACCTTGTCGTGCAGGGAACGGAAGTGAATATCGTTTACCACGCCAATGATTTTGCGGGACGGTAACGGATCGTAGAAACCCGACAGCGACCGGCCGATAACGTCGCCAGTTCCCATTGCGTTCAGTTGCGTGGCAAGAGATTCGTTCACAACACATGCCGGGAAACTGTCGAGCTCCGCCTTCGACATCGTTTTTGGGAATCCTTCACCCCGGAGGATGGATGAATTCATCACTTCAAAGAAATTGTTTTCTACCGAGATAAGTGCGGCCTGTATGCTCTGGTTTTTAGGGTCGGTACCTTTGATAAAAAAAACACCATAGTTATTCTCAAACTGTCCGGGGACATTATGAGAGCCGGTGATTGCCTTTACTTCAGGCATTTTTTTCAGTTCGGCGGTCAACGCATCGAAACGTTGTGTCATAAAATTATCCCACGGGTTTTTTATAACCACCTTCTGATGCGATTCAATCCCAAGCCTGCTTTCCGAAAAGAAATTGAGCTGTTTCTGTACGATAATCGCTCCGGTTATCAATGCAACTGAAACAAAAAACTGCACGATCACCAGTACCTCCCTGAGTCCTATGCTTACGCGCGAATTTATGGCAAACGATTCGCCCTGTTTTTTCAACACCACTGCCGGTTTGGGAGCCGACAACACAAATGCAGGATAGCTGCCGGCGAGGCCAATAAGTAATAACAGAACGATCAAAACAACCGAAAATACTTCCGGCCGGAGCAAGGTTCCCAGCCGAAGGTCGGCACCGGCTAAGCCTGAGAACCACGGCAGAAACAATTCGGTAAACAGCAGGGCAAAAATCAGCGAAATAAGGATATAAAAGGCTGTTTCGAGCAAAAACTGTAAAATGATGTGATACCGCTGTGAGCCGACAACTTTTCGCAGGCCAATTTCCCGGAACCGTTTTGCATTGCGGGCAGTGGAAAGGTTCACAAAATTGATGCATGCCAGCAACAGTATCAAAATGGCTGTGATCCCCAATATCCGGACGGTGGTAATGCTTCCCTGGGGTTCAATTTCCCAACGGTTGGTTTCGGAATGCAGGTGGATGTCGCGAAGCAACTGCAACCGGAAGGGATTGGTTTTCGCTTTAGCGCCATAAGGCGAATTCTTCTTCCAGCAGTTAAAAATACCGGCTTTGATTTCCGAAAGCGAATATCCGGGATTGACCAGGCAGAAAAAATTGAAACTGCTGTTGCCCCACTCGCGCAACTCGGAAGCGTTGGTCGCTTTTGAATAATCGAGCGGCAGTATTCCCAGAAAATGGACAAAAGATTGTTGCGGGATATCCTCAATGATGGCGGAAACCGTTGCCTTGTATGAATTTTCGAACAACATCACCTGACCGACAGGATTGGTATTGCCGAAATATTTCTTTGCGGCAGATTGGGTCAGGATCACTGTTCCGGGTCTTCGCAGGGCTTCTGCCGGGTTACCATTCAGACTTTTCCAGTCAAAGAACGAAAACAAAAGGCTGTCGGCAACAATAAAATCCTGGCTGCCCATCACCTTTTCCTTAGCCTTTATCGTAAGCTGTCTTTTCATCAACATGGTAACTGCTTCCACTCCTTTGAGCTCGTTTCGCTGATACTGAAGAAATACCCCGGGTTGAATAGGGTAGTTGTTCTCTTTTCCGACAAGAACCTGCCGGTAGATACGGTTGCCTTTGGCGTACATCCGGTCATACCCGGTTTCATGATAAATATACAGGAAGATGATGAAAACGGCTGTCAGACCGGTACTCAGTCCTAATATATTTACAATACTAAACCATTTTGACCGGTTGAAATTGCGGATAATGGTGATTAAAAAATTTCTGAACATAACATGGCCTTGTTTAAAACGGTAGTATCAAAGCCCGTGCCATCCGGTTAACCATAGTTATTTCAGCGTATTGCAGCAGTTATGCAGTTTTTGTTGTTATAAAAACGAACAGGCGGTTGTCCGGTTATGTACAAAAAATAGTCTTTTCATTACTCCGGGGAACAGGAAGGACTGAACAAACCTTCCGGATTGTTGATTGTGGGCTAAAAAAAAGAGCTAACAGCCGATAGCCGTTAGCTCTTTACTCCGGATTTCTAACTTCAAATTCCTTTATCCAACCACCATCGCGTTGATGGCTTTGCTCCACGGTCCCAGCTCGCCGCGGGTGTTTACCCAGCGAAGCCAGTAATAAGCCGTTTTTCCGGCATCGGAGCCTTCAAAAGTTTTTACAAAGGGTGTACGGGTGTCGGTGGCTACGAATGTAAGTTCGGAAGCATTCTTAGGCGCTTCGCCTCCCAGCTTCATCCATATTTCGCAGCCATGCACCCCTTCAGGTTTAGCTTTGCTTTTGGGAGTGGATTCGTCATTAAAATGAATGGTGTGTTGCAGGCGAACAGAAAAATCTACGTTGCCTACAGGAACAGTAATGGGTTTGGGAACGGCGGTACGGGTTCCGCTTTTCACGGTAATGCCCATACGTTCACGATCGCTGTCCGAAACTTTGGCGTTATTGCTAAGCCATTGAGCAATAAAACTGCGCAACTTCTTTTCATAAACCGCGCGGGCATCGTCCTTGGCCTGCACATCGGCGCTGGTACGGTTGTTTTTGTTGTTTGCCTTAGCATAGCTGGTGTTCCAGTTGGTTTGAACTGCCACCAATGCAGCAATGTCTTCTTCAGGAATACCCCAGGCAGTTGAACCGGTAGTGAATTCTTTTGCTAAATTATCCTGCCATACGTTGAATTCAGCATCATTTTGTGGGATGAAATTATTCATAATTTTACGTTTTAAATTGGTTAATATTTAATTTAAATCAAGGGTTAAAATCTTCTCTGTGCAACTCTGTGTTCCCTCTGTGTAGCTCTGTGAAATAAAGTATTAAATTACACAGAGAACCACAGAGAATTCACGGAGAACCACGGAGTTTACTGTTTATATCTTTTTATTGCCGTTGAATTCAGCATCATTTTGTGGAATGTAATTGTTCATAATTTTACGTTTTAAATCGGTTAATATTTAAGTTAATTTATTGATAATATGGTAAATATACTGTTCGCATTCTTTATTATCATTGAGCGGGATGGAATTACCGAGCTCTGTAAATGAATTACCGAGCTCTGTAAATGAATTATCGAGCTCTGTAAATGAATTATCGAGCTCTGTAAATGAATTATCGAGCTCTATAAATGAATTATCGAGCTCTGTAAATGAATTATCGAGCTCTATAAATGAATTACCGAACTCTGTAAATGAATTATCGAACTCTGTAAATAAATTATCGAACTCTATAAATGAATTATCGAGCTCTGTAAATGAATTACCGAGCTTAATAGATGGATTATCGAGCTCTGTAAATGAATTACCGAAAGATGGGATGGAATTATAGAGCTTAATAAATGGATTACCGAAAGGCCGGATGAAGTTATAGAGCTTACTAAATGAATTATTGAAGGGAAAAATTGCATTACTCCGAAACCCTGACGGAGCAATCCTTTTGAAGGGAAAATGGGATACTATAGGAGAATATAACAGAGCCATCACAACAGAACAGTTAACCTAAATGAAACTGTTACAAAGATAACAATGTTATTCCGTTTTTAATTTGACAAAAGGCAAAAAATGCAAAATCGGCAATGTTTTTTTTAACCACAATAGGCACATTAGGACACATAGAATTATTAATTTTCTGCATACTGTCTATTGCCTACTGCTTTCTGCCTACTGCTTTTTCTGAACTACAATAGGCACATTAGGACACATAGAAATTATTAACTTTCTGCCTACTGCCTACTGCCTACTGCTTTTTCTGAACCACAATAGGCACATTAGAGCACTAAGTATTTTTTTCTTTGTGTTTCTTAGTGTTCTTAGAGGTTAAAAAAGTATAAACCACAAAGGCACGAAGAGTCACTAAGTATTTTTTCTTTGTGATTCTTAGTGTTCTTAGTGGTTAAAAAGATGTAAACCACAAAGGCACGAAGAGACACTAAGTATTTTTTCTTTGTGATTCTTAGTGATCTTTGTGGTTAAAAGAGTATAAACCACAATAGGCATATTAGAGCACATAGAAAATAAATAATAAATCTGCAACCGTATTCTGGGGTTGACTGCCCTATCCCGATGAAGAATCGCTAAGTCGTTCCTCCTAAGCGACTCTATATCGCGATTTCGCTTCGCTCAACTGCCCACTGCTTACTGCTTTTTCTGCCCAAAATTATAAAACAAACCACTATTGTCCGATTAATTTTTATATCATCCCATACGGGATTCAGGTTAATGTATAAACAATCTTCTACCCATATTTTATCCCTACGGGATAGTCCCGAGTACTCGGGACTCAATATCGGTAGAAAAAGAAAGTAACCCCATTTATTCACAAGTCCCGTACGGGACGTTATATATCAATGATTTCATCCGTAAATAATTTAGATCAAGGTCGGATGGAATTCGTCCCGAAAATCGGGACTCGAACGAATAAAGAATTTTTCTCGGACAACAATGAAAACAAACAGTAATGATTTTTAATACGCTCCATTATATTTTCAACAAAGCAGGGGCTGCGATCCTTTGCGACCCCGAGCACTCGGGGAACGATTCTCTGCGTTTAAATCTTTTTTTACCGCAGAGAACCGCAAAGAATTGCACAGAGAACCGCAGAGAATTTTTATTAATAAATTATTCCGGTAAGATATCAGATAATCATTTTTTAAAACCACAAAGAGCACCAAGGCATCACAAAGAGCCTTATGAACCTTAAAAATCCCGAATCGCTTCGCTCGGGACTTCACTTCGTTCAGCTTTAAGAATCCCGAATCGCTTCGTTCAGCCTTATGAACTTTACAAACCTTATGAACCTTAAAAACTTTATAAACTTTAAAAATCCCGAATCGCGTCGCTCTGGACTTCGCTCCGCTTCCCGATGAAGAATCGCTAAGTCGTTCCTCTTAAGCGATTCTATATCGGGACTTCGCTTCGCTCAGCCTTAAGAACTTTAAGAACTTTAAGAACCTTAAGAACCTTAAGAACTTTAAGAACCTTACAAACTTTATAAACTTTACAAACCCTACACCTCTTTCATCTTTTGCCTTATCCGCGAAAGCGTTTCAAGTTTTATTCCAAGATAAGAGGCTACCTGGGTAAGAGGAGCCTGGAGAATAATATAGGGATGCGTTTTGATGAGTTTCTGATAACGTTCGGTGGAAGTAAGAGATTGAAACTCGATAATACGCTTTTTGTAAGTTTCAATGTAGCAGACAACAATAATTTTTTCAATTTCTGCCAATACAGGATAGCGCTTTTTAATCACTTCCAGCCTTGCCCAGTTAATCGTATAAAGCACCGAATCGGTGAGTAGCTGGATATTTACATACGAAGGAGTTTTAAGCGTGGAACTATCATATAAATCAATAAATTCGGAAGAAAAGAAGAGATCGCAGGTAATCTCTTTCTCTTTTCTCTGGATAAAAAGCCGGACCAAACCTTCCTCGAGGAACCATACAGAAGTGGGGATCTCGCCTTCGCGTAACAGGTAACTGTTTTTTTTCAATTCTATCCGGTTGAAGATATCAAAATAATCCCTTCCCGCCTTTGACTCAAAATCCCGGAGTTTATCAAGCACAGAATCTACCGATGGACGAAGGGAATTGCATCCGTATTCTTTTCTTAGCCGGCAGTTTTCTATCATTTTGGCAAGCATCATCTATTTTGTTAGTTCATCAAATCAGGATATTATACAATAAAAAAAAGGAAAACAAGTAGATTTTTTATTAAACGATACAAATATAGGTATTATAAACTTCTAAATACAAAAACGGATAAAAAAAAGTTTAATTTACTTTAAATAATAGAAACTATAAATTGTCGTATCATTGAATTTGAACAGCTTAAGAATAGAACACGGATTTTTGCTGATATAGCGGATTTTAATTCCGACTTGTCGGAATAATTTTCAGCCATATCCAATCTTATCATTCATGCAAGCATAAATAAAATCAGCGTTCATCTGTTTTTTTTCATGGAATCTGCGTTCTATTCTTTTTTTGATTCACGACATTCTATTTGTCCAATTACTTAGCTCATTCAAATTTTAACGGCAGTAGCGCAATAGCCAATTCCGTACAATAAATACATTGCATTCATGATTAATGCCCTATTTTAGATATCCATTAATTATTACATTTCCGTTACCAACTGAGCTTAGAATATGACCCGATGTTATAATTATTGCCTCTTCGCCCTCATAGCCACCAACACCATCAATCAGTATACCACCACCATCCTTATAAAGCATAACAAACTGTTTTCCTTCTGGTACAGTATAGCTGTCATTTTTTAAATTTTGAGTAACAGGTGTAACACTTGCATCTACACAAAAACCTATAAAACAAGTATTACCATAAGAAGCACCTTTAATAATCTGATTTTGCCCTATAATTAAAGAATTAGAATAACCATATATCGTATGAATTGTATCGTTATTTAAAATAATTTCATTAGTTGTGCTAATAATATAAAGATTTTTACCAGAGGGAACCGTATAACTATCCTCTGTAATATCTTTAGCTACCGTAATTACATTTGAAAAGCCATCGGGATGAAGCAAATCTCCATTACCTGATTTATTGGCATATAAAGCATAGGGCACACTCAACAACTGGCTGGTTCCTGTAATGGTGTAATTGGCTCCTCCTGCAGGATCGGTTTCGGTTTTTATAAAATACATGCCGTTTGCCCAATTAATGGTATCAAAACCTGCTCCGCCT
>Ga0160425_1001384_pt1 | contig 23355 bp, 23 predicted proteins | sample BioMet8_FD_108193 | JGI IMG/M metagenome (GOLD analysis project Ga0160425, IMG submission 108193) | Microbial communities from bioreactor (seeded with sewage sludge) at Lawrence Berkeley National Lab, California, USA - Biofuel... | ecosystem: Engineered > Bioreactor > Anaerobic > Unclassified ...
AGCGCCTCGCCGATGAGATCCATATCGCCGGGGTGCAGGGTGATCTGCACATTGCTGCCCTGCGCCATCTCGTAGCAGTGACCCAAAAGGCCGAAGCCCGTGACGTCGGTGCAGGCGTGTACGCGGTAGGGCACCATCGCGTCCCGGGCGGACTTGTTCAGCGTGGTCATAAGGCGGACGGCCAGCGCCGTCCCTTCTTCGGAGCAGAGCCCCGCCTTGCCCGCCGTGGTCAGCACGCCGATGCCCAGGGGCTTTGTCAGAAACAGCACGTCGCCGGGCTGCGCGCCGCTGTTGGTCAGCACCCGGTCGGGGCGCACGAAGCCCGTCACGGCCAGCCCGTACTTGGGCTCGTCGTCAAAAATACTGTGGCCGCCGGTGATGAGCGCGCCCGCCTCGTAGACTTTGTCGTAGCCGCCGCGCAGGATCTGGTGGACGGCCTCGCTGTCCATCTTCTCCGGCACGCACATGATGTTCAGCGCCAGCTTCGGCTCGCCGCCCATGGCGTACACGTCGGAGAGCGCGTTGGCGGCGGCGATCTGACCGAAAAGGTAGGGGTCGTCGGCGATGGGCGGGAAAAAGTCCACCGTCTGCACCAGCGCCAGTTCGTCCGACAGGCGGTACACCGACGCGTCGTCGCTCTTGTCAAAGCCCACCAGCAGGTTGGGATCGTGATGCACCCTGATGTCGCCCAGGAGCTGCGCCAGCATGCCGGCGCCCACCTTGGCCCCGCAGCCGGCGCACTTGGCCAGTTTTGTCAGTTTCACATTTTCTTCCATGATCGTATCCTTTCTCCGCCCTGCGCTTTATCTTTCTTCCAGCGCCCCGGTGAGGGCCAGCACCGCCTCCAGCACGCCGCCGCCGACGGCCAGCGCCTTGTCGGAGGCCTGATAGCAATACTCCGCCCGGCAGCGGGGGTCCACGTCGCCGCTCTTCATCCCCCTGTACACCGGCGTTCCGTCGGCCAGGATGCCCCGGAGAACGCCGTCGATGGTGCAGCGCATGGGTTCTCCCGCCACAGTGCCGGCCACGTCGCCGGCGTGCACCGCCGCGCCGATGTCCAGTACCTGATGAAAGACGCCGTCCGCCGGCGCGCGCAGCACGCGCTCTCCGGCAAAACCGCCGATGAGGCCGGGAATGTTGGTGTTGGGAATGGGTTCCCCCTCCGTGATGACCCGCCCCAGCGTGTGGCCGCGCATGGTTTCCACCACGGCGTGGCAGTCCTTCCCGGCGCAAAAGCCGGGCCCCACGCCGATGACCGCCGGCGCGTCGGTGATGCGGGTGCCCAGGTTCCGTTTGGCCAGGATCGCGTCCACCACCGCGTCGGGCCGCAGCGCTTCCCGGCACAGACACCCGGGGTCGGCCAGCACGGGAACGCAGTGCTGCGCCCAGACGCCCTCCGCCTCCTCCGGCGCGTGGATATGCACCGCGGTCACGTCCTCCACCGCGGCACGGCCCAGCACAATGGCCTGAGAAAAACACACCGTCCGCCGGATGGCCGTGGGCCGGGGCAGATCCGTCATCACCACGCGGATATGAGCGCGCCACAGCCGCAGCGCGATCCCCGTGGCAATGTCCCCCGCTCCTTTAATCAACACCTTCAAAGCAAAGCGCCTCTCTTTCGTTCTTCTTTCAAGAGGATAACATTTTCCGTAAAAAGCGTCAAGACTGACCGTTGACGATTTTCCCCGCAACTGCTACAATAGGGATATGGAAAAGAAAATTACCTACAAACTCACCGTGCGTCTGTTCACGGAGGAAAAATGTTTCGGGCCGGGCGTGGCCATGCTCCTGCATCGGGTGCAGGAGTATCATTCCCTGCGCGCTGCGGCGGCCTCCCTCTCCATGGCCTACTCCAAGGCGTGGACCATTTTGAAGAATGCGGAGCGTCTGATGAACTGCCAGCTTCTCCTCTCCACCACCGGCGGCCGCCACGGCGGCGGCGCCACGCTGACGGACGAGGCCGTGGCTCTTCTGGCGGCCTACGACAGTTTTTGCAGCGACCTCTCCGATTACGGCGAACAAATCTTTGAGGAAAAATTCGCCTACTTCATCGACAAGCTGTAAAGCATACGGAGCGGGCGGCTCCGGCGAGCGCCTGCGGAGGACACGCGGCGGTGAGCGGCCTGCGGAGGTCGGCGGCACCCACAGACGGTGAAAGCCTTCCGGTCACTTGCGGTTCGGCAGCGTCCCCTGCGGAGGAGCGCCTGCCTTACGGAAAACAGCACATCCCGGACAAATACTTTGTCCGGGATGTTTTTTTGTCTTTTCGCGTCGTTTTCTCGCTCTCCGACCGTATAGCCCTCCTGCCGGCGTCTTCCTGCCACACCGGCGCGTCCGGTTTGCAGCGGCGGGACGGAGGGGCGCGGCGAAGGCGGAGGAGCACGGGGCGGCGCTCCTCCGTTCAGATGACGTAGTCGCCCGCCGTGGGATTCTCCATCAGGTCGGCCACGGTGATGCCGTCGAAATAGGCGCGGGTCATCTCGTTGAACCTGGTCCACATGGGCAGCGTCTTGCAGGCGGCGGCCCGCGGACACGGCGCCGCCCCGCAGGCAAGGCAGGCCACCGGCGCCAGATCGCCTTCCGTCAGACGGAGGATCTCGCCCACCTTGTACGCCTCGGGCTCCCGGCTGAGCCGGTATCCGCCGCCCTTGCCGTGCATCCCGTCGATGAGTCCGTTCTTCGTCAGCACCGGCAGAATCTTTTCCAGATATTTCAGGGAGATCTCCTGCCGCTCGGCCACGTCCTTCATGGGGATATAGCCCCCGCCGCGGTGTTCCGCCAGGTCGATCATCACCCGCAGAGCGTACCGGCCTCTTGTGGAAATCATCATTGGTCCTCACCTCGTTGCCTGTATGATACCACCGCGCCGCGTCCGACTCAAGTGTTTCTTTTTCCCCCCCCGCTTTTCAATTCACCGCGTCGGCGGCGCGCATGGCCAGGATCGTCCGGCCGATCAGATCGTCCAGCTCCCAGCCCAACATATTCGCGCCGCGCTGAATCACCTCGCGGGAGCAGCCGGCGGCAAAATTGGCGCTTTTATACTTCTTTTTGACGGATCTGACCTCCAGATCCGAAACGCTTCCGGATGGACGCAGCAGCGCCGCCGCACCAATCAGTCCCGTCAGCTCGTCCACGGCGTAAAGTACCTTTTCCATCTGATGCTCCGGCCGGACGTCCACCGTCAGGGCATAGCCGTGGCTGGCCACCGCGTGGATGAGCCGTTCGTCCGCACCGCGCCGGCGCAGGATCTCCTGCTCCTTGCGGCAGTGCTGGGCGGGAAAACGCTCAAAATCCAGGTCGTGAAGCAAACCCACGTTGCCCCAGAACGTTTCCTCCGTTCCATAGCCCAGTTCCCGGGCAAAATACCGCATCACGCCCTCCACTGTCATCGCGTGCCTGATATGAAACGCATCGCAGTTGTACTCCCTGAACAGGGCCAGTGCCTCTTCGCGCGTCATCTCCATTTTGTTCGCTCCTTTCATCAAAAGAGCCGGCAAGCTGAAACGCTTCAGCTCACCGGCCCGTGGGTGTCAATCCGCGAAAAGCGGGGTGGACAGATACCGGTCGCCGGTATCCGGCAGCAGCGCCACAATGGTCTTGCCCTCGTTTTCCGGCCGTTTGGCCAGCTCGATGGCCGCCCAGACCGCGGCGCCGGAGGAGATCCCCACGAGGACGCCCTCCCTGCGGCCGATCGCGCGGCCCGTTTCAAAGGCATCGTCGTTGGACACGGCCACCACCTCGTCGTACACCTTGGTGTTCAGCACATCCGGCACGAAGCCGGCGCCGATGCCCTGGATCTTGTGGGGGCCCGCCACGCCGGTGGAGAGAACCGCCGAGGACGCCGGTTCCACCGCCACCACCCTGACGGCGGGATTGCGGGACTTGAGATACTCGCCCACGCCGGTGACCGTGCCGCCGGTGCCGACGCCCGCCACGAAAATGTCCACCTTCCCGTCCGTATCCTCATAGATCTCGGGACCGGTGGTCTTTCGGTGGGCCTCCGGGTTAGCGGGGTTTACGAACTGGCCGGGGATGTAGCTGTGCGGGATCTGCTTTTGCAGCTCGTCCGCCCTGGCAATGGCGCCCTTCATGCCCTTGGTGCCCTCTGTCAGTACCAGCTCCGCGCCGTAAGCTTTCATCAGTTGCCGGCGCTCCACGGACATGGTTTCCGGCATCACGATGATGATGCGGTAGCCTCTGGCCGCCGCCACCGCCGCAAGGCCGATGCCCGTGTTGCCGGAGGTGGGTTCGATGATAACGGAGCCGGGCTTCAGCTTGCCGGCGGATTCAGCTTCGTCAATCATGGCCTTGGCAATGCGGTCCTTTACGGAGCCGGCCGGGTTGAGATATTCCAACTTGCCCAGCACCTTTGCCTTCAGGCCCAGTTCTTTTTCCAGATGTGTCAGCTCCAGCAAAGGAGTTTTGCCGATCAGCTGATCGGCGGATGTGTATATATGTGACATACCAGTCGTTCCTTTCGTGTTGTCAGATTTTTGTGGGGATGGGTCGCTGCCGTTTCTCCCCGACAACATCGAAAACCGACTCCGCCTCTGAACCGAAAAGCCATCACGGCAGCCTCCTTTTTTCCGGCGGGAGTAAATTTAACTACCAATGTAGTAGGTAAGTATGATAATAAACTTATCAACCTACTTTGTCAATAGGCAAATGGAATTTTTTTCTGCGAGGGGGAAAAAAAGGAATCGATGCGGCGAAAACGGCGGGTGGGTGGGCGGAGGAGTTGCGCGGGGTGGATGGGTGCGGCAAAGGCGGCAGAGGAGTGCGCGGGGCTGGGGTACGCGGTACGCGGAGGGGTGCGGGGGTACGGGTGCGCGGCAAAGGCGGCGGAGCGGCGCTCCCCTTCCGGCGGCACGGACAGGCGGAGAAAGGACAAAAGCGGGCGCCGCCCATACAGGCGGCGCCCTTGAGAGGAAGGAGGAAGAAAATCAGGCTTTGTTTTTCAGGCGTTTGTCGAATTTGATGGCCAGACGGGTGCCCACGGCCTGGAAGATCTGCACGAGAACGATCAGCAGCACCACGGCGATCATCATGACCAGATATTTATAGCGGTAATAACCGTAGTTGATGGCGATCTTGCCCAGGCCGCCGCCGCCGATGATGCCGCTCATGGCGGAATACCCCAGAATAGTGGTGATGGCGATGGTGGCGTTGGAGATCAGGGAGGGGACGCTTTCGGGGATCAGCACCTTGGTGACGATCTGGAAGGGCGAGGCGCCCATGCTCTGAGCGGCCTCCAGCACGTTGGGGTTCATCTCCCGCAGACTGCTCTCCACCAGCCGCGCCACAAAGGGAAACGCGGCGATGACCAGCGGCACGATGGAGGCCACGGTCCCCACGGTGGTGCCCACGATCAGGCGGGTCAGGGGAAACACCAGAATCATCAGGATCAAAAACGGCACCGAGCGCAGCAGGTTGATGATGATGTTGAGCGCCTGCATCACGCCCCGGGGCAGCGGATGGATGCCGCCCTTCTCACCTGTCACCAGAAGCACGCCCAGCGGCAGGCCCAGCAAAATGGCGAACGCGGTGGCCAGCACCGTCACATAGACCGTTTCCCACAGCGCCAGCGGGATCTCCGTCTGCAGGATCTGCAGCGCTTCTTTGACCGCGGCCGACGCAAACAAGCCGTTACTCATGCTCTGTCACCTCCTGTACCAATACGTCTTTCATACTCTGCAGGTAGTCCGTGGCGATCTGCACCTTCTCCGCACCGCCGGAGATGCCCAGCAGCATGCTGCCGTACACCTTGTCCCCGATGCTGCGGGTGGAGGCGAAGAGGATGTTGGCGGCCACCTGCCGCTCGATGGCCATCCGGGCGATGAGGGGCGTGCCGGTGGCCAGCGCGCCGTTGAACACCACGCGGATGCGGCGCTCACCGGGTTCGCCGGGCAGCTCGGGCAGCTCGCCCTCCGGAAACACCAGGCGCCTGGCGGCCTCCGACCGGGGCGAGGCAAACACCGTTCCCACGGGGCCTTCCTCCACCACCCGGCCGTCGTCCAGAATGGCCACGCGGGAGCATACCTCCTCCACCACGCTCATCTGGTGGGTGATGATGATGACGGTGATGCCCAGTTTTACGTTGATCTCCCGGATCAGCTGCAAAATGGAATGGGTGGTATTGGGATCGAGGGCGCTGGTGGCCTCGTCGCACAGCAGCACCTTGGGGTCCGTGGCCAGCGCGCGGGCGATGGCAATGCGCTGCTGCTGACCGCCGGAGAGCTGGGCGGGATAGGCGTTGGCCTTGTCCGGCAGACCCACGATCTCCAGCAGCTCCCTGGCCCGCTTTTCCGCCTTGTCGCGCCCGACCCCCGCCAGCTCCAGCGGGAAGCAGACGTTTTTCAGGCAGGTGCGCTGCATCAGCAGGTTGAACCCCTGAAAGATCATGGTGATGTTGCGGCGCACCTGACGCAGTTCCTTCTCGGACAAACTGCCCATGTCGCGCCCGCCGATGGTCACGGTGCCCTCCGTGGGCCGCTCCAGCATATTGATGCAGCGCACCAGCGTGCTCTTGCCGGCGCCGCTCATGCCGATGATGCCGTAGACCTCCCCGTCGTCGACGGAGAGGCTGATGTCCCTGAGCGCCTCCACGGTCCCGTCCGACGTCTGAAACGTCTTGGACAGATGTTGTATCTCGATCATGCTTACCTCCCGGCGGGCCGAACGCGCGTTCGGCCCGCTTTTCCTTCCCTTTTATAACGTCAGATCACTTTTTGATGCTGTCCAGACTGGTCTGCTTGCCGCCGTAGATGCCCATGGGCTCCACGTGGACGGTGGCCACGGACACGATGTGGGTGCCGTTCTGGGCGTTGAAGTCGTCCAGATAGGGAATGTGCTGGAAGTAGTTGGCGTCAAGCTCGCCGCTCTCCACCACGTTGTTGGGCTGGACATAGTCGGTGTATTCCACGATCTTCAGCGTGATGTTCTTCTGCGCCAGCACCTCGGCGGCCACCTTCAGGATCTCGGCGTGAGGCGTGGGGGAAGCGGCCACCGTGACGGTGGTGCCGGCCAGCGCGTCGTAGTTCACGGTGGCGTCGAAGCCGTCGCCGGGGTTCTGGACCACGCTGATGACGGCGCCGTCGTACTTGGAGGTGATGAAGTCGGCCACCTGCTTGCTGGTGATGGCGGCGGCCAGCGCCTTGATCTTGTCGGTGCTCTCATTGCCCTTCTTCACGGCCAGAATGTTGCCGTAGGCAGAGGCGGAATCCTCCACGGCCAGCGCGTCCTTCACGGGGTTGAGGCCGGCGGAGATGGCGTAGTTGGCGTTGATGACGGCGAAGTCCACGTCCTGACGGACGTTGGGGATCTGGGCCGCCTCCACTTCCTTGAAGGTGATGCTGTAGGGGTTCTCGGCAATATCCTGCACGGTGGCGGTGATGCCGGCGCCGTCCTTGAGCTTGATATAGCCCTTGGACTGCAGCAGGAGCAGGGCGCGGGCTTCGTTGGTGGTGTCGTTGGGGACGGCAATGGTGAGGCCCTTGGAGGAGGCGCTCTTGCTGCCGCAGGCGGTGAGGGACAGGGCCAGGCTCAGGGCCAGGGCCGCGGTCAGAACAAGTGTCAGTATCTTTTTCATCTCAAAATTCTCCTATATCGTTATGTTTTATATGTTTTATTTTGAATCGCTGCAAAGCCGCTCTCCGGCGGCGGACAATTCCTCTGCACGGCCGCACATTCGCGTGCGTTCCTGGTTGGCTTTGCTTTTGTAAATAACGGTACGCATTGGTTCCTCCTTTCAGGGCAACAAAAAAGGGAAGCTTCCAACGAAGCTTCCCTTGCGGCGTTTTTTTCACAGACCGGCCTTAGTCACGGCGGTCCTGCGGCGAAACGGCGGAAAACATGTTGGAAAAATGAGCGCGGCGACGCATGCACATGCTGCACATGCACATCTCCATCATGTTCATCATTTCGGCGCTGAACTTTCTCATCATGTTTTCTCCTTTCATCAAAACCGGTTCCATCGGAACCTGCCCTTGCGTTGTTGGCATTATAACGCCCTTTTTAACGCCTTGTCAACACCTGATCGCCGATTTGGCCGTCTTGTGCGCACAACCGCCTCCTCGTTTCTTCTTTTTGTGCAATTTGCGGAAAAAGCGCGCGCCCGGCCCGTTCCGCCCGCGGCATCCCTGTTTCCGGCTGCCGGAACAGCGCAAAAAGGGCGCCTCCGCCGGGCATGTGCCGGCGAAAGCGCCCTTTTTTTGTTTCAGGTGTTCAGATACGGATCGTCCAGACGGCCCAGACGGCGCAGCATGGTCTTTTTCACGGCTTTGAAAATGTTCTCGTAGCCGGTGCAGCGGCACAGGTGGCCGCTGAGCAGCTTGCGCAGCTCCTCGTCGGAGTAGTACACGCCGCGGTCCAGGATCTCTGCGGCGGTGAGGATGAAGCCTGGGGTGCAGAAGCCGCACTGGATGGCGGTTTCGTCCATAAAGGCCTGCTGAATGTCGCTCAGCTCGCCGTTGGGGCCCATGAGGCCCTCCAGGGTGGTGATGTGCTTGCCCTCGGCCCAGACGGCCAGGTACAGGCAGGAGTTGTAGCACTCGCCGTCGATAATGACGGTGCAGGCGCCGCACTCACCCACCTCGCAGCCCTTTTTCACGGAGGTCAGACGGAAATCGCCCCGCAGCATATCGGTCAGCGACGCGCGGACGTCCACCATCTGCTCCACCTCTTTGCCGTTGATGGTGCAGCTGACCAGCTGATATTGATTCTTTGCCATTACAGCTCACCTCCCGCCAGGATCACGCATTCGATCAGACAGCGCCTGGCGGATTCCACCGCGATGTGCTGGCGGAACGCCTTGGAGGCGCGCCAGGAATCACGGGGGTTGATATCCTCCAGCACCGTCTTGCCGAACTGCTCGACGTTTGCCAGCGTCACGGGCCTGCCGTTGATAAACGCCTCGGCCTGCAGCGCGCGCAGAGGCACCGGGCCCGCCACGCCGAAGGCGATGCGCACCCGCTCAAAGGTCTTTTTGTCCGCCGACAGCCGGGCGTTGACAGACGTGCCCAGCGTGGCGATATCCATGGCGTTGCGCATGGCGTACTTGATATAGCTGCCGCAGGTGCCCTCATAGGACGCCTTGGGAATGAGGAGGGCGGTCTGGATCTCGCCTTCTTCCGCCCGCAGATCCACCTGTCCTGCTTTGATATAGAAATCGTGGATGGGCACGCGGCGGACGCCGTTTTTCCCGGTGATCTCCACAATGGCCTCCCACGCGTGGAGCGTGGAAGCGGAGTCGGCGGAGGTGACGCCGTTGCAGGTGTTGCCGCCGATGGTGCCCGCGTTGCGGATCTGAGGGCCGCCCACCAGATCCACCGCCTGGCCCAGCACGTTGATGTACTGCCGGATCAGGGGGTCGTTGGTGATGTGGGTAAAGCTGGTGAGGCTGCCGATGCGGAGATTTTCCTCCGCGTCGATGCTGACGCCCCGCAGCGCATCCAGCTTCTGAATGCTGATGAGGGCCTTGCCGGCGCGTTTGCCTTCCCGCATCTGCACCAGCACGTCGGTGCCGCCGGCGATGATCTGCGCCTCGGGATGCGCCAGACGCAGCGCGATGGCGTCCTCTACACTCTGCGCTTCATACAGCGCTGACATATCATACATGACGTTCTCCCTCCTTTAGTCCTTGATCAAGCCCTCTTCAGTAAAGCGCTTGAAGAGGATGTGGGGGTTGATGGGATTCTGATCGATGGCCACGCCCGTGGCGTGATAGATGGCGTTGCGGATGGCCGGCGCGCCGGAGCAGGCCGGCGGCTCGCCCAGCGCCTTGGTGCCGAAGGCCGACGTGGGCTCCGGGTTCTCCACGAACTCCGCCTCCAGATGGGGGTGATCCATCACGGTGGAGAGCTTGTAGTCCAGGAGGTTGTTGTTCAGCGGCTTGCCCGTCTTTTCGTCGAAGAGCAGCTGCTCGCTCAGGCCGTAGCCGATGGCCATGGACATACCGCCGTGGACCTGCGCCTCGGCCAGCGCGGGGTTGATGAGGCGGCCGCAGTCGTGAACGTTGACGATGTTCAGCAGCTTCACCTTGCACATGGGGATATCCACCTCCACCTCGGCAAAGGTGCAGCCGAAGGAATAGGCGTTGTTGCGGATGGTGTAGGTGGACTCGGCGGTGATATGCTCGCTGTGGACGGGGTTGTACTGGGCGGTCATGGCCAGCTCCTTGAGGCTCATCAGCACCCGGCCGTCGCCGATGCGGACGATATTGCCGTCCACGATGTCCATGTTGTAGGGAGCCTGCCGGTTCACCTCGCTGGCGTACTGCAGGATCTTCTCCTTGAGCAGCAGACCCGTCTGACGGATGGAAAAGCCCGCCACATAGGTCTGCCGGGAGGCGTAGGCGCCAAGACCGGTGGGCGTGATGTCGGTGTCCTGACAGGAAACCACATGCACGTTCTTATAGCTGCCAAGACCCACCACGTCGGCGGTCATCTGGGCATAGACCGTGTCCGCACCCTGGCCGATCTCGGTTTCGCCGCACTGCATGGTCACGCTGCCGTCCAGATTCAGCTGCATCCGGTTGGAGGAGGTTTCCAGCGAAATGGGATAGACGGCGGTGTTGTACCAGAAGGCGGCCACGCCGATGCCGTGGCGGATGGGGCCGGTTTCCCCGGCGTACGCCTTCACCTTGCGGTCGTAGTCGATGTAGGCCTTGCCCTTGTCCATGCACTGGTTGTAGGAATCAAAATAATTCTCGTTCTGGGAAAAGCCGTCCTTGAAGCCCACGGGCATCAGGTTCTGACGGCGGAAGGCCAGCGGGTCCATCCCCACCGCCGCCGCGCAGTCGTCGATGTGGGACTCATTGGCGAACATGGCCTGGGGAATGCCGTAGCCGCGCATGGCGCCGGCCGCCGGCTTGTTGCAGTAAACGGTGTAGCAGTCGCACTCCACGTTGGGGCAGGGGTACTGCTGGGGGAAGGCGCCCATGCCCTTGGCCACCACGCCGTGACCGTGGGAGGCGTACGCGCCCTGGGCGGAGAAGCACTCCAGCTTGCGGGCGGCAAAGGTGCCGTCCGGCCGCAGCCAGGAAACGATATGGCTGCGGATGGCATGGCGCACGCGGTTGGAAACGAAGGTTTCCTCCCGGGAGCAGTCGATGCGGACGCAGCGGCCGCCCACCTGCTCGCTGCAATAGGCGCACAGCGGCTCGTAGAGCGCGTCCTGCTTGTTGCCGAAGCCGCCGCCGATGTAGGGCTTGACGAGGCGGACGTCGCCCCAGGGACGGCCCAGCGCCTGCGCCACCACCCGGCGGACGATGTGGGGGATCTGCGTGGAGGCCACCACCGTCATGCGGCCGTTCTCCTCGTAGGCAAAGCAGCCGTGGTTTTCAATATGGCAGTGCTGCACCGTGGGGGTGTCGTACCAGCCCTCCACCTTGACAAGACCCGGCTCCTGAACGGCTTTTTCATAGTCGCCGTTGCGGATGGCGGTGTGATTGAGAATGTTGTGGGGATACTCCTCATGCAGCTGCGGCGCGCCGTCGGCCATGGCCTCCTGCACGTCCAGCACAAAGGGCAGCTCCTCGTATGTCACCTTCAGCGCCCGCACGCCCTGCATGGCCGCCACCTCGTTTTCCGCGATGACCACGGCCACGTCGTCGCCGTAATAGCGCACATGGCGGTTGAGCAGCTTGCGGTCCGCCACATCCTGATGATGCGGGTCCATGGACCAGGGGTGCCCCGCCGTGGGAAACGGCCGGTCGGGCACATCAAAGCAGGTGATGATCTTCACCACGCCGTCGATCTTCTCCGCCTCGCTCACATCCACCGCCTTCACAAATCCGTGCGCAATGGTGGAGTGCTTGATGCGTGCGTACAGTGCCTCTTTGGGCATCAGATCTTCATAGTATTTGGTGCGGCCGGTGGCCTTGTCAAAGGCGTCCACCCGGACTTCCCGTTTTCCAACTTCGCCCATTCCACGATTCCTCCTGTTTGATTCAAAAGAGCTGCGCTCCATAAATTCGTTTAATCCTACCTATTAGTTGCGATTATGATAACACATACCCGTACTTTTGAAAAGATTTTTTGCCATAAAAAAACATTTTGTGTTGTATTAATTGCAGAATAACGGTTCTCCCGTTGACGCCGCGGCCCATTTCCGGGTATACTGTGCCTATAAAGGGGGTGCCGTCAGGATGGAGATCGGCTGTATCGTCATGGCCGCGGGGAACGGCTCGCGTTTCGGGGGCAACAAGCTCGCCGCCCGTCTGGGCGGGGAATCGCTGATCGGGCGGGCGCTGCGCGCGGTCCCGCGGGACACCTTCAAAACCGTCACGGTGGTGACGCAGTATCCGGACATCGGGCGTCTGGCCCGGGCGCAGGGCTTCACGGCGGCGGTCAACACGGCGCCGGAGCTGGGCCTGAGCCACACCGTGGCGCTGGGCCTGCAGACCATGACGGGCATGGACGCGGTGCTTTTTCAGGTGGCGGATCAGCCGCTTTTGCAGCCTGAAAGCGTGGCGGAGCTGGTGGCCTTCTACCGCCGGCACCCGGATCACATCGCCGCCCTGGGACACGGCGGCGTGCGGGGCAATCCCTGCATCTTCCCCGCCGCCTTTTTCCCGGAGCTGCTGGCGCTGCAGGGGGATCACGGCGGCAGCACCGTCATCCGGCGGCATCCGGACAGGCTGCTGCTCTGGGAGGTGCCGCTCCGGGAGCTGACCGACGTGGACACGCCGGACACGCTGGCGGCGCTGCAGAAAGACGCGGAACAATAACGGCGCGGCGGTCCGGCGTCCGATGCGGCGGTCCGGTTTCGCACGATGCGCCGCGGGAGCACGCGGGACACAGCGGCGCGAAACGGGCGATGGCGTACGCGAAAAGGGGCGCTTTCCGGCTTTTGGGGGAGCGTGCGGAAAATTGGTTTCAGGCGGGGGCGCGATGCCCCCGCCCGTTTTTTATTTCTTTCTTGCGTAGGGGGTGTTGTCCAGCGGCAGGGACAAGCGCCGCTCGCCGTCCAGACGGAAATAGGCGTCGGCAATGGCGGGCGCCGTGGGGATGGAGGTGATCTCGCCGATGCCGATGGCCCCGCCGGCCACCTTGAGGCCCGGCTTGTCGATGACCAGCGCCTTGATCTCCGGGATCTGATTGGCCCGGAACAGGCCCAGCGTGCCGAAGCGGGCGGTGGGGCGGCAGTTATCGTCGATGGGGTACTGCTCGGTGAGCGCGTAGCCCATGGACATGACCATGCCGCCTTCGATCTGTCCTTCGCAGCTGCGGGGGTTGACGGCCCTGCCCACGTCGTGGGCGCCCACCAGGCGCTTCACGCGGCCCGTTTCCCTGTCCACCACGCACAGCTGTGTGGCGTAGCCGTAGGCCACGTGGGACACGGGGTTGGGCACGTCGGCGCCCAGGGGGTCGGTCTTGGCCAGATATTCCCCGCAGAACTCCCGGCCCTTGAGGTCGGAGAGCTTTTTGCCGGCCATGGCTTCCATCAGCTTTTCGCAGGCGCGGCGGGTGGCCTCGCCGGTGACCAGCGTCTGGCGGGAGCCGGAGGTGTCGCCGGAATCGGGTGCGATCCAGGTGTTGTTCCGTTCGTAAACGATGTCCTCCCGGCGCAGGCCGGTGTTGGTCACCACCACCTGCACCAGCACGGTGCCCAGGCCCTGCCCGATGCAGGAAGCGCCCGAGTAGATGTGCAGCTTGCCGTCCTCTTCCACGATGAGGCGGCAGCGGCCCCAGTCGGGCAGGCCCACGCCCACGCCGGCGTTCTTCATGGCGCAGGCAAGACCCACCGGGTCGCCGTCCTTCACCGCCTGGTCGTAATAGGGCCGGATGGCCTCCAGCGTTTCCACAAGGCCGGTGGATTCGTCCACGATCTGGCCGTTGGGCAGCACGCCGCCGGGACGGATGGCGTTGCGCAGGCGGATCTCCCAGGGGGAGATGCCCACCTTGTCGGCCATCTGGTTGAGCAGCGTTTCCGTGCAGAAGCAGGTCTGCGTCACGCCGAAGCCCCGGAAGGCGCCGGCGGGGGGGTTGTTGGTATAGTACGCGGTGCCCTCGATCTCAAAATTCTCGTAGGCGTAAGGTCCCGCCGCATGGGTGCAGGCGCGCTCCAACACAGGGCCGCCCAGAGAGGCAAAGGCGCCCGTATCGGCCGTCACTTTGGCCTTGACGCCCTGAATGATGCCGTTTTCGTCGCAGCCCATGGTGAAATCCATGTCGAAGCTGTGGCGCTTGGGATGCACCAAAATGGACTCGGCGCGGCTGAGCTTCACCTTCACCGGTACCCGGGCCACATAGGCCAGAAGCGCCGCGTGATGCTGCACGGACATATCCTCCTTGCCGCCGAAGCCGCCGCCCACCAGCATGTTCTGCACCTGGCAGTGGTCATAGTCCACGCCCAGCATGGCCGCGCACTCGTGGAGCGTGGTGTGGGCGCTCTGGTCCGTGGTCAGCAGCCGCACGCCGCCGTTATCAAGCGGCAGCGCCACGCAGCACTCCGGCTCCAGGAAGGCGTGCTCCGTCCACGGCGTGTGGAAATGTTCGGAAATGACATATTTCGAGCGCCTGATGGCGCCGTCTGCGTCGCCCCGGGACACGTGCTTATACGCCTGCACATTGTTCGCGTCCGTTTCAAAGACCAGCGGCGCGCCCGGCGCCGCCGCCTCCTCCGGGTTGTGGACGCAGGGCAGGACTTCATATTCCACCTTCACCAGCGCCTTGGCCCGCTCCAGCGTTTCCCGGTCCTTCGCGCACACCAGCGCCACGGAATCCCCCAGATAGTGGGTGATCTCCCCCACGGGGATCATGGTGGGCTGATCCTTCTTGATATGGCCCACGTTGACCTGGCCGGGGATGTCTTTGGCCGTCAGCACGCACACCACGCCCGGCAGCGCCGCGGCCTCCGCCGTGTCGACGGACAGCACTCTGGCCCGGGGATACGCCGCGCGGACGGCGGAGCCGCAGCACATTCCCTCCACGCAGACGTCGTCGGGATACTGCCCGTAGCCCTGCACCTTCTCCGCCACGTCCAGACGCTGGACGCTCTGGCCCATGTGCCAGTCCTCCGTGGACGGCGCGGGCAGCTTTCCGGCGCGGAAGATCTCCGCCGCCAGCAAAATACCGTCGATGATCTTCACATACCCGGTGCAGCGGCAGATGTTGTTGCGGATGGCGAAGGCCGCCTCCTCCCGGGTGGGGGCGGGGTTCACGTCCAGCAGGCCCTTGGCGGAGATCACCATCCCCGGGATGCAGAAGCCGCACTGCACCGCTCCCGCTTCGCCGAAGGCGAAGGTGTACACCTGCTTTTCCCAGTCGGAAAGGCCCTCCACCGTGACCACGGTCCTGCCCTCCAGCTTGTCCGTCTGGGGCACGCAGGCCTTGGTGGGTTTTCCGTCGATAATCACGTGGCAGGTGCCGCAGGCGCCCTCGCTGCAGCCGTCCTTCACCGAGGTCAGGTGCAGTTCGTCGCGCAGAAAGCGCAGCAGCTTCTGATTCTTTTCCACCGTAACGGTCGTTCCGTTGACAACAAATGTAGCCATTTCGCATCCTCCAGGAGTCTGTTATTTTCTTCTCGGAAATCAAACTGTCTGTTTTTGACCGCCGCAGCCGCCGGTCGATTGTGCATATTATACTATTGTTTTATGATTCCTGCAAGGCGCTTTCCTCTCCTCGTTGTCCTATTTCCTGAATATCGGCAGGGACTGCGGGACTTCTTGTCTTTCAGGAACGGCCGTGCTATAATCGAAGCATCAAATTCTACACAGGAGTTGATCGGCATGAACAACGCTTCCGCGCTCCCGGTTCTGGCCCCCCGCGATCAATGCACCGGCTGTTCGGCCTGTGCCAACGGCTGTCCCAGGGACGCCATCCATATGCTGCCCGACCGGGAGGGCTTTTTGTATCCCACGGTGACGGACGCCTGCGTGGCGTGCGGCCACTGCACCCACATCTGTCCGGTTCTGAAGCACCGGGAAAAGCGCCCCGAGCCGGCGGTGTTTGCCGTCTGGAACCCCGACGAGGCCGCCCGGCGGCTTTCCGCCTCCGGCGGCGTGTTCGCCCTGCTGGCGGCGGACATTTTGGAGAACGGGGGCGTGGTCTGCGGCGCGGCCATGGACAGGGATCTGCACCTGCGCCAGGTGGCCGTCGAGCGCAGGGAGGATCTGGCGGCTCTGCGCGGCGCCAAATACGTGCAAAGCGAGATCGGCGATCTCTACCGCCGCGTGCAGCTGTATCTGTCCGAAAACCGGCAGGTGTTCTTCTGCGGCACGCCCTGTCAGGTGGACGGCCTGTACCATTTTCTGGGCGAGCACCCCGACCGCCTGCTGACCTGCGACCTGCTCTGCCGCGGCGTTCCCTCCCCCGGCGTGTGGGAAAACATCGTCCGTTCCATCGCCTATATCAAGAAAAAACAGCCCGTGGCCGTGAATTTTGCCGACAGGAGCCTGGGGTGGAAGGACCCCCAGTTTACCGTCGCCTTTGCCGACGGCACCTCCTTTCGCGCCCCGCTGGGCAAATCGGAGTACGGCCGGGGTCTGACGCGGCGCCTCTTTCTGCGCCCCGCCTGCCACCAGTGCCGCTACGCCTCCACCGACCGGCCCGGCGATCTGTCGCTGGGCGCGTTCATGGGTCTGCCGGAAACCTTCTATCCCGAAGAACAGGCCCGCGGCATCTCGCTCCTGCTGGTCAACACGGAAAAGGGCGCCCACGCCTTCGACCTGCTGCCGGTGAAAAAGGAACGCCGGACGCTGGAGGAGGCCCGGTGCAACCCGGCGCTGACCGCTCCCGCCCCCCTGCCGCCGGAACGGGAGGCATTCTTCCAGGCTTACGCCCAGCAGAGCTTCCAGACGGTGCGCAACCGTTTTCTGGTGCCGCAGACACTGCCGCGCCACGTCACCGGTCAGATCCTGCCCGCCGGAAAACATCCGTTTACCCGTCTGTTTCACCGTAAAAAAGGAAAAGAATCATGAATAAAACACTGCTGCACTGCTGCTGCGCCCCCTGCTCCGTCTACTGCATCGACACGCTGCGCGCCGAAGGCGTCGAGCCCGCCGCTTACTGGTTCAACCCCAATATCCACCCCTATCAGGAGTACAAGGCCCGCCGAGACACCCTGATGGCTTACGCCCCTTCCATCGGCATGGAGCTGATCGTGGAGGAGGACTACGGGCTGCGGGACTTTGTCCGCGCCGTAGCGGGGGACATCGACCACCGCTGCGCCTGGTGCTACCGCACGCGGCTGGAGCAGACCGCCCGCTATGCCGCCGCGCACGGCTTCCCCTCGTTTTCCACCACGCTGCTCATCAGCCCCTACCAGAACCACGAGCTGCTGCGGCAGACCGGCGAGGAGCTGGCCGCGCAGTACGGCGTGCCCTTCCTTTACCGCGACTTCCGCCCCGGCTTCCGCGCCGGGCAGCAGAAGGCCCGGGAGCTGGGCTTTTATATGCAGAAATACTGCGGCTGCGTGTTCAGCGAGGAGGATCGCTACGCCAGGCAGATCGCCCGGGACAAAGAACGGCAGGCGCAGGAAAAACAGGCAGAATGACGCGAAGCCGCGCGGCCGGCGCCGTGTGACGCCGGTTCGCCGGGGCGGGGACCCTGCCCGTCAAATAGAAAACGGCTGCGGAGAACACCTTCTCCGCAGTCGTTTTTTTTGGTGCCGCCGGTTTTCTCCGCAGGCGATGCGGGCGAAACGCGCGGCCCTCCGGTCAGGGAGCGGAGGAGGGCGTAAACAGGGCGCCGGAGGGCGGCATGGCGGAAAAGAGGACGAACGCGATGCCCAGCAAAATGGCCAGCGCGTACCAGAGCCATTCGCTGCCGGGCGTCTTTTTCCGCAGCACGGCGGCGTACAGCGCAAGGCCCGCCGCCAGAACGGTGAGCCAGACGGCAAGACAGCTGTCGCAAAAAGAGCGCACCAGACAGCAGGAGAGCATCATGGCCAGCGACATGCCGGTCAGCGTCAGGCACTGCCCCGCGTGGGACTCCTGCCGTCCCCGCAGGCGCCGGGTGGTCAGCACGCCGGCCAGGTACGGCCAGAACACCATCTTGCCCAGCTCCCACGGGCTGTTGTTCACCGGCGCCAGCGTGGCCAGCACCGGATGAGGCGCCGCGGCATACAGGCACCGCAGCCCGATGCCCGCCGCCACCGTCACAGTCAGACACAAAAGATACCCGCCGGTTTCCTTTTTCACGCCGTTCACCTCTCCCGCGCCGTTTCTCTCCTCCATGGTATGCGCGCGGCGGAAAGGTAGAACCTTCCGGCGGGAAACAGCTTCCCCGGCGGGCGGAACGGAGTCCGCCGCCGCGCTCCGTCCGGGCGAAGCGCGGCCGAAAAAATCCGGAGGAACACCGCCGCAAAGTGTTCCTCCGGGTCTTTTTTTCTCTTGCCGGGTCTTTTTCATATCCCGCGCCCGCGCGTCATACGCTGTAGGGTCAGGCCGCCAGGATCTCGAACTTCAGCACGCCGGCCGCACCGGAGATCCGGGCGATCATGTCGTCGAGCGCCTCGCTCATCTCCGACGCTTCAGCCGAGATGGTCACCGCCGCGCAGCCGTTGGTGGGAATGGTCTGGTTGATGGTCAGTATATTTGCGCCCGAGTTGGCAAAAATAGACAGGAAGTTGGACAGCACGCCGGGATTGTCCCGCAGCATGGCATAAAAGGTGATGATATGCCCCGCCTTCATGTCCTGAAAAGGCTGCACCGTGTCCTTGTATTTGTAGAACGCGCTGCGGCTGATGCCCGTCAGGCGGGTCGCCTCCCCCACGGTCCCGGCTTCACCCACCTGCAGCATCCGTTTGGCCTCCGCCACCTTCACGAAGATCTCCGGCAGCGCCTCCGCCGCCACGATATAATACGTTTTCTTACTCACGAGATTCCACCTCCGGCGGTCAAATGTCCTTGTATGTTGGCCATTGTATCACACCCGCCGGGAAAATACAAGAAATACCTTTGACAAATCCGTTGAGAGAGAGGAGCGGCCCCTTTGTACGAAAAGCAGAAACAGTTTTTGATCCGTCTGGCGTATCTGGCGGCGTGCCTGTTCCTCTTCTGGCTCTTTTTCCGCTATCTGGCCGTGTGGCTGCTGCCCTTTCTCATCGCCATGGGGCTGGCCACGCTGGCGGAACCGGGCATCAGCTTCTGCCGGGAGAAGCTCCGCTTCAAGCGCAGCTTCTCCGCCGCCGTCTTTACGCTGCTGCTGACCGGAGGGCTCATCACGCTTTTCTCCCTCCTCCTCTCCCGCCTCTTTGACGAAGCCCACGCCTTTTTGACGCAGCTGCCCCGGTATCTGACCGCGCTGCCGGATCTTGCCTGGGCGCTGCGGGCGCGGATGGAGAGCTTCTGCGCCGCCTGTCCCGAAAACCTGCGCGCCTGGATGGACGCGCTCACCGATCAGCTGCTGGGACAGATCGTGGCGCTTTTTACCTCGTATTCCGACAAATGCCTCCGGGAGATCACGGAAGCCGTGGCCGCGCTGCCGCAGGTGTTTCTGTTCTGCGCCACCACGGCGCTGGCCGTCTTTTTCACCACCAGCAGCTTCCCCTCCGTGATGGCCTTTTTGCGCCGGCAGATGACCGAATCCCGTCTGCAAAAGGCCAGGGGCGTCAAGGCCAACCTCTTTTCCACGCTGGGCAAGTGGCTCAGGGCCGAGCTGATCCTCTTTTCCATCACCTTTGTGCTCCTGTTCGCCGGGCTGCTGCTGATCGGGCAGTCGTATCCGCTGCTGCTGGCGCTTCTCATCGCGCTGGTGGACGCCTTGCCCGTGTTCGGCGTCGGCACCGTCCTGCTCCCCTGGGCCGCCCTGTGTCTGCTGGCGGGCGGCGTGCCCCGGGGCATCGCCCTGGCGGCTCTGTACGCCGTCATTTCCGCCGTCCGCAGCTTCATGGAGCCCAAGATCATGGCCGCCCAGGCGGGACTCTCTCCGCTGGTGTCCCTGGGCGCCATGTATATCGGCTTTTGCACGTTCGGCGTCTGGGGCATGATCCTCTTTCCCATTCTCCTGCTCTTCGTCAAACAGCTCCGCGACGGCGGCTATCTGTCGCTGTGGAAATGACCGGCGCAAAAAAAGGAACCGCTTTGCAGCGGTTCCCATAGGGACTGTTTGTGCCGGCGGGCTGAGGACGGCCCCGCTGCCTGTAAGGCTCCGCGCGGTGAAGGACCGCAGCGGCGGGCAGGGCGGCGCCGTCAATTGGCGGCGTGCCAGTTCATTTTGTTCTGATACAGCATCCGGTCTGCGCGCGCCAGCGCGGATTCGGGCGTGCTTTCCGCATGATCGCATACCGTGCAGCCAATGCTGGCGGAAAGCCGGTAGGGACAGGCCGCGTCCTGCCCGGCCTGAAGCTTTTGCTCGATCATCGCCGCAATTTCTTCGGGCGTCCGGGCGGTCGAATCCAGTACCAGACAGAATTCATCTCCGCCATAGCGGGCCGCAAAAGCGTCGCAGCGGCCGGCGACGTCGCCCAGCGCAGAGGCAAAGACGCGCAGAGCGTGATCGCCTTCAAGGTGTCCGTAATGATCGTTGATGGCTTTAAAATTGTTGATGTCCATGATAAACAGCAAGATCGGATGCGCGGCCGACGCGCCCGGAAGCAGTTCGTCCAGGTAGCGGTCAAGACGCCGCCGGTTGTTGAGTCCGGTCAGCGCGTCGTGAAACACCTGCTTGTTCTGGATCATCAAAAACAGGATCAGGATCATCATAAAAATGTTCAGCGCCAGCAGCGGCACATGGGGAAAAACATCCTCCAGCAGCCCTGCGATCAGGGGCGCGATCATGTACAGGGCATAGGTCAGATATTCGCCGCGTTCCTGCCTTGAGTGCGTTTTACTCGCGCGCTGGATGGCATAGACGGTGGGAATCAGCAGATAAAAGTAGTTCACCGCCGTATGGATCACAAACAGCGAGGTGCTTTGATAGTGCCCCTGCGCGTCAATAAAAAAGATCCAGCCCGTGAAAATAGAGATCAGGTCCAGCGAAATGATGGCAAGCAGCGGCAGACGCAGCAGCATGTTTGCCAGATGGCTGTCGGCAAATTTGAAATGCAGACGGTCCTCAATGAAGCGAAACCAGAAGTAACAGCCGCAGGCGACAGAAATGATCGTGACGGCATTGAGCGCGGCATAGGGCAGCCACGGAATGTGAAGGATGCCGTCCTCCGACAGCGCCCAGAACACATCGGTGACCAGCATGCCCAGATAGGAATAGATCATGTTGCGCAGCTGGCGCACCTCGTGCTCCGTACCGAGGCTGCTGTTCAGCCGCAGCCAGATGGTAACGGCAAATATGATGCAATAAACCTCCGTAACGGCATACGGTAAATAAACACCCGTCATCTCAAAAGTCCTCTCTGCCCGATTTTTTTGTATGGATCTCCGCTTTTCAAAAGACACCCACGCACCTGGCCTTCATGCATCAACGCGTCCGCCTGCCTGTCGGCGGGGCCGCGCACACAAAAGCCGATCAAAACGATCGCCGCACCTTTTTCGTTCTGACAAAAAACGGTCATTGCCTATGTTTTAGTATATCACACATCCATGCGGCTTGAACAGCAGAAAAATCGCTGTATCAAAGTTATTTTCCGCATCGCACAGACGGAAGGCGCCCGGCCGGGTCCCATGCGGCAGGCGTCCGAAAAACGCGCGCCGCACAAGGAGATCATGCGGCCGGGAAACCCGGGGAGCGTTCCGCCGGACAGCGGGGCCGTATGTACCGGGCACAGGACCGCGTTTGAAGAGCAGTCTGTTCCGAGCAGCGCAGGCTGCGGTTGACGCTGTACGTACGCAGGCTGCCGCGGAGCTCTCCGCGGCAGCCTGCGTACGGTTCGTAAATGAGCCGGAGCAGGGACGCTTACCGTTCGTCTTTTTTCCGCTTCCCGGCGCGCAGGAACAGCAGAATCGCTGCGGCGGCACCGACCGGGATCAGCCAGAGCCAGGCCATACCGTTTGTCTTTTGTACCGCGGTTTCGGTTTCGGCGGCAGCCTCGCCGCTCGGCGGGGCCGTGATTCCGGACGTGTTCTGCGCGGGCGTTTCAGCGGTCGCGGACACTGACGGCGTTTCCGGCGAGAAAACGGGTGCCGTTTCGGCGGGCGTTTCCGGCTTTGCGTCAGGCACGGCAGGCGTTTCCGGTTTTGCGTCAGGCGCGGCAGGCGTTTCCGGTTTTGCGTCAGGCGCGGCAGGCGTTTCCGGTTTTGCGTCAGGCGCGGCGGGCGTTTCGCCTGTGCCGCTTGTCTTTTGGAAGGCGGCTGTGATGGTGTGATCGTCTGTTATGTGGGTGAACACATAGCTGTCAACCGCGCCGACGCTCTTGCCGTCTACTGTGACGTCCGCGATCCGGTACCCCTTGTCCGGCGTGATGGTAAAGCTGACGCTCTCATCAGCGCGCACCGTGACCGTTTTGCCGGTGGAGAAGCTGCCGCCCTCGCCCGCGCTGACCGTAATGGTATAGGTCTGCCCGGCGGTGCCGCCGGCTTCCTTTACCGCCGTCAGCAGGAACGGGGACAATTCGTCAACGGTGACGCTCACCCTGCCGTTTTCCGCAGTCCGCGCAAAGACTTCTGTGGCGCCGTCTTTTTTCTCGTGGTAGATCGTCAGCGTTTTGCCGTTGTATCTGGCGTCAACAGTAAAGGTAAGAATCAGCTGGCCGAGGTACTGGCCCGTCACGGTGGCCTCATAAGCGCCGATGACTTCGTTTTGATCGGCGTCCACCAATTTGATGAGCGTGTCGTAGCCGCTGCCGCCCGAGATCGGCGTGATCGTCAGCTGCGCGCCTTCGGTCAGCACGCCGGAAACGGTCGCCTTTTCGGTGCCGTCCGTGATCGTCTGCCGGCTGCTGGCGAGCTTCTCCGCCGGCTCGGTCTTTGTCACGCCGCAGGCTGTGCAGGTATAGGTCGTGACGCCCTCGGCGCTGATGGTGGGCCGGGTGGTGATCACGCCGCCGTCCCAGGTATGGATATGCTTTGCGACCGTGCAGTCCGCCGTCATGGCGACCTTGTCGGTGTCAACGCCCATGGGCGCGAAGAAAAGCGTCGGCCTGAGGCTGTCGCCGGTCAGCGCGGCGGCGAGATACGCCTTGCCGACGGTCAGGATACCGCCGGACAGCGTATAGTCCGTACCTTCGGACAGCGTGTTTTCGCCGTTCCTGACAGCCGTCAGCGTGTTGCCGTTGAGTGTCAGCGGAATGGCGATATCCGCCTGTTTGTCGGGATTGAACTCTGCCGCGGTCACGCCCGGCGCGGCGCTTGTGTAAAGAACGATCCCCTCCGAGTTGAGAACGGCGAAATTGCCGGCCGCATCCGTGAGCCGGACATAGACAAACTGCCTGCTGTTGGGCGCGATGCCGAAGCTGCCCTTGCCCGCGCTGTCCAGCACGAGGGAGTTCCATGTGCCGTCGACCTGCGCCGCGTCCGTG
>Ga0160425_1001385_pt1 | contig 23350 bp, 12 predicted proteins | sample BioMet8_FD_108193 | JGI IMG/M metagenome (GOLD analysis project Ga0160425, IMG submission 108193) | Microbial communities from bioreactor (seeded with sewage sludge) at Lawrence Berkeley National Lab, California, USA - Biofuel... | ecosystem: Engineered > Bioreactor > Anaerobic > Unclassified ...
GGCTTTGACCATCACGCGGTCGGCGGCGGAGTATAGGCGAACCGTTACCAGCCGTTCGACCTGATGGGAAACGAGCACCGCCAGCTCCAGCAGCGGACGTTTTCCGGCGTCGAAGCGAATGGCGACCCGTTGCAAGCGACAGCAGTACTGAAAACAAAACAGCCGAAATGCGGCGTTCAGCGGTTCCGATGGAAAGAAGTTTTCCGGCGTGATGATTTCATCCGGCTCATCATAATAATTTTCGGCATCCCCGTTCATTTTCCCCTCCGTTTTTGGTGTTTTGATTGGTTTATTACCTCAAGCAAACCGGAAAGGGAAGAACGTTCCTACGAAGAGGGCGCATCCCCCACACCTGTCAGAGGCACCATCAAGAGCCCGCCAAGGATGCAGGAAATGCGCCCAAAATGAAAGTACGTCCGTTTATGGGTAGACTACTCCCCATAAACGAACGCAACTTTCAACATTAGGTTTCCTTGACAGAAGAATTGATGGTTTTCCGACAGAAACGGTCTGCTGAAAGTCGTAATGACTTTTATCTGATTGTAAAAACTGGATTGCCGGTTGAGAAATCCCCTTATTGTTGTCTGAAATAGATAATAGAGCGTTGCGGCGGAAAATGCAAGGGAAAAAGATGGGAAAGTTGTCCGCCGCAAAACGAATCTCCGGGGAGAAACCCTGAAAAATTTGGAGGATTTTTCACAGCCATCCCACAGAAAAAGGGAAATCGCACTAAGTGCAACGTTCCCATATCCAGTCCAGTTTCGCCTGACGGCGACCAGCGATTCCGCGCTGGACCCGGCCCGCGGAGCCGGTGGCGGCGAATTATTTTGCTTCGGATAGACTGCTTTATATCCATTTATCTATTTGCATAGCAAATAGATAAATAAACTAAAAAAGTTTGAAAGTCAGGAAAAGGGGTCCGGGGAAAAACCTTGAAAAATTTGCAAATTTTTCGGGTTTTTCCCCGGAAACTCGTTTTGCTCATCGGACTACTGCAACAGCAGAAATTCCAAGTCTTCCAGCGACAACTTTTCCGCCGCCGCTTCCGGATTTTCCACCAGATTCTGGAACAACTCGGCTTTGCGCTGCTGCAAGGCCAGAATCTTTTCTTCGATGGTGTCTTTGACCACCAATTTCACGCTGGTCACCGGCTTCAACTGGCCGATGCGGTGCGTCCGGTCGGTGGCCTGGGATTCCACCGCGGGATTCCACCACGGGTCGTAGATGATTACCGTATCGGCGGAAGTCAGATTCAACCCGGTACCGCCGGCCTTCAAGCTCAGCAGGAACAGTGAAATCTTGTCGTTATTATTGAAGTGGTCGACGCGGGCCTGACGGTCCTTGGTGGCGCCGTCCAGATATTCATACTTGATCTTCGCTTCGTCGAGCCAGCCTTTGACGAGGTGGAGCAGGGAGGTGAACTGACTGAACAGCAACATTTTGTGTCCGCTGTCGATATTTTCCAGCACCAGTTCGTGCAGCAGGTCCATTTTGGCGGAATCGTGGATTTTGCCATTGAGTTCCGGCGGGAGCAGGTCGGGATGGCAGCAGAGCTGGCGCAACCGCATCAGGATGGTCAGAATTTCCATGCTGCCCGGACCTTTGGAGGTTTTGAGCAACTGGTTCAACTGGGTGCGTCCGGAGGAAATCAACTGGTCGTAGAGCGTCCGCTGTTCCGGTTCCATTTCGCAATAGAGGACCTGTTCCTGTTTCGGCGGCAGTTCGGTGCAGACCTGCGCCTTTTTCCGGCGCAGGATAAACGGCGAAACGCGGGCGGCCAGATTGTGCTGTTTGTCGGTATCCTTATCGATATCGGCGTAATAATTCTTGAAGCTGTGGAACGATCCGAGCATATCGGGATGGAGAAAATCGAAAATGCTCCAGAGGTCTTCGGGACTGTTTTCCAGCGGGGTCCCGGTGAGGACGAGGCGGTGTTGCGCTTCGACCGACTTACAGACCTTGGCATTGGCGGTGGACGGATTCTTGATATGTTGGGCTTCGTCGAGAATCAAATAGGAAAAGCTGCGTTTTTCGAGGAACGGATAGTCGCGCTTGATGATGGCGTAGGAGGTGACGATCAGGTTGCTGTCGAGGCTTTCCTGCCAGATTTCGCTGCGTTTGGCGCCGGTGACGGCGGTGGCTTTGAAGTCGGGCACGAATTTCTGCACTTCCCGGACCCAGTTTTCCACCAGACTGGTGGGGCAGACGACCAGTGCCGGAGGACTGTCCTGCCGCATGGTATTGGCCAGCAGCGCGAGCGTCTGGACGGTTTTGCCCAGCCCCATCTCGTCGGCCAGAATCACGTTGAATCCCCGGCCGGACATGCTGCGCAGCCAGCGGATGCCGTCGTTCTGATAACCGCGAAGGTTGGCGGTCACTTTGAACGCGCCCGCCGTTTCCGGTTCCGGCCCGGCCAGCATCATGGCATCGGGATGGGCCAGCATTTCGCAGACGGCATGGAATTCCGGCGGGACCGCGCCCGGCAAGCCGACGGCGGCGGCGGTCCAGAACGGAACGGCGCTGCGCGGAATCTGCAATTGATATTTTTCGCCGTTGACCGGAAACACAATGTTGGCGGTGGCGACCAGAAAGCGGCGGAGGTTGTCGCTGATCCGGCAGACTTTGCCGGCGTAAAGGTGATAGTGATGGTTGGCCTTGGCCGCAATATAGATGTCTTTCCACTGGAAACGCGCTTTGTCGCACTGGAGAAAATACTCAATCAGGTAATTTTTGGGGTCGCTGCCGATCACGCGGCTGGTGAAATTGATTTCCGGCACCCCGCGTCCGCCGGAGCAGATGGCCGCCAGCGCGCCGGACAGATAATAACTGCGGCGGGTGCGCTGCCATTCCGGCATCATCCGGTCGGCAAAGAACCCGATGGCTTCCGGGTCTTCCAGGCGGAAAACCGGTCGGCCCGCCGAAACTTTCAGCACTTTGAAGCCGAACCGTTCGAGTTCGTCGATGACGATCTTTTCCTGTTCGGCGTCGCGTTCCCAGAAATAGCCTTCGGAATGGCCGAACGAGGAGCGGTCGCAGGGATAGTAGACGCCGTCGTAATCGAACGAGACCTGCATTTCCAGATTGTTCTGTTCCGAGAGGATGCCGTTATAAAGGACGCTGACTTTTTTCTTTTCCATGGCGCCGCGGTCGGTACGGATGAGCCGGACCGGAAGCCGTTCTTCGTCGGCCATCAACTGCTTGATTGCCGCCGCGTCGCATTCCTGTTCGGCGGTACGGAGGAAACTGCGCAGCCAGGCCACGTCGACGATGGCCGGCACCCACCAGTATTCGCCGTTCATTCCGGTCCAGCAACCGGCGCGGCCGGTAATGACTTTGGCGCCTTGCAACGGCAGAATGGCGCCGTCGATCATCAGCGCGGAATGCAGCATGCATCCGGCCGGCGTGTTTTCATAGAGCATGACCGGTTCGGCCACGCTGTGATGGATGATGACTTTTTCGCCTTCGCGGAAGAAGTTGTCGAACCCGGCCAGACAGTGGAAAAACTCGGCGGTCTGTTCGGAATCGAGCATCAGACGGGAAGAATCGGCCTCCGAATTGATGGCCAGAAACCGGATAATCTGGCGGTCCTGCTGCGAAAAATGGGTAATTTTCAGGGTGGTTGAAAGCGCTTTGTTAAAATGAAGCTGACGGAGATTGCTCTGGTTGCCGATGTATTCCTTGGCGCCGACTTTGATTTTGGCCTGGATCAGCGCATGTTCGAACTTGCTCGGAACATGGGGGAAAGCCGACTCGGCATAGAGGAAAAGTTCGGCCTGCGGGGGATTGAGCATCTGGCCGGTCAACTCGGAAAAGCCTTCGTACTTCAACCCGCGATATTGCGCGGGCGTATCGTCGGCCGCAACCGGAAGCTGGACCGGATTGAAACGGGAAAAATACATGATGGCGGCCACGCCGTGGGGACACAACAGCTTTTCGTCCATAGCGTCGCAGGAGCAGACGCCGGTATGGTCGGCGCTGTTGACTTCGACATGCTCGACGCGGTCTTTCTTTTCCCGGAAGACGGCATTGATCTGTCCCTTGACGTTACGCCAGGCGCAGACGAGATTTTCGTTTTTAAGGAGTTGCTTACCCTTTTTCAGGTTTTCTTCGCCGGCGGCTTTCAACAGCCGCGCTTCAAAACTTTCACCCATGACGCTTCACACTTTCGCAACCGTTAGTCAGAATTTGGTAGTGACGCTAATATTAAAACTTATACGTTAGCATAGGTTTGACGGGAAGGCAATGGTTTCGGCGGCAGTTTTTCCGCAAAATCTTCAAGCGTTTCGGATTGTTTTGACGGAGGCGAACATTATATTTTTTCCCAATTGCTTTGGAACCCAACGGAAACTGGGATGCGTAAAAACAAGGAGATGCGATCATGCCGATTGTCGATATGTCGCTGGCCGAACTGAAAAAGTATCAGGGCCGCAACCCCAGACCCCAAGATTTCGACCGTTTCTGGGACGAATCCCTGGTGGAAATGAAAGCCATCGACCCGGACGTGGAATTGCTGCCGGCCGACTTTCAAGCGCCGTTCGCCGAATGTTTCGACATGTACTTTACTGGCGTGAAAGGGGCGCGCATCTATGCCAAACTGTTGCGTCCGAAAAACCAGTCCCGGAAACCCATGCCCGGTCTGGTGCTGCTGCACGGCTATTCGGGCAATTCCGGCGACTGGAACGACAAGCTGCAATACGTGGCCGCCGGATTCACCGTGGCCGCACTCGACTGCCGCGGGCAGGGCGGGCTCTCCGAAGACGTGGGCGGCGTGATCGGCAATACCCTCCACGGACATATCATCCGCGGCCTCGACAACGGGCCCAAAGATTTATTGTTCCGCCACATTTTCCTGGACGCCGCCCAACTGGCCGGACTGGTGATCGAAATGGACGGCGTCGATCCGAAACGGGTCGGGGTGCACGGCGGCTCCCAGGGCGGCGGGTTGACGATGGCCTGCGCCGCGCTCGAACCGCGCGTCAACCGGGCCATGCCGGTGTTTCCGTTTCTCTCCGACTATCTGCGGACGTGGGAGATGGACCTGGCCAAGGACGCCTACTCGGAACTGCGGGAATATTTCCGGCTGTTCGATCCGGCGCACGAGCGGGAAGCAGAAGTGTTCGAACGGCTCGGCTATATCGACATTCAATATCTGGCGCCGCGGATTCAAGCGCAGGTGACGATGGTGACCGGGTTGATGGATACCGTTTGCCCGCCGTCGACCCAGTTTGCCGCGTACAACAAGATCAAAGCGCCGAAAAACCTCATCATTTATCCGGACTACGGGCATGAAGGTTTGCCGGGGATCGGCGACAAGGCTTTCCGATTCATGATGGAAATGTTGAAATAAGTTTTAGTGGTCGCCGTCGGGGCGTCCGGCGACGGCAAAAATTTTTGAGGTTTGCGGCGTCGATTTGCCGTTTTTTTTGTTATTTGTTTTTGATATCTTTGCATCGCGGCGTACATTAGTTTTTTTCATAATTGCGGAGAAGATAAAAAAACGATCAGGAACCAATGAGATTCAAGTTGGAAAATTCCGCGGCAGGCGGTTTTTTGCCGTAACCGAAGTATGGTGTTTCTGCAGGCGGAAAACGGGACCATGGGCGTTCATGGCCGCCGCAGCCAAGTTTAACCGAAAGAGATGCGGAATGTGATCATGAAAACCAACGGAACTACCCCGGCAGCGCTCGTCAAGGCGAAGGCTTTGAAGAACGACGATGTCAACGTTAAAAAGTTGCTCGATCTTTGCGCGAAACCCGACGAGGCCGCTTTTCAGGAATTGGAAAGCAGAGTCGGCGGACTGACGGCCGATGAGGCTGAGAACCGTTTGGATGAGTATGGCGAAAACGTCTTCGCCAAGGGACACACGCTCAATCCCGTCGTCGAAATTCTTCTGCGTTTTAAAAATCCGCTCGTGATTCAATTGCTGGTGATCTGCATTATCTGCGCGATCATGCGGGACTGGCGGTCCGTCAGCGTGGTCGGCGGGATGATTTTTCTGAGCGTCTTCCTGTCCTACTTCCAGGAAAAGATGTCCAGCAAGGCCGCCGAAAAACTCCAGAAACTGATTCAATCTTCCGCGATCGTCATGCGCGACGGCGTGGAAATTTCCATTCCGCTCCGGGAAGTGGTGCCCGGCGATATCGTGGTGCTGACCGCCGGGTCGATCATTCCCGCCGACGCGATGGTGATTCAGGCGAAAGACTTCTTCGTCAGCCAGTCGGCGCTGACCGGCGAATCCATGCCGTTGGAAAAATACGCCTGCGCCGCCAGTCCGTCGATCCGCGATCCGATGGAATTGCCCAACGCCTGTTTTCAGGGCAGCAACGTCATCAGCGGGTCGGCGAAAGCGATCGTCATCAACACCGGGTTGCGGACGTTCCTGGGATCGGTGTCCGCGTCGCTGACCGCGGCCAAGGAAGACACCAGTTTCGACAAGGGCGTGAGCTCGTTTGTCTGGTTGATGATCCGCTTCATGGTGGTCATGGTGTCTGCTACGTTCCTGATCGTGGGTCTCACCAAGCAGGACTGGATGCAAGCGCTGATTTTCGGGCTGTCGGTGGCGGTGGGGTTGACGCCGGAAATGCTGCCGATGATTATGACGGTCTGCCTGTCCAAGGGGGCGATCGTGATGTCCCGGAAAAAAGTGATCGTCAAAAAGCTCAAGGCCATTCAGAATTTCGGGGCCATGAACATCCTCTGCACCGACAAGACCGGAACGCTGACCCAGGACAAGATCGTGCTCGAAAAGCACGTCGACGTGACCAACCGCGAAAGCGAAGACGTACTGCGGTACGCTTACATGAACAGTTTCTATCAGACCGGACTGCGCAACCTGCTCGACAAAGCCATTCTCTCCAATAAAGACCTCGACGTGGAAAAGAACTGCCGGAAGATCGACGAAATTCCGTTCGACTTCATCCGCAAACGCATGTCGGTCATCATCGACTACGAAGAAACCCACGTGCTGATCTGCAAAGGCGCGGTGGAGGAAGTGTTCAACGTCTGCGACCGCTATCAGGTGGACGAAGAAATCTATCCGCTGATCGACATGATTAAAAACGATTTGATCGAAGAATACCAGTGTCTCAGCGCCGACGGCTACCGCGTACTCGCCATTGCCTACAACGAATTTCCGCGGACCAAGGAAGCGTTCGGCGCCGCCGATGAAACCAACCTGATTCTGCTCGGCTACATCGCGTTTTTCGACCCGCCCAAGGAATCGGCCGCCAACGCCATCAAGGCACTCCATAATTCCGGCGTGGAAGTCAAAATTCTGACCGGCGACAACGAACTGGTGACCAAGAAAGTCTGCGGCGACGTGGGACTCAACATCAGCAAGGTTTTCACCGGCAAGGAACTGGCCGACATGAACGAAGAAACGTTCCGGACCGCCATCCGCGAAGGCAACGTCTTCGCCCGGCTGACGCCCTCGCAGAAAGAAGAAATCATCAAGGGTCTGCGCGAGATGGGCAACGTGGTCGGGTTCATGGGCGACGGGATCAACGACGCTCCGGCCATGAAAGCCGCCGACGTGGGCATTTCGGTGGACAGCGCGGTCGACATTGCCAAGGAATCGGCCGACATCATCCTGCTCGAACGCAGTCTGCTGGTGCTGGAGGACGGCATCATCGAAGGCCGGAAAGTTTTTGCCAACATCATCAAGTACATCAAGATGGGCGCGAGTTCCAATTTTGGGAACATGTTCAGCGTGGTCGGCGGCGCTTACTTCCTGCCGTTCCTGCCGATGGCCCCGATCCAGGTGTTGTTCAACAACCTGCTGTACGACGTTTCCCAGACCGGCATTCCCACCGACCGCGTCGACGAGGAATTCGTCAAAAAACCGCAGAAGTGGAACATCGGGTTCATCAAGAAATTCATGATTTTCATCGGGCCGATCAGTTCGCTGTTCGACTACGCCACGTTCTTCCTGATGCTTTATTTCTTCAACTGTATTCTGTTCAGTCACGCGGGGACGCCGCCGGCCGCCAAGGCGTATTACGAACAACTGTTCCATACCGGCTGGTTTGTGGAGTCGCTGCTGACTCAGACCTTGATCGTCTATATCATCCGGACCAACAAGATTCCGTTCTTCCAGAGTCGGCCCAGTCCATTGATGGCGATCACGACCGCCGTGGTGATGTTGACTGCCGTGGTATTGCCGTACTCGCCGCTGGCCGGGTATCTGGGGCTGGTGCCGCTGCCGTGGACGTTCTGGCCGTGGATGGTGGTTTTCCTGTTGACTTACAGCGTATTGACGCATTTGGTAAAAGTCTGGTTCAATCGTAAATTCGAGGTTGCGGTATGAAGAGTCTCTTGAACGCATTGCAAGAAGGCCGCCTGGTCGAACTCCCCGTCCAGGATAAAGAAAAAGCTTTGGAATATCTGGCGATCCTGATCGAAGCCATCCCGGATATCGGCAACAATCAGGATATTGTGTCGGCGGTCAGCAAGCGGGAAACGGTTTCGAATACCGGCATCGGCATGGGCGTGGCCTGTCCGCACGTCCGGGCGGCCCGCGACGACGGCGAGCTGTTCTGCGCCGTGGGCTGGTCTCCGGCCGGCATCGACTACGACGCCGTGGATCACAAGAAAGTTCATCTGGTCATCATGTACTACATTCCGGACTCGCAGCGGAATGCCTATCTGAAAGAAGTTTCCGGTCTGGCCAAGGCGATCAAGGATACCGACGCCTATCAGTTGCTGTCCACCATTCAGGACCTGCAGACGCTCCGCAGCAAACTGCTGGACTGGATGGAATCCGCCACCGACAAGGCCATTCCCGATTCCAAGGCCCGGATGATCAAGCTGGAAGAACGCCAGCACGCGGTGGAAGCCGCCGGCGGCACGGCGGTCAAGACGACCAAGCTGACGGTGATTCCGTTCGCGGTCGTCGTGGCCGAAAATGCCAAATTCTTCGTTCTGGCCAACGAACAGGAGCTGGTGGAAAAACTGGAAAACGCCAAGGACTTCATTCCGCTGTTCAACTCCGGACGGGAATTCGAATACGGCGGACATCATATTTCCGTGCTTCAGGAAAATGCCTTTGCCAAGGGCCGTTCGCTCTATCAATGCGTGGCCGTCAAGTAGCGTTTTGCCGGATGCTGCGGGGTGTTGCTTCAGAAGCACCCCGTGTTTTTTTCTGTTACTCGCGATTTGAGATGGACGAAAAGCGAAACCTGCCGAATTTTTTTCGATAAAATCATTTTTTCAGGTGGAATTTTTATATTGTCAGATTACTTTATAGCTTCATCACCAATAAGGCGTGGTGCCCAAGTGGTCTAAGGGGACGGTCTGCAAAACCGCTATTCATGGGTTCAAATCCCATCCACGCCTCCATTTTTCTATCTACTTTCCCTGTCGCAGTGTAAAATTCTTTTTGTATTGCGATTGTAGTCTATTCTGTGAATGTTTCAAATCGAGTTTCCAGAGAGATTCTTCCCGGCATGAATTCATATCCGGTACTTGAGCTGGACTGCGAGTGTGAAATTCCGGATGGTGGCAGGGAAAACGAAGCAATTCGGGGGGGCGGCGTCATGACGTGCTATTGTCGGGGGATCGCAGGAAGCGGACAGTTTTTTTAGCACAAAGGCGAAACGGCAAATTCTTCCGTAGTCGCACTTATAAAAAATTTTGCGTGGTTAATCTATTTATCTCTTTTCGTAGCAAATAGATAAATAAATTAAAAAGTTTGAGAGTCAGGAAATGGGGCTGGGGAAAAACCTTGGAAAATTGGCAAATTTTTCGGGTTTTTCCCACGGAGACTCGTTTGGGACTCTCGTCTGTCTTCCTCGTTGCCCGCAAGGGGAAACTATTGTTTCGGCGTTTCCAGACCTTTGATGAAATTGCGCAGAAACTGGTCGCCGCATTCCTGATAATTCCGATGGCCGGGACGACGGAACAGCGCGTTGAGTTCCGACTTGGAAAGGGTGACGCCGGCGTTGGCTAACGTCTGGATCATCTCGTCTTCCCGGAAATTCAGCGCGATCCGCAGTTTTTTCAGAATCAGATTGTTGTTCAGCTGCGTTTCCGGCGGGCGCGGTTTGCCGTCGGCGTTTTCCTGCCGGCCGCGCCGGGCGACAATCAAGCCGTCCAGCAGTCCGGCAAAGGCGCGGTCGTCGCAGACCGCATAGCCTTCCTCGTCTTCCTGTTTGAACCAGGCGGCGAGGGTTTCCGGGGTAACGGTCAGACCGCTTTCCGCCAGCATGGCGATCAGGTCGTGATCTTTCAACTGTAACGCGTAACGCAGACGTTTCAATACTTCATTGTTGGTCATAAATCCTCCGAGTTCAGACAATTCTAAGATGATCGATACCCAGTTCGACGAAGCAGTAGTCGTCGTTCCAGTATCCGCTGCCCCAGCCGCCGGCAAAGACGCCTTCTTCCTGATAGAAAGAGGCCGGACAGACGGCATAGGATTCGCCTTCTTCCAGATGGTGCGGTCCCAGCAGATTGCGGAGGCTGGTGGTCAGTTCGATTTCCAGGTGATTTTCGCCGGAGCGGAGATAGCCGTCCAACGCCATCGTAAAGGGTTTCCAGATGGGGGCGGCGATTTCTTTTCCGTTGAGCACGAATTTGGTGACAATCGCCATCTGGCGGTCGAACACCAGATACCGGCCCGATTCTTCGCCCTTGGCCATCGTAAAGTCACGGGCGACGGTGATTTTGCCGCAGAAAAACGGCAGATCCGCCTCATGGAGCTTGGGCAGCGTCGCCTGTACCGGACGGGGGCACAGGGTAAAGTGATTTTTAACCCGGAACGCCTCATGGGGAAGCGGCTGGGGTTTTCCGGCGGTTTTGACGCCGAAATCGCCGGCCAGATAAATCGCCTCGATTTCCATCGTATAAGAAAGCTTGTTGCGTTCCGATTCGAAAACTTTCGACGCCTCGATACATTCGTAGACGTGATCCGGCTGCGAGAACCGCGTTTTCAGCCGAATGGTATTGGCGCCGGTTTTGACCAGTTTGCCGATTTCGGTTTTCCGGAACGCGGGATCGAACAGAAAGCCGTGGTCGCCGTAGGGAACTTTGGTGTCGTTGACCACGATTTCAAACCGTTCGGGAATTTCCATGACCAGAAAGAGTTCGTGTCCGGGCTCATAGTCTTTCGTGGTTTCGAAGGTGAACTCCAATTCCAGATCGACCGGGCGTTTGAGTTTCAGCATCCGGTCCTGAACGTTCAGAATATAGCTGTCTTTTTCCTGAAGTTCGCCGTCGAACCAGAACGCGCAATGATCCAGCGTCAGCAGGTTGTCGGACATGGCCGCGATCTTCCAGTCACCGCTGAGATCGACCGCTTTTTTGCCGCCGGCCAGCCGGGCGGGGTCGCGGCGGGAATATTCCACTTCCGCCACCGGCATTTCCGTCCGTCCGGACCGGGCGACCAGCACGAGGTCGCCCGCCGGCGAAAAGTAATGCGGCACCGCCAGCGTGCCGGACTCGCTGCGGAAATGAAGCGGATGAAATTCGCCGTCGGCCGGGTCGAACCGTTCAACCAGCGAACCTTCCACCTGGATTTCGGCATCGTAGCCCTGTTCCAGATTGTTGTTGACGAAGTAATAAACCGTGGCCGGAGCGCCGGCCAGGTCGGTGAAATAACGTTTGGTAAACGCAATGTCGGCCAGTTGCGCGTCAAAATCCGGCCGGAGCGCGCCGGTCTTGGTCACCGGGCAGACGGCGGTATAATGGCGGAGGGCGGCCGCCAGTTTGGCTTCCGAATCGAACCAGATGATTTTATTGTTCAGATCGGCGAGGCCGCTGCCGATTTCACCGCCGATATAGAACATCTCTTCGGGTTCGACTTGATTTTTGACCGCCAGCACTTTGCCGCCGGCCTGGATAAACTGACGGAGCAATTCGTAGACTTCCGGCGAAAAGTTCTTCATCTGCGGCATGATCAGCAGTCCGTAGTGCTGACGTCCGATGACGAATTTACCGTCGGCGACTTTGCCGTGCATGGCGATCATGGTTTCGTCGCCGTAATGATAATTGACGTGCGCGGTGTCGAGCAGTTCGCTGAGCTGATTGATACTGTTCCAGTACTGTTCGTTGAGCGGATTGTCGTCTTTGCCTTCGAAGCAGAGCCAGGCGGTGGACTGGCCGTGCAGAATCAGCACGTCGGTCCGGATTTCGCCTTCCGCCAACAGCACGCCGAGACGGGAAATGTAATCGTTGAACCGGCGGTATTCGCCCCACCACGGCAGATGTCGGAACAAGGAGGCCGGATAGTCGCGTTTGCGGATGCCCTTCAGCGAATAACCTTCGAGATGTTGGCAGATCAGGTTGATCCCGTGGACCATTTCCCATTGGGCGATCCACTTGAGTTCTTCCATTTTGACATTCCAGCCGCACAGCGCGAATGTTTCGCTGAGAATCTGTTTCTTACCGGTCTGGGCGCAGACCGACGCCACTTGAACCGGCGCGGTGACCGGTTTGATATGACGGCCGAGCCAGTCCATGCCGGGGATGTGGTAATATTGATAGTTCGGCATGATGGCGCCGTTGGAAGTCAACTGCGAATTGTAGGTTTCTTCCAGCACATGATGTCCGGTGACCCGGCAGTTGTGCTTGTCGCACCAGTCGTGAATCTGCTTCATGAAGTTGTTCATGAACAGAATCGTGATCAGCCGCCAGAACCGATAACGGGTCCGGCGGAAATCGCCGACCGCCATAAAGAGTTGCGGAATCAGCGGCAGCAGTTTTTCGCCGTAAATTTTTTCATATTCGCGTTCCAGCGTGAACGACCACGGGATGCCGTTCCGGGAAACTTGCGGTTCGTCGGTGAAAAAACCGGACAGGCCTTTCCAGTCGTCGCCTTCCAGGCGCTGATAATACTGCTGGTGGATTTTTTCCAGAAACGTGGCGATGACTTCGCCGTCGAGCGTATCCACGTAATAGGGGTTGACGTCGAAATAGCAGCGGAGCAGCCGTTTCTGTTCGTGCTTTTTGACGTTTTCCACCATGGACATACCGTCGGAGGCGAAGAACGCGATTGTATGGTCGTCGGGTTTGACTTCCGAGCGTTTGACGGTTTTCAGCCGGAGATATTTTTGCTGGTATTTCAGGCCGAGGCCGTTGACCAGGCCGTCGCCGAAGCCGCTGGGCCAGCCGTTTTCGTCATAGGCCCAGGTATTCATGCCGAGCTTGCCGCCTTCGTCGACGCAGGCGCGGATGCAGTCGAACCAGTCGTCACCCAGATATTTGGTCAGCAAGCCGCCGCGGGCGTGCATGAAATAACCGCCGATGCCGGCGTCGTGCATCAAATTGATCTGCTGGCGCAATTCCTGGGGGTCGAGACGGTCGTTCCAGCTCCAGAACGGAACCGGACGGTATTTCATGCCCGGATTCTTCAATTCATTGGCAATCTGCATAATAAAATATCCTGTCGTACAGCGTTGTTATCCATTTTACAATCGTAGTATAAGATAGCATGGATATCCGGAATATAACTTCATGCCGCGAGAAAAAAGCAGTATTTTTTCCGCAGAATTGTTCTTTTGGCCGGCAGTCTCAAAGCGCGGGTAGCGGGGAAGACCCGGGGGGCTTTTGAAGAAGCCCCCCATTTCTTCCCCGCGCCCCATTTTTGACCCCGCAAAACTTTTATTCCATTTATCTCTTTGCTACGCAAATAGATAAATAATTTAAAAAGTTTAAAAGTCAGGAAATGGGGGCCGGGGAGAAACCTTGAAAACTGCTCAAAGTTTTCGGGGTTTCTCCCCGGTGACTCGTTTTGAGACGATCGTCCTTTTGCGGCAGACGCCTTACTCGGAGAGCGAAATGGGGACCGGCGACTATTCGCTTTCGTGATATTCCTGTTCGGTATTGATCCGCCAGAGATTTTCTTTGCTGCTGACGCCGGCGGCAATGTTGTCGACCGCCGCCATGGCCGTCAACATGGAATGGTCCATGTTGTTATAGCGGTGCATGCCGTTGCGGCCCAATAGAAACAGATTTTCAAACCGATCGACATACTCCTGAATTGCGCCGAACTGGTCATAAGTGCCGAAATAGGCCGGATAGGCATCCGGCATCTTGAACGAACAGCCGTCAAGCACGGCGTTCTTCTCGATCACCCCGATCTGTTCCAGTTCGCGGGTTGCCAGCTTGACCATCTGTTCGTCCGACAGCTTCCAGAGGTCGTCGTTTTCATTGCAGAAATACTCCACGCCCAACCACACGGTATGCTGCCAGTCCTGGACCAGATAAGGACTCCAATTGTTGAAAACCTGCAGCCGTCCTGCCTTTACGCTGCGGTCTTGAATGTAAATCCAGGTATCGGGAATCAGCCCGTTGACTGTTTTCCGGCGGGTGTGATTGGTCAATCTCAACCGTGGCACCAGCAGTCCGACCGTTCGGAAATTGCGATAAACCAAACCGTCGCCGACGATTTTTACCCGTTGCGGCGGCTCCGGCTGCAACGCCTTGATCAAATCGCGCACCGGCATGGTGGACAGACAGTAATCGGCGGCAAACGTCCGCGCGGTTCCGTCCGGCATGACCACCTTCACCGCCACGATGCGATCCTTGTCCCAGAGGAGTTGTGTCGCCCGGTGGCGCAATTGGACCTCGCCGCCCTGCCGGCGGACTTCGTCAGCCACGGTTTCCCAGAAATGGCCGGGGCCGAATTTCGGATAAATAAACTGTTCGATCAGACTGGATTCCGTATGTTTCTGATTGACCGAACGATCACGCATGCCGCAACTTTTTTTGACCGCCTGCTGCAACACGGCGCGAATGGAGATATTTTTGACGCGCTGCGCCCCCCAGACGGCAGAAATCTCTTCGCACGGTACGCCCCATACTTTTTCCGTATAATCGCGGAAGAACAGGCGATAGAGCCGTCTGCCGAACCGGTTGGTAAAAAAGTCGGCCAGCGACGTTTCCGGACGAATCGGAAAAACGCTCGATCGCAAATATGACATGCCGATGCCGAACGTCCGCAACCACCCGAGCGCCGCCATGGTTTCCAAATTCAGCGACAGGGGATAGTTGAAGAAGCGGCGCAGAAAATAGATGCGGGACAGCCGAGGACGCAACAACATGACCCGGTCGCTCTGTTCTGGATCCAGCGTTCCCGCCGCAACCTGTTCCGGGGGAAGACTTCGCCCCAGTAGAAGATCGTCGCAGGATGGCCGGTTCTGCACCGGCATGAACGATTGCCACCATTGCATGATGCGGTCCGATTTGGAAAAAAAGCGATGGCCGCCCATGTCCAGCCGCAACCCATGATAATTGGCCGTCCTTGCCAACCCGCCGATAAAGTCTTCCGACTCCAACACAATCGGATGGATCTCCGTCCGCTGGAGCAACTCGTAAGCGGCCGTCAATCCGGCTGGACCGGCGCCGATAATGATTGCGTTTTTGGCCATGACAAAATGCGCTTTGAAGTTATTTTTTCTAATATATCCGTGATGCTTCAATAAGCCAGTTGTCGAAATAAAAAAAATGAACCGGAACGGTATCTTTCGCCAATCGTCGGCAGTCTCACATCGCGGGTAGCGGGGAAGACCCGGGGGGCTTTTGAAGAAGCCCCCCCATTTCTTCCCCGCGCCCCAATTTTGACCCCGCAAAACTTTTATTTCATTTATCTCTTTGCTTCGCAAAGAGATAAATAGCTTAAAAAGTTTAAAGGTCAGGAAATGGGGGCCGGGGAAAAACCTTGAAAACTGCTCAAAGTTTTCGGGGTTTCTCCCCGGATGCTCGATTTGAGACTGGCGTCCCAATCGTCTCCAGGTGAGTTTCGCCCCGGACGTTGCAATTGTTCGCATCGCTATCTATTTTATAGAATACAAGTATGAAGGGGGCAGTTATGACCCATTGGACGTTCGAAGGAAAAATTTGGAGTTTGCTGGCCGTTACCGGCCTGCTGGTATCCTGTCAGTCGTCGCCCGTCGTCCCTCCGGAGCCATCCCCGTCCGCCGCCGTAACCCCGGCGACGACCGCCAGAACCCGATCCGATTTCAACGCTCAGATTCGGTCGCTGCTGCCGGTCCAGCCGCGCGATACCGGCGACTCGCCGGTGGATGAGGCGTTCGATCGCGCCACGCGTCTTCAGTCCGATCACCAGTTCGAGGCCGCCATTGCCGCCTGGAAAAAAATTCTGCACGATTTTAAACTGGAAGCCGACGACCGGGAAGAAATCTGTTTTAATATCGCCTATCTCTATGAACAGCAATATGATCTCAAATCCGATGCGGCGCTGCTTCGTCAGGCGTTGGACTGGTACGGCCAGGCCATTCGGATCAATCCGAATCAGGCGGTGACGTACTTCAATCGGGGCAACGTCTATAGCGATTTGAACGATTTTCCGCATGCCCTCGCCGATTACAACGAAGCCGTCAAATTGAATCCGCTGGACGCCGACGCGCTGGTCAACCGGGGCCAAGTTTACGGTCAGTTGCACCAGGACGAAGCCGCCTTGAAAGATTTCACCCAGGCGCTGAAACTAAATTCCCGCCATGAAACCGCGCGGATCAACCGCGCCGACCTCCTGCTGGACCTCAAACGTTATCCGGAAGCTATCGCCGACTATACCGAAGCACTGAAACTCAATCCCCGGAATCCGGAAACGCTGGCCAACCGCGCCGACGCCTATTATCAGCAGGGCGACTACCCGCCGGCCATCGCCGATCTGACGGCCGCCATCGCGCTGGCGCCGCAAGCCGCCGGATTGTATTTCCGGCGCGGCATGATCTATGCCGACCGGCACGATTTGAAAGCGGCGCTGCAAGACTACAATCGCTGTCTGGAACTGAAGCCGCGGGAACACGACGTCTTATTCGAACGCGCGGTTGTTTCCACGCAACTCCGCAACTACGCCGCCGCCATGGCCGATTACGAGCAATGCCTGAAATTATCGCGTTCGGATTCCGTAACGTACCTGAATTATCTGGAATTGCTGTTGATTACCGGCCGCTATCAGGATTTTTCTTCGCTGCTGGCCAGATTCATGCGCAATATTCCGGATCGGCAGTTGGAACCGGAAGCGATCGTCATGCGGGAATTTCTGGATGCGCTTTGCCTGATTGCCAGCGGACAGGCTGCCGACGCGCAAGTCGTCCGCGTCAAAACCTTGCTCAAACAGACTCCGCATCCCGACTGGGATTTTACCGAAATCAATGACTGGTTGAAGAATCCGGGCAACCGTCTGAATCCGGGGCAACAGCAACGCATTCGGAAATTGACCGAGTTGTTTCCTCATTAAGTGAAACTTAACGCCGTCGCGCCGCGTCCAGCGCTTGATGCAGAACGCGGGCCGCCGGCAAATCCGGCTGGAGTTGCTCCAGCCGCCGCAGACACTCCGCCGCGTCGTCCAGTTGACCGTTTTGGAGATAAGCCGCTCCGGCATTGAGCAGAAAACCGGGATTGTCCGGCGCCATCCGCAGCAACCGCGTAAAACAGCCGGCCGCCTCGCCCGGCTGCTGCCGGCGCAGATAGAGCACTCCCAGCGCATTGATGGCTTCGGCGCTCGACGGCTCCAACAGCAGACATTCCCGCAAAGCTTTTTCCGCGTCGTCCAGCCGACCGATCGTAATCAGAAAATATCCGTAATTGTAGAGCTGAAACGGCACCTGCGGCCAGCGCCGCTGCGCCTCGGCAAAACACTGTTCCGCCAAATTCCGGTTGCCGATCGAATAGGCCATCAACCCCAGATTGACCCAGGCTTCACAGGTGGGCAAATTCCGCTTGATTGCCGCCACAAAATAGTCCCGCGCCTGACTGAGTTTGCCCTGCTTCATCAGGATCACGCCTTTCAGACAATAGGCCTGGGCATAATCGGCATTGACGGCCAATGCCGCATCGCAACAGACCGCCGCCTGTTCCGGACGGTTCTGCTGCAAATAGGCGTCGCCCAACAGCATCTGCGCTTCCGGCACTTCGTCCGCAATCGGCGCCGGTGCGGGGACATACACCGCCAGCACCGCCAATACCGCCGCCGCCAGCGCCACCATCCACGCGCGCCGCGATGCCGGTCCACGAATCAGACTCCGGATCTCCAGCAGTCCCAGCCCGGCCAACACAAAAAATGCCGGTAACATTGCCATCCGATGCCGTCCGCTGACCAGCGCCAGCGTCAACACCAGCCAGTACCCGAAAAACAACACCAGAAAATGACGGTACTGACGCCAGAATTCCCGTCGCCGCAGATTGACCAGCAGACCGAATAACGCCAGCGCCAGCAGAATTCCGGAACTCCAGGCCGTTCCGCGCATGAACCCGCCGGCATGGCGAAGCGGTCCCAGATCGGCTCCGGACGGAATTTCCCGAAAATTGAAGACGTAAAGACATTTTTTACCCAGCAGTTCCAGCCATGCCCCCGGCGACTGGCGGATGAAAGCGGCGATCTCGCCGAAGTAGTAGCGGTCGGGGGAACAATGCCGTTCCGCCGCCGCCCGTTCGCCGCGCGCCCGGAGCACATCCCAGGCGTTGCCTGGACGAACGTACCCGATCCCGGTGGCCGCCGGATTGTTGCCGATATAAAAATTCAACCCGCCGTTGGACTGAATCCCGAACCGTCCGCCCGGCAGCGTCGCATTGTAAACGCAGACCGGCATCACCACCGCGACGGCCGCCGCCAGAAAGCAAATCGCCGGCAACGCCCGTTTGCCCCGCTGTCTGCGCCCGCCGCGTTCGTGATACGCCGCCAGCAGAACAGTCTCGCCCGCCACGATCACCATTGCCGTCGGCTGGGTCAGCGCCGCCAGTCCGGCCGTAACCCCGGCGGCGGCAAAGACGGCCAGCGCCGGACCGAACGACCCTTTCCGCTCGGCCATCCGGTCCGCCTGGTCCAACAGAACCAGCACCAGACAGAACAACGGCAGCAGCAGCGTTTCGCTGATGAGTTCGCTCTGATAATAAATCAGCGGCGGATAAATCACGGCCAGCACCAGTACCAGCCAGGCAAGCGGAGTCTGACCGGACCGCCGCAAAATCGCGAACAGTCCGACAAACGCCGCCGTTCCCAGTAACCCCTGCGTCAGTCGGATCCAGAAATATTGCAGCGAAAAAAGCTTGTCCAGCAGCGCCAGAAAGAACGGATAGAGCGGACCGTGAATGTTGGGCGTCTGCCAAAGTTCTTGACCGGAGAGAATCGCCTTGGCCCAGCTGTCATAGTCGAACACGTCGGGACCGTTCGGCAAATCGAATACCGGCAACCGGGCAAACTGTTGCAGATAAATCAGCCGCAACACCACGGCCAGCACCGCCAGGACCAGCCCGGCTATCAGCGTCCGGGTCTTCATTTTACAAGGTAAATTCCGGTTCCGTTTTGTTTTTGTCGATAAAGTCCATACATTGGCGGGCGGCATTCACGCTGGCGCCGTCGCTGCCGCAGCACAGCGCGTTTTTGACTTCGGCAATCTCTTTGACGACTTCCTCCCGGCGCGATCCGCCGGGCAGAATCTTCTCGATGGCCGGAACCAGAATCTTCGGGCAGACCCGCCATTGCAGGAATTCTTCATAGACGGTTTTATAGGCAATGATATTGACCATGGTAAAATAGCCGCGGAACAGTTTGACCAGCGCTCCCGCCACCAGCAGCGTAATCCATTTCAGCCGGTAGATCACCACCAGCGGCAGTCCGGCGATGGCGCATTCCACCGTCACGGTGCCGGACGTGGCCAACCCGGTTCCGGCCCGCTGCTGCCATTGGGGCGTATCGCCGCACGTCATGGTGATTTCGGGCAGTTCGGCATGATGCCGGCGATACGTCGTCACCATCGTTTCGGCTTTGCGGTAAATCCGTTCGCGCGGCGCCGACAAGACGAATTTCAGTTCCGGATGGCGGCGATGCAGTTCGCAGACCGTATCCAGCATGGAGTTGAGCAGCATTTCCAGCTCGTGAATCCGGCTGCCCGGCAACAGCAGAAAAGTATTCGGATCGCGTTGCAGCGTGGCATCGAACCGCTCGTGAATAATATCCACCAGCGGATGGCCCACAAATACGGTATCGAGTCCGGTTCCCGCATAGGTTTCCGTTTCGAACGGGAAAATCACCAGCATTTTGGCGCAATATTTCGCCAGTTTGGGAATCCGTCCCTTGCCCCAGGCCCAGACCTGCGGACTGACGTACCAGATCACCGGGATGCCTTTTTTGTACATCATATAGGCAAACCGCTGATTGAAGCCGGGATAGTCGATCAGAATCACGGCGTCGGGCCGTTCTTCCGCCGCCTTGTTCACCAGACCGAAAAAAAGCCGGATAAACATGAAAATGTGCTTGAACACTTCCACCAACCCGACCACGCCCAACTCGGTCGAATCGACCAGAATATCCATCCCGGTTTTCTGCATTTCGGGTCCGCCCATGCCGGCCAGCCGCAAGGCCGCGCCCCGACTGGCCGCCATCTTCTGCAACCCCCGCGCCAGCCGCGCGCCGTACATATCGCCGGAAGCTTCGCCGGCCACAATCCAGATATTGTATTCTTTTGCCATGTTCCATCCGTATGATTACATTAAAGTATCAAATGCTTAATCTATGACGCGAACCGGAAAAATCCAGTCGGCGCCGCATCGACGAGGCAAGTCCCGGAAAGAACCGGAGAAAAGGGACGGGAAGGTCACATCGGGAGTGGCGGGGATGACACCGGGTGCCTGGGAAACAGCGCTCCATTGCTGTTTCTTGAGACTGTCCGCCTCCGGTCTGGCGCTGAATTTTCTTCCCCTAAAAAATGATCAATGGCCGGAGTGATTCATCGAATCAGTCCGGCCATTGTGATTGACCGTCTCGCCGATTATTTCTGCGGCGGCGGCGGAGGATTGGCTTCCAGATGCGCGAAACAGTCTCCCGCCAGCCGGATGAAGCGTTTCGGAATCACCTGCTGATCGAGACACATCCGAATCGTCCCGATCACCCGGTCGTTGTAGTCCAGTTTGCGGGGCAGGTCGCGGATGATCCGGTCGACCCGGTCGCGCAGGAACGGATTGACCATTCGAATCAGCAGATCGTCGACATACGCCTTGAACCCGTCGGCGGTAAACAGCGGATCGACGTCTTTCCACTTCCGGCACAACGCCTGGCCGGATTCGTTCATAAAGGCGTCGCGGGCGGCTTCAATCAATTCCGGATGTCCGGCGATTTCGTGCATGCTGGTCAGACCCAGCGTGCCGGCGTACCAGCCCAGCATGAAATGAACGGCGTTATGGCCGTAGAGTTTGGCTTCTTCGAACGGATAGAGGTCGGGTTTGACGTGAAGGTTTTTGACCTGGCGCTGTTCGATGTCCGCCACCGGATTGATATAGATGCGGTTGAACGATTCCACCAGATGCGCCCGGTCGATTCCCGGACACAACGGCGACAGATGAAATTCCGGCGTGTCCTGAATCGAGCAGACTTTGCTCATTTTGCCGATTACCGTATTCAGGTAATACGTGTGCGGATATTTGACGCCCATGGCGGCTTCCATTTTTTCCGCGGCATAGTTGTCGTTTTCCGCCGTATAGATGAATCGGCGGCGGTCCGGCTGCTGCGCAAAACCGTCTTTCAGCCAGCCGACAATATGTTTGAAGAACGCCACGCCCGGGAGGGCGGTAGCAATTTCGTCGGCTTCCGCCGCAACCTGTACCAATTTGGCCAAATCTTCCGGCACCGTCGGATTATAAATTTCCAGCGGCCCGATCTTTTCCTGCGTAATCCGGTCGCGACCGGCGATATTGATGGTGATGCCGCCGGCGGCCCGTACCGCCGCCGTCAGGTTGGCGTCCACTTCCGAAACCACCAGCCGCTTCATGCCGCCCTGACACGCCCCGCTTAAAAAAATTCCCGTTTGAATCGGTCCCAGACCGATACCCAGAAAAGTACTCATGGTACAACACACTCCCTTATTGTCAGCTTTTTCCGTTCAACCCGTTATTGATTTTTACGAGAATATACTCCCGAAGACTGTTCCTGCCAAACCGCGCGGTCCAATTGCGGATCGCGCCGTTCCCAGCCGGCCTGCAATCGCCGCTGAACCGCGGCAAAGTCCTGCAAGCCGCTGAACGCATCCGGCGCTTCCACGTTGCAGGCCCCGACGGCACACGCCAGCACCCCGCTGTCCACTGCCGACAACCCCCGCAGCAGCCCGGACAGGAACCCGGCGATGGTACAGTCTCCGGCCCCGGTCGTACCTTCTACATCTACCTTGAAGCAAGGCATGAAATATTCCTGATCGCGCCAAATTGCCGGATTTTTCGGCCGGCACGCGCCCATTCCAGCCAGCCGGGCCGAATCCGCCGTCGTCCGGACGTAAATGCCCCGGCTGCCCAGTTTGATGACTACGGCTGCTACGCCCTTGGCCAACAGTTCGTCCGCCAGCGCCCGCAACGCGTCCGGCGAAGCCAGCAGCGTCGCCTGATCGTGTCCGGTCATCATGGCCAGTTCCTCGATCGACGGCAGAAAGACGTCGACTTCCGGCAGTACGTTGTTCAGCCAGTCCGGCCAGTCGATGCGGGCCGCTTCCGAACCGGCGTCCGGCAGACTCATATCCAGGGAAGTGGTAATGCCGTTCCGGCGCATTTCGCGAAACATCGCTTTGGTATCGTTGCCGTTGTTGCGATAGGACTCCCGCACCAGCGGCGGATAGCCGAAGTGAAACAGCCGGACGCCGTCCCAGGACGTGGCCGCCAGATCCCGGGAGGAAAACCCGGCATTCGCGCCGGTATGAACCAGAAACATCCGATCCTGTCCCGGCGGATTGATGATAAAAGTATTGGCGGTGTAGCGCGTTGAATCGACGATCAGATGCCGTCCCAAGCCGGGTTGAACGCGTTCGATCAGGTCCCGAATGGCACTGCCGAACGCATCGTTGCCGATGCGTCCGATCAATTGCGGTCCGTGTCCCAGCCGGAACAGCGCCAGACCGGTGTTCGGCACCGCGCCGCCGCAACACGTGTTGGTGCCGCCCACTTCCAGCAGCTTGCCCGGCACATACTGAAACGAGGCCCCGTCCTTGCCCGGATAAAGCTCCGGCAGCAGGTCGAGACAGATATATCCGGCCACGATCACGTCTTCTTTCATAAGCACCCCTTAAAGTTTTGCCGGGAACATAATAGATGCCCGGCCATTCGATATCCATGCCGATTCCGACTTTTTTCGATACTATTTTAGCCGTCCATTCCTGCGACGGACGTCTCAACTTGAGGGTAGCGGGGAAGACACGGGACGCTTTTGAAGAAGCGCCCCATTTCTTCCCCGCACCCCAATTTTGACCCCGCAAAACTTTTATTCTATTTATCTTTTTGCTGCGCAAAGAGATAAATAACTTAAAAAGTTTGAAAGTCAGGAAATGGAGTTGCTATGCTAAAGTGATGAGGGCTACTGTGGCGTAGGTGAAAAAAACAGTGGCTGATTCCTCAAATGGCCGTAAATTATTCA
>Ga0160425_1001388_pt1 | contig 23316 bp, 25 predicted proteins | sample BioMet8_FD_108193 | JGI IMG/M metagenome (GOLD analysis project Ga0160425, IMG submission 108193) | Microbial communities from bioreactor (seeded with sewage sludge) at Lawrence Berkeley National Lab, California, USA - Biofuel... | ecosystem: Engineered > Bioreactor > Anaerobic > Unclassified ...
GACATCCTGTGCTTGCGCTTTTGCAACTATTGGTTTGTACTTTTTTAGTCCTGTAGAAAACCTGTCCTTTACTTTTGCTGAAATGTTCATCCTCTTATACCTCCATATTTATACACATTAATTTACGCACTCATTAATTGCTCAAGATATTCAGCACTGTACATCGACTGATAGTCATGATTGTTAACATGTTGGATTTCATGATCATAAACTTTTATAATAGTTTCATTATTAAGTTTTGCATTGATATATATGGTAGACGGATAATCAATACTACTGTGAAGAAGCTGGAAAGGACATATACAGTCCAGCGCACCATGAATGTGCGTAAAAAGGCTAATACCTCAAGTAAGGTATTGAGAACGGTCAAGCGTGGCAGCAGATACAAGGCAACTAAAACATATAATCACTGGGCGTACTTTCCGGCACTGAAGGGATGGATATGCATTAAAAACGGCAGCGAAACGTATTTAAAGTAGAAGGGCACGGCAATGATAGATATAAATCTTTTGATAGCTATAGGCGGCATATTGGTCGCTTTTTTTACGCTGTTTTTTGCAACAAGAAACGGCAACAGAGAATACGATGCTGACGAGCATGAACGGCTCAAGGCGGACGCATATAAAGAGGGAAAGATCGACAGCAAACTCGACGATATCTCGAATACAGTTTCCAGGACTGATAACAACATTCAGGAGATCAAGAAAGATATATCGTCCATTAATGGCCGGTTGACCGTCGTTGAGCAATCTACCAAATCGGCGCACAAAAGACTCGACGAGCATCTGAAAGGAGATAATTAAAATGGAAAAGACAAGTAACTCAAAGAATAGGTGGAAGAACATCTGGACATACATCGGAATAATCGGTGTTGTAGGAACAGCGCTCAATGTGTCAGCATCAAATCTGACATCATGGCCGCTGTTATGGAAGTCTATCATGGATTTCGTATCAAATCCGTACCTAATAATCACAGTTGTCATGGCATTGGCCGGAAATTACGTCAATCCGACTACAGGTGGCCTGAAAGACTGATTTTTCAATGTATCAACGGTCCACTTTGTTCTAAAAACCGCTCACAGGGCGATTTTGGACGTATTCGCTGAAACCGTTGCAATCACTGGGTTACAGCACATTAATTAAAGCAGATTTTAATTAACCACATAAAATTGACCGCCAATTAAAGCAAAAGGCTATTTTCTTTAATAACACGCACGCAAGCCCGGGACTAAGATTTCTTGCGCCCGGCTGTGGAATTGCCCCGGGTCGTGAGAGATCCCGGGGCTTTTTAATTTTTTTGTAATTAACTCTTGCCTGTGGATAACTTTTGAGTATAGTATAAATAGATGTAGTGTACATATTAAGGAGGATGAAATATGAAATTATTTGAGTTTGCATATTGTGGAAATTATAATTCGAAGATTTCTGCTCTTTCGAGGCTATCACCAGAGCAATGGAGTTTTAGAGATAAAAAGGATAATGGAATCTTAAAAAACTATATTGAACATACTTTTCGTAGAGTACATCATGAAAATAAAATCATTATTAAGGAAGACCATGCTATTTTTAATACAGGTCTATTTGATATGTATTATAAATCAATATATGCCTATTTTGTAAAGAATAAAGCTCCTGGTTCGCAAAAGTGGTATTTGAATGGATTTCTTACGGAATATCAATTAACAACAATGGGAATAACAGATATACCAGAGCGAGCAAGTTATTTTGATAATCCCGAGGATTTAGTATTTGACACACGTTTAAAAATAGTTCCGCAATATGATCATATCTTTGGTGATGAAAATAATTTAAAAAGATTACCTGAAGCTATACGAATTAATACAATGAAAGTACAGCTGTTTGATGGAGCAATAGAAACGACTAAACGTATGCTCGATTCAAATTATAAAATTGCAGTACCACAATTTTACAATGAAAAGATGCAGTTACTTGTCCCTATTTGTTTACAAAATCCAAATGTGCCAGATTTAGCGTTGACTTGTATGAAAACAGATGATAAAACAAAATATATTTCTTCCACGTGTCTTACATTAGAAATGGCATATAATAACGCTCGACTAATTGCTAAACCTGAAAGTAATTGGTTAAAAGCATAAGATTTTAATTTATATAGTTGACAAGTTGATATTTTGTGCTATTATCTTAATAAGCAGTTGAGTATGACCCCTTCTGCAGTATACCTATCTGCGGTGTTGCAGATAATATGATAAATATGTTTTTAAACGGAAGTCGATATTATAACGTCTTCCGTTTTATTTTGAACAAAAATGTTGTCGATTATAACAACATAGACAGCAATAAAAAACCACAGCTGTCAACCAAATGTGGATCCAATTTCCGCAACGCCTGAAAGCCGTGGCTTATATTGAATATTATAAATAACATCGTACGAAATGCAAGCAGAATATGTGCAGGTCATATGTGTAAAATATCTGTGGATAAGTTAGGTGTTGTACCGACCGCTGTGAGCAAGCAATAGTCACAAACATCTACTGACTACGAATCAGACGGTCGAGGGTTCGAATCCCCCATGCCTCGCCATTCCAACGCCTGTAGCCGTTGCAGCCGCAGCGGTTGCGGTTTTTTTCTTTCTCTCTTTCAATACCCGAAATATCCTGTAAATACCCATTTAAACCGTGCAAAAGTGGTTAAAAAGTGATTAAATCGGTACTTCGCAAGCTGTAAACATTGAAATTACTAGTACCTAATAATCCAGATGGTAAAAGGTTCGAATCCATTCTCCCGGCTGTGAGTACCCTTGGATCATATCACGGTCCGGGGGTATTTTTATTATTTTGAATTAACTCTTGTTTGTGGATAAATATAATCATATACTTTATATGAGGTGTTTTTTTATGGAACCAGATATATTTAATATAACATCAGCTTTAAGTGGAATAGCTATTTTAATAAGTATTTTAGCATTATATAATAATAGCCGCATTAAAACGGAAAATAGACTCCCATATTTATCATATATAAATGATGAAAATAACATAACAAATAAGGTGAAATACTATATATATTTTTGTGATAAATATGATCAGCAAGCTAATTATTTGAATTTTGATTTTTCTATAATGCTATATAATTGTGGAAAAGGAGCCGCTAAAAATATAAGATTATCAAAAGCTAGTTTCATTGATGAAACTACCGTTAATATCGATACCGACCCTGAAAATATTTTATGTACATTAATGCCTGGAGAAAAGCTTAAAATTTATATGACAATATGTATTAATGAATTTATTCATAATGATGGATGCTTTTCAATTGATGTAAGATATGAAGACATAACTGATAGAGAATATATGCAGAAAATTACTTCAGATGCGTTATATCAATCTAATTTACCTCAGGGCAAACCATATTTTCTAGCACATATTAAAATGAGTGGGCATAAACATTTAGCATGATGGAAACTTTAATGAGGGCATTTTTATTGCTTAAAATGAGTAAATAAAAACCACAGCTGTCAACCAAATGTGGATCCAATTTCCGCAACGCCTGAAGCCATGGCTTATATGGAATATTATAAATAATATTGTGCGAAACGCAAGCAGAATATATCTAATTTGAAAGTTTCCTACATTATATATATGCATAAGCAGTAACCACAAGTTCAGAGCAGTTCATACACGCTCAAAAAAATCGGAGTCGTTAAAAAGTCGTTAAATTCACTTTTAAAACCACGGAGTCGTTGCAATCACACAAGCCGAAATAACCCGGAGGTCGCAGGTTCAAGTCCTGCCTCCGCAACCATAAAAATCTGCACAGCAGCCTTGCTGCTGTGTTTTTTTATTTTAACAATTTGCATTAATTCTGTATTATCGATAGAAAACAGGCAGCTTTGAGTTATAATATGTTTACAGTAGGGTTTATAACTGCATGAAATCAGATCGGAGGGGCATCGTGAAAGAGAATGCAGTGAAATACAGAAGAATGAACAGCGGCGACATCGAAGCAGTCTGCGCCCTCATGGACAGCACCTGGGACATGAAGAGCAGGATCGGGGAAGAACTCGGCAGCAGATACAGCAGTCTCTATACAGAGAGCATTCTGGCTGATTCCGAAATACGGATAGCTGCAGTCTGCGGCGGCAGGGTCGTAGGTGCAGTAATGGGAAGACGCATTGAGGACTTCCATACCGATGATGTACATGCGGACAATTATGAAAAGATATCTGAAGAACTCAACGGTATTCGGGGAGGCAAGGCTTTGAACAAGGCCTTTGCCAGAGTATATGATACTCACAAGAAACTGCTCAACGGCTGCGATATCGAGTTTGACGGGTATCTGACTTTTCTTGCAGTAGAAAGCGGCATGCGCGGCAAGGGCATAGGCAAGACCCTTGTTGCACATCTGAAAAAGCGTTTGAGCGCAATAGGAGTGGAAAAATTCTACCTGTATACGGATACGACCTGCAATGTCGGGTTTTATGACAGTCAGGGATTCAAAAGGATCAATTCCGTTAAGGACCGTTTTCAGGTGCGCAGGACAAAGATAAAGCTGGAAGTGTATTTATACGGCTTCGATCTGACGGGCGGCAGCAGGGGAGCGTAATATGACGAGGCTGAATGATCCTGAGCACTGGCTTCTCAGCAGACCGATAGCCCACAGGGGACTGTATGATGAAAGATATCCTGAAAACTCGATGCCGGCTTTTGAATGCGCGGCGTCTGCCGGATATCCTGTCGAAATGGATGTCCATGCCGATGCCGACGGGAAACTCGTCATCATGCATGATTATGATACGGAAAGAATGACGGGGAAAAGCTGCAGAATATCACGCACTGGCACAGAGGAACTGATGAAACTGAAACTGAAGGGCACCGAATGGGGCATGCCGGGACTGGACGAGGTCCTTGATATGATCTCCGGAAGAGTGCCGGTGCTGATCGAGATAAAGAACGAAGGGCTGCCGGGAATGCTGGAAAAGAAACTGAGCAGGATACTCGGCTCCTATAAGGGCGAGGTCGCTGTCGAATCTTTTGATCCGCTGTCTCTGATATATATGCGGCAGAGGGATCGCGGGCTGCTGCTGGGTCAGCTGTCATATCTGTTCTCGGACAAAAAAATGCCTGCTGCCGTGAAGGCGGTACTGCGGGACTGCAGACTGGATGCAGTCGTCAGCCCTGACTTTATTGCTTATGATATCAGTGCGCTGCCGAGAAGGGCGATAGACAGGGAAAGAAAAAGGGGGATGCCGGTGATCGGGTGGACTGCAGGCTCCGCTGCAGAAGCAGAATTTGCGGAAAGGGAATGCGATAATTATATCTTTGAACATATCAGGCCGTAAAACGTTGATGAAAAAATGATGTTTTTTAATCAACCCTGTTGCGATAATGATCATGCAGAGTTATACTGAAGCAAAGAAAAGAAAGGCGGCGGCTAATTATGAAAGATTTTTGGAGAACATTGAGAGTAGCAGCAGGTATCGTACTCGTTGTTGGATTGATAGCAGGCCTGAGTGATAAGGATACACGTGAAAAGATGTTTGAAAAGGAATGAGCATCTTTGTTCAGATGATACCGGCGCATGCAGTTTGTGATTTATGCTGCATGTAAAAGGAATATTGTATAATGTCGTGATACCGCAGCTTTGCAGCTGCGGTTTTTTGCTGCTTTTGAGCTTCATGTGAAGAAATAAAAAATCAACGGTCATGACCGTTGATTTTTTTTATGGAGGCGACACCCAGACTTGAACTGGGGATAAAGGTTTTGCAGACCTCTGCCTTACCACTTGGCTATGTCGCCATTGGCTAGGGTAGCAGGATTCGAACCTGCGCATGATGGAATCAGAATCCATTGCCTTACCACTTGGCTATACCCCATCGATATGTTTATGTGGTTTTGGGGTGGGTGATGGGATTCGAACCCATGCATGGCGGAGCCACAACCCGCTGTCTTAACCACTTGACTACACCCACCACGCTTGTTTTTCAGCTTCATGATAATACATGAAGCCGAAAATACTGCGTGTCTGTTTTCTTGTGAAAACATATTTTGGCGATCCGGATCGGGTTCGAACCGACGACCTCCAGCGTGACAGGCTGGCATTCTAAACCAACTGAACTACCGGACCGAATATGGTGGGCGCTATAGGGCTCGAACCTATGACCCCCTGCTTGTAAGGCAGGTGCTCTCCCAGCTGAGCTAAGCGCCCTTATGGTATGGTAGCGGCGAGTGGAGTCGAACCACCGACCTTCCGGGTATGAACCGGACGCTCTAGCCAACTAAGCTACACCGCCATGACGCAGAAAATCACTGCAAGAGTTATATTACCATTTGAAAATCTTTGTGTCAAGGCAAAAACCTGAGGTTGTTCAGGTCTTGGCCACGGACCGCGACAATATGCAGATACTGGTTTTATTATGCGGGGTTTTGGTGTAATATAAAATAAAAAGGAAAGTGTTGTATGAGAAAAATAGTAATCGTTATTTCTTGTATTGTGTGTATTGTATTAGCGGTGTTAGTGTGTCAGTACGTAAGAGTGTATGTCAATGATTCTGCGCGCTTTCCCGAAGGTGAGACAGTTAACGGCGTGAATTGTTCTGACTGCAATGTCAGCAGTTCTGTCCGAAAGATCACAGACGAGTGGAACAGCAGGACTTATGTGATAAATCAGAACGGCAGGAAGATCGGCAGACTGACGGATCTCGGCCTTTCATATGATATCGAATCGAAAATCAAAAATGAAATGTATCTGAGGAATATCAATCCGGTCGCTGTGCTTTCATCGTCAGTTGAAAAGAACCTGAAGATCCCCATGAAGGTAAAGAAGTCTTCAAAATCTCTTGATGAGGCTGTTGACGGCCTGGCTTTTCTGGACAGGACATATAAAGTCAAGACAGCAAATGCATATGTTGAAAAAGAAGACACGAAATTTACTGTTATCAAAGAGGTGTACGGAGATAACATAGATAAAAATGCCTTCAAGAAGGCTGTGATTTCCGATATATCAAAGGGCGACTTCAAGATGGATTATAATGTGGAAGATTATTATGCCAAACCGACTGTGAAAGCCGACAGCGAAAAGCTTAAGCAGGAGCGGTCGTTCTGCAAAAAGTATCTTACACAGAAGATCACTTACAAACTCTATTCCGGCAATGTCACCCTGAAGCCGAAGGATCTGGCGCGGATGATAAAAGATGACGGCAGCGGTAAGGCAGAAGTCGATGAAAAGGCAGTAAGAAAATTCTCCAGGAAGTTCGCGGTGAAGTATTCGACGCTGTATCTTGAGACCAGGTTCAAAACTACAGACAAGCGGATCATTACCGTGCACGGCGGAAATTACGGATACGATATCAGTTCGAAGAAAGAAGCAAAACTGCTGCTGAGCGAGCTCAAAAGCGGCAAGGATGTGACCAGAGAACCGGCGTATTCCAGCAAACCGTCCTATCATACCGGCAAGGGAGCCGTAGGCGATTCCTATGTGGAGATCAGTGTACCGAAACAGACACTGTGGATGTACAAAAACGGAAAGAAGGTATTATCCACATCTGTCGTTACCGGCAATGTCAAAAAGAACAAGGGCACGCCCGAAGGAGTATACAAGCTGGCCTTCAAACAGAGCCCGAGCGTATTGCGCGGTACAGACTATGACGGTGCAGAGTACGAATCAAAAGTAACATACTGGATGCCTTTCAACGGCGGCATAGGCATGCATGACGCCAGCTGGAGAGGATCGTTCGGCGGGAGCATCTATCTTACATCGGGCTCGCACGGCTGTGTCAACATGCCGACATATGCGGCTGCAAAAGCTTACAGCCACATAGTAAAAGGTTACCCGATAGTAGTCTATTATGAATAGCAGAAATAAAAATACCGGCGCTGCTGCGCCGGTATTTTGCTGTGTCCAATGTTTCAAGGCTCCGTTCGGGGAGCATTTTCGAAAAGTCATTCTTCGGATCTTTCTTCCGTGTTTTCTTCTGCTTCAGGCTTGGCTTCTTCCTGCTCTTTTTCGGCCAGGACTTTTTCATATTCTGCAAAGATAGCATCTTTGATCTTGTTCCTTGTTTCCGAAACCAGCGGATGAGCGATATCTCTGAAGTCGCCTTCGCCCATTTTACGACTGGGCATTGCGATGAACAATCCGTTCTGTCCATCTATGATCTTTATATCATGGACAACAAATTCATCATCGAAGGTTATGGATACAATAGCCTTCATCTTTCCTTCATCATTGATCTTTCGTATTCTTACGTCAGTTATGTTCATACGTCGACACCACCCTTTCGTGCACAAACTGTAAGCCTGATGTTTTGCTTTATATTTATTATACAGTCTTTGAAACGGTTTACAAGTATTATTTAAAAAATCTGACTATTCGGTTCTACATCTATTGTTCCATTATCTTCGTCAACTTTTCCGAGATAGACCAGCGGAGTGTAGTTGCTGATTTTTTTGACCGCCGGCTCACGGGAAGCGATAGCGACTCCCGTGCCGCACACTTCGATGTCGAATTCTCCCAGCAGTTCGACTATACCTTTGAGTGAGCCGCCTGCCCGCATGAAGTCGTCGATTATTATGGCTTTTGATCCGGTGCGTGCGGCTTTTCGCGACATGGACATTTTCTGTATGCGGTCAGTCGTGCCGGAAAAATAATTGATCGAAACAGTCGGACCCTCGGAGATCTTTGCTTCACGCCTGATCACTATGGCGGGTATATCAAGGGATCTGGCTGTCATCAGCGCCAGAGGTATGCCCTTAGTTTCTATCGTTGCCACATAATCCGCGCCTGCATCGCGGAACTTGCGGGCGAAGACAGGGGCCATTTCATAAACGACGGAAGGGTCGAACATGATGTCTGAGGTATAGAGGAAGCCGCCGCCGAGTATGCGGGAGGGATCGCTGATCATGGCGCAGAGCTTTTCCTGTATCTCCAGACATTTGTTGTCGCTGATGTGCGGAACGAAACTCACGCCGCCGCCGGCGCCGTATGTGGTCTCTATGCTTCCCAGCTCCATGGAGGACATGATGCCGGAGGCAATATGAAGATCTTCGCTGATACTCGATTTTGCAGCACCGAAAAGGCTGCAGAAATATCCCAGGCCGAATGATCTGCCCGGGTGGTCTGACAGTATCTTGATAATGGCCCCGACGCGTTCAGTTCGTTTCATGGCTTTTCCTCCTGTATTCCATCAAGATGATTCGATGATATCCGGCATTTTTTCATTTGTCAAATTTGATGTCATAAACGATTATAAATGTGGTATAATCAGATACATAATATGCGCGGAGGAAAACAATGATTGACCTTAACAATATCAAACAAGTCCACTGCATAGGGATAGGCGGAGTAGGCCTGTCCGCTATTGCTGATCTTTTGCTTGCAAGAGGATGCGTAGTCACCGGGTCTGATATGAATCAGAATGATAAGACAGAGCGCCTTATCAGAGAAGGTGCTGTCGTTTATCTCGGGCACAGAGCAAAAAATGTAGAAGGCGCCGATCTGGTAGTATATACGGTCGCAGTAGGGGCGGACAATCCTGAAATGGCCAGGGCAAAGGAACTGGGCATACAATGCGTCACCAGAGCAGAGATGCTGGGCGAGCTCATGAAAGAGTGCCGGAACAGCATAGCTATTTCCGGGACGCATGGCAAAACGACAACGACTTCGATGGTATCGCTGATACTCAATGCGGCGGGCAAAGATCCGACGATCCTGGTAGGCGGGAATCTCGAAGAGATAGGCGGCAATGTCAGAGTCGGACACAGCGACTATTTCGTTACTGAAGCCTGTGAGTACAGAGACAGTTTTCTGCAGCTCAAGCCGCGCATCGAAATAATACTCAATATAGATTCCGATCATCTGGATTATTTCAAAGACATTGAACATATAGTTGATTCGTTCGGACGATTCACAAGGCTGGTGCCGGAAGACGGAATGATCATTGCCTACGATGCCAATCCATTTGTAAAAAAAGTAACTAAAGGGTTATCGAATGTGATTACATTCGGCTTCAGCGACAGCTGTACTTATTATGTAGAAGACATAGAATTCAATAAAAGAGGAAGACCATCCTTCTGTATTTTCAAACAGGGAAAGAAGCTCTGCTGCATGCAGCTGAAAATACCGGGAGAGCATAATATACTAAATGCTCTGGTGGCGACAGCAGCCTGCTATGAGATGGGCGTCGGCGTAGATACGATCGTAGATACCCTCGAAAGTTATAAAGGCACGCAGCGGCGTTTTGACGAGATCGGAGAAACGCAGAACGGCATGAAACTCGTAGATGACTATGCTCATCATCCGACAGAGATTAAAGCAACACTCAAGGCTGCGCTTAATACGCCGCACAAGGATATATGGGTGATATTTCAGCCGCATACTTATACCAGAACACTGGCATTGTTTGATGAATTCCCGGGGGCATTCGAGAATGCCGACAAAGTGGTGCTGGCAGAAATATTTGCCGCCAGAGAAAAGAATGTCCATAATATCAGTTCCAAAGCTCTCGTGAGCGAGATAAAGAAAAAATATCCTGAAAAGGATGCGTACTATTTTGCCGATTTCGAAGAAATAGCAAATTTCGTATACAACAATGCCGAGCCGGGAGATCTCATCATGACTATGGGGGCCGGCGATGTATATAAAATAGGCGAGATGATACTTGAAAAGGACGGCACCGTCAGAGGAGGAAAAGTTAAATGACCGAAGACTATGAACTGCAGGAGGCCAGGCGGATCGAAAAGAATCTTGCTTACAGCAGCCGGGGAGTAAAGTTCATCGACATAAAAGCCGCATATATAGATGATGGAGTAAAGATCGGAAAGGGCACAGTGATCTATCCATGCGTGGTTATCGAAGGAAATACCGAGATAGGCGAGGACTGCATGATCGGACAGAATACCCGCATCGTTGATTCGACTGTGGGCGACAGGACGCAGATACAGAGCTCAGTGATACTGAAAAGCAGGGTCGGCGATGATACGAATGTCGGTCCGTTTGCATATATGAGGCCCGATTCATCTGTGGGGAGCAGATGTAAACTGGGAGATTTTGTGGAAATCAAGAATTCGTCCATGGGGGACGGATCAAAGGCATCACATCTGTCATATATAGGGGATTCGGATGTCGGGAAAAATGTCAATATAGGATGCGGAGTCGTATTTGTCAACTATGACGGCTCTGAAAAACACAGGTCTGTCGTCGGCGATGGTGCATTCATAGGATGCAATGCCAATCTGGTTTCGCCGATAGAGATAAAAGAAAAAGCATACATTGCAGCGGGGAGCACAGTCACAAGTGATGTTCCCGGAGGATCTTTGTATGTGGAAAGAACGAAGGCAAAAATATTGGAAGGCTGGGTCAAAAGAAGAGGCCTGCTGGACAAAAAGAAAAAGTAAAACAGTGGAGGAAAACGATGAAAAACGGAGCATTTTCTGAGTACAAAATTTTTACCGGCAACAGCCATTCCGGACTGGCCAATGAGATATCGGATATCATGGGAAAGCCTCTGGGCAAGGCTGATGTCCACAAGTTCAGTGATGGAGAGATCGCGCTGGACCTGTGGGAATCTGTAAGAGGAATAGACTGCTATATAATCCAGTCGACCTGCAATCCGGTAAATGACAATCTGATGGAATTGCTGATTATGATAGATGCTATGAAGAGGGCTTCGGCTGGAAGAATAAATGCGGTCGTTCCTTATTACGGATATGCCAGACAGGACCGGAAAGCCAAAGCAAGAGATCCTATCACAGCCAAGCTGGTAGCCAATCTTCTGGTCAAGGCGGGCATAGACAGGATAGTGACTATGGATCTTCACGCTTCGCAGATACAGGGATATTTCGATGTTCCCGTTGATCATCTTATAGGCATGCCGATCCTGACAAAATATTTTCAGAACAAACAGATCGAAGATCTTGTCATTGTATCACCGGACCATGGCTCCGTTACCAGGGCGAGGAATATGGCTGAGCCTCTGGGAGTGCCTATCGCAATCATAGACAAGAGGAGACCGGAACCCAACAAGAGCGAGATCATGAATATAATCGGAGACATCGAAGGCAAGAACTGCGTAGTTGTCGATGATATGATAGATACGGCGGGAACGATATGCAATGCGGGGAATGCTCTCATGGAGCTGGGAGCCAAAAGCGTTATGGCTGCGGCGACTCATCCTGTTCTTTCGGGACCTGCATATGAAAGATTCAAGGATTCGCCGTATGAAGAAGTGGTCCTTCTCAATACAGTGCCGATACCGGAAGATAAAAAACTCGATAAAATGACGATACTGTCGGTGGCGCCTCTCTTTGCAGAGGCAATGATGAGGGTACATACCAACAGCTCTATCAACAGATTGTTTGAAAAACAGGAGTTTGACAAATAAGCAGCAGAGGCAGCAATGTATGTGATCGCAGGCCTGGGGAATCCGGGCAGGAAGTATGCGCATACGCGGCATAATATGGGATTCATGGCTTTGGATCGCATTGCCGATGAAATGGGCATAGAAATCAGAAAAAAGAAATTTGATGCCAGGGTCGGGGAAGGCAGCTTCTCCGGCCAGAAAGTCATACTCGTAAAGCCTCTCACTTATATGAATCTTTCGGGTCATTCGCTGGTGCAGGTCACCGCGTATTACGGCATTGATCCGGATCATCTCATAGTGATCTATGATGATATAGATATCGACAGCGGAGCCGTACGCATCAGGAAAAAAGGAGGCCCCGGGACTCACAACGGTATGAAGTCCGTTGTAGGCATGATGGGCACCGGGGATTTCCCGAGGATAAGGATAGGCGTCGGCGACGAACGCAGTTCCGATCTGAAGGATTATGTGATCGGAAAGATAAGCAGGGAAGAGAAAGAACGTCTTGACGATGCCGTTGCCCGGGCTGCAAGAGCAGCCGAGAGCATAATAAATGACGGGATCGACAACGCAATGAACAGGTTCAATGGGAATAGTTAACATTTCAGGAATAAGCGACAGCCGGTCAGCGCCGATATGCCGCGACATATTGAAAGACAGGGAGCAGGGTCTGATAATAACGCCTTCATATACCGGCGCCAGGAGACTTGCTTCTGATCTTTCTTTTTTTGTGCCTGATAAAAAAATATACTTTGTTCCGGCGGATGAGGAGACCTTTGTAACATATGAAGCAAAAAACAGAGATACTCTCATGGAGCAGCTGCGTATATTGAAGGCTGTTTCCGACGGCGAGGCGTGCATAGTGATATGCCCGGTTTCGGTGGCAGTCAAGAAACTCGTACCGTGTTCTGTATTCAGAAACAGTGCTGTACGGCTGGCAAGGGGCAGGGATACAGATCAGGAAAAGCTTGCCAATGATCTGATAGACATGGGCTATGAAAGAGTACCGATGGTATATGCAAAAGGTCAGTTCTCCATGCGCGGAGAAATAATCGATATTTTTACGCCATACAATGACCTGCCATACAGAGTGGAGATGTTCGACACTGAAATAGAAGAACTGAGGACTTTCGACCCTGACACGCAGAGATCGATCGAAAGACTTGACAGTGCGGAAATATTCCCGGCAGAACTTCTGGTGCGTGAAGAAGAGGCTTTTGACAGGGCCAGAAAACACATAAGCAGAGCATATAAAGATCTTCCTGAAAGGAAAGATTTTCTGCTCGATTCCCTTGATTCGCTTACCAACATGCAGCTGATGGAATATTATATGGATTACTTTTACCGTGAGCCGGAATATATCAGGGACTATATGCCTGATGCTGCGGTGATCGTGGACGATCCCAATCGCGCCTGCGAAAACGTCGAAGAAAGAAACAAGGAATTCAAAGAAGATTTCGAAGTGTTCCTGGAAGAAGGAAAGGTCGTAGCTTCAGATAAAAACAATTTCCCGGGAAAGAAAGATTACTTCAGGCTGTATGAGGGCGATGCCGTATATTTCTGTACACCCTTTCCAAGAGCCGTAAAGGGAGTAGAAAAATTCGACGAGCTGCACAGTGTGCAGAGCAGGCAGACTTTGTCATACAACGGTAAAATGGATATGCTGGAAAAAGATATCCATCGCCTGCTTTACAACAAATATAAAGTCACTATCGTATGTTCCACACAGGAGCGTTATGACAATATGCAGGAATTCCTTTCGCGGGCAGGCGTCAGCGACAGAGTATGGCTGAGGAAGGGAGACCTCACTGCCGGCATGGATTTTCCGGAAGAAAAGAAATGCTATATAACCGACGGTGATATTTTCGGCACTCATAAAAAGAAATCCGTGAGACCGCGCAGCAGCACGAAAAAGGGAGAACCGATCAAGAGCTTTGCCGATATTCGCAAGGGCGATCTTGTCGTGCATGAGTCGCATGGCATAGGCAAATTCGCAGGTATAGAACAGCTGCGCGTCAAGGGAGAAAAGAAGGATTATCTCAAACTGAAATATGCGGGCAATGATCTGCTGTACGTACCTGTCGAGCAAATGGATATGGTCCAGAGATATGTCGGCTCGGACACTGAGTCTACTAAGATGAACAGACTCTCGGGGACCGAGTGGAGGACGACCAAGGCTAAGGCTAAGGCCTCGATAGCCAGCATGGCACAGGATCTGCTCGACATAACTGCTGCCAGGAAAGCGGCACCGGGTCATAAATTCGGGCCTGATACCGTCTGGCAGAAGGAATTCGAGGACAGCTTCCCGTATGAAGAAACGGCAGACCAGCTCCGCTGCATAAAAGAGATCAAAGAGGATATGGAAAGCACCATGCCGATGGACAGACTGCTGTGCGGAGATGTGGGCTACGGAAAAACAGAAGTGGCTGCGCGGGCCATGTTCAAGGCCGCAGCCGAAGGCAAACAGGTGGCCGTACTGGTACCGACAACGATACTTGCCAGCCAGCACTACTATACGCTGAAAGACAGGTTCGAAAAGTTCCCGTTCTCTGTGGAAATGCTGAGCAGATTCCGCAGCGACAGTGAGCAGAAGAAGATAATCGACGATATGAAAAAGGGACGTGTCGATGTAGTGATCGGCACGCACCGTATGCTCAGCAGCGATATCAAATTCAAAGATCTGGGCCTGCTGGTCATCGATGAAGAACAGCGCTTCGGCGTGCAGCATAAGGAAGCGATAAAGCAGCTGCGCAGCAATGTCGATGTGCTGACTCTTTCGGCTACGCCGATACCGAGGACTCTGCATATGTCGCTCCTCGGCATCAGAGACATGAGCCTGATAGAGGAGCCGCCGGAAGCAAGATATCCCGTGCAGACGTATGTAATGGAAGAAGATGATTATGTTATCAAGGAAGCAATCGAACGCGAGCTCGACAGAGGCGGACAGGTATATGTCATATATAACAGAGTCAGCGGCGTTCATCGCATAGCGGAGAAGATCGAACAGCTGGTGCCCGGCCGGAGGATCGCAGTCGGCCACGGGCAGATGAATGAAAACGCGCTCGAAGATGTGATGATGAGTTTCATCGAGGGCGATGTCGACATACTGGTGGCGACTACCATAATAGAATCGGGAATAGATATCCCCAATGTCAACACGGCGATAATAATAGACGCAGATAAATTCGGCCTTTCTCAGCTCTATCAGCTGAGAGGCAGAGTAGGAAGATCCAATAGACTGGCATATGCATATCTGATGCATAAAAAGGAAAAGGTCCTTTCTGATGTGGCTGAAAAAAGATTGAGAGCGATAAGAGATTTTACTGAATTCGGCGCCGGCTTCAAGATCGCCATGCGTGATCTCGAGATACGCGGGGCGGGGAACATACTCGGCAATGAGCAGCATGGCCATATTGTGAATGTCGGCTATGAGCTTTACTGCAAACTTGTCGATGATGCGGTCAAGGCTCTGAAAGGAGAGGTGGTCAGTTCGGAGCCCAGAGAGACGACTATAGACGTACAGACATCTGCCCTGATCCCGAAACGGTACATAAATGACGAAGTCCTCAAACTGGGCATGTACAAGAAGATAGCTTCGATCGAAGACGAGGGAGATCAGAAGGAAATAATAGAAGAACTGCAGGACAGGTTCGGAGACATACCGCGGGAAACGATCAATCTGATAATGGTGTCGAGGATAAAATCTCTGGCAGAAGCACTGGAAATAAAAAAAGTGGTGCAGCGCGAGGATAAGGTGATGTTCGATTACGGCAAGAAAAGCGGCATCAGGCCTGTATCGATATTTTTAAAGAGAAGCAGCCATAATCTGGCTGAGATACAGGAGATACTGAACGGCATGTATGAAAATAAATACAAGGAAAGCAGTGCTGATTAAAATACTTGACACAGGAGCTTTTGCTGAGTAAAATTACTCTTGTGTAAAAGAGTGTGCCATGTGTATTTCCAGAGGGAAGTATATGTGGCTTTTATTATTCAGCAGACATTATGTGAGGTTTGTGTATGATTTGGTTGATAGCGGCGATTCTTGTTATCGGCACACTCGTATCGGCTGTCGGGTTCAGACGCATTGGCAGCAGAGATGAAGAAAAAGACTGAAACAGAAATATACCCCCGAATAACATGATTATTATTTAAGCCTTTGGCGCTGCATTCAATGCCGCCGGAGGCTTTTTATGTTATAATGGTTATCGTTTGAGCGGATGTCCGCAATTAAGGAGGAATCGATATGCTTTTTAAGAATGTTGCTGTTATGTGTCCGGATATTAGTGTACGCAGGAATATGTATGTGGGTATCGAAGGCGACCGCATAGTATACATAAACGAGAAGGAACCGCATAAGGATTTCGGGGAGATATACAGCGGCGAAAACAGGCTGCTGATGCCCGGCTTCGTCAACAGTCATGCACATTCTCCGATGACGCTTCTCAGGGGATACGGAGAGAATCTTGCTCTGCAGGACTGGCTCAACACCAGAATATTTCCTTTTGAGGCACAGCTGGACAGCAATGCCGTATACTGGGGAACCATGCTGGCCATGGCGGAGTCGCTGAAAAACGGCATCGTATCCAGCACGGATATGTACTATTTCACGGATGCAGCGATGAAGGCCGTTCTGGAAAGCGGGGCGAAGAACAACTTCTCAAGGTCGATAACCAATTTTATGGACGAAGATCTTTTTGACATGGATTCAGGTATCGAAATGAAGGAAGGCTTCGAAAAGTGGAATGGCGCTGGCGGCGGCAGGATCCTGATTGACATGAGTCTCCATGCAGAATATACTACTACACCTAAGACTTGCGACCAGCTTGCGGAATACACAAAGCAGGTCGGAGCGAACATGCATATACATGTATCGGAAACCAGGACCGAACATGAGGAATGCAAAGAAAGACACGGTATGACACCGGCAGGATATCTCGCTTCCCATGGACTGTTCGATACGCCGACTACGGCGGCTCACTGCGTCTGGATAGAAGATGAAGACTATGAGATACTTAAGAGCAGGGGCGTGTCTGTGGCAGTGAATCCCACCAGCAACATGAAACTGTCGAGCGGCATCTGCAATGTCAGGAAACTGCTGGACAAGGGCATCAATACTACGATCGGGACAGACAGCGTCGCCAGCAACAACGCGCTGGATATGATACAGGAGATGAAGATGTTTGCTCTGGCTACAAAGGTAAGCATTGGAGATCCTACAGCGGTGACGCCGGCGGATGCGATCAGGGCAGCGACCGTGAACGGAGCAAAGGCCCAGGGCAGGAACGACTGCGGGATCATCCAGGAGGGCTGCAAGGCAGACCTGATACTCGTAGATCTCAGCGGACCGGAGATGCATCCCGTGCATGACATCGCCAACAACCTGGTTTACAGTGCTTCTGGCGGGAATGTGTGTCTGACTGTGGTCGACGGCAGGGTGCTGTATGAAAACGGCGAATTCAAGACTATAGATATAGAAAAGACAATAGCCGAGGCTGAAAAAGCCACAGCCGGGATATTAGATAAACTGAAATAAATGGACCAGATCCATATAAGGATCCGAGAGCATTTATATGGAGGACATGATCAAAGAATGGCTCAAAAATCATTCGTAAAGGGCGCAGCCATACTGGGTGTTGCCGGGATACTTGTAAAAGTAATGGGAGCGCTGCTGATACTGCCGCTGGCATATATGATAGGCGCGACCGGAATGGCGGACTATACTCCGGCATACAATATTTATACATTCTTTATCGTGATCGCCACTTCCGGCATCCCTGTTACTATTTCCAGGATGGTTTCGGAACGCGTCACTATACAGGATTATGAAGAAGCACACAGGGTGTTCAGGATATCATCATATCTCATGATAGGTATTGGTGTTGTTTCTTTTGCGATAATGTTCTTCGGAGCACAGGCAATAGCGGATATGTCAGCCGTACCGGAGTCGGCACTGGCCATGAGAGCGGTGGCTCCGGCCCTGCTGTTCGTACCTGTAATGGCCTCGTACAGAGGTTATTTCCAGGGGCAGCAGAACATGAAGCCGACAGCTTTTTCGCAGGTGGTGGAGCAGATATTCAGAGTGGGTTTCGGACTGACTCTGGCCTATACTCTGTTTCATGCCGCAGAGGGAAGCGGATTTCTGGGAAGTTTTTCTGCTGAGGAAAAGGGCGCCGGAGGAGCGGCTTTCGGCACGACCATGGGAGCCTTCGGCGGTTTCCTGGTCATGCTTCTCATATATACGGCCAGCAGGAAGGCCATCAATGCCAGACGCAGAAGGAGCATACAGGGCGAGTATGTCAGCAGCGGAGAGATACTGAAGAAAGTGCTGATAATCGCGGTGCCGATCACTATCGGAGCATGCGTCATGCCGATAATAAATTATCTGGATGCGCCGCTGGTGATAACCAGGCTCACAGGCACAGGCTGGAGCCATGCTGTCGCAAAAAATATGTACGGACAGATAGGCGGCTACTGTACGCCGCTGATCAATTTCCCGCAGACTCTGACTATGGCCCTTTCGGTAAGTCTGGTGCCTCTGATATCATCGACGTTCAAGTCGAAGGATGTTGAAGGGCTGAGATACAATACGTCTCTTTCGATGAGAGTGGCCATGATCATCGGCATGCCATGCGCCGTGGGAATGTGTGTGCTGGCTGAGCCGATACTGCTGCTGCTGTATTCGAATCACGCATCGGAGGCGATCAATGTAGCACCGACATTCGCGATACTTGCGATAAGCGTGATATTCCTCTCTATTGTCCAGACTGTTTCCGGAGTGCTGCAGGGCATAGGAAAGCAGCTCATACCGGTCAGGAATCTCTGCATAGGAGTGGTGATAAAGGTTTCGGTAACATGGATATGTGTAGGCATACACGTACTGAACCTCAAGGGCGCTGCTATCGGCACGCTTGCCACTTATGCGGTAGTTGCGGTGCTTGATGTGATAGCGACGAAAAAATACACGGGCGCAAAATTCGATGTGATGCTCACATATATCAGACCGGGAATAGCAACCGCCGTGATGGGGGCAGTGGCGTGGTTCGTATATTATGTGGCCTTCGGCGGCGGCCAGGGCAATAAGATCGGCTGTCTGGCAGCCGTACTTGCGGCAGGGATCGTGTATGTGATCATGCTGTTCGTGACCAGGAGCATCGGGCGCAAAGATCTTGAAAACTTCCCGCGTGCGCGCAGACTGATCGTGCTGATGGACAGACTGGGTATAAAGTAAAGTGACTGCTATGGAGGATCACAGGCAGATGGACGCGAAAACGGTCAAAACCGAATATATGCATATGACAGAGCCGGCTTCGTCTGCAGAGGAGGCAATAACGCGCTTCGCTGAGATCGTTGAGCTGCTGCGCAGAGAATGCCCCTGGGACCTGAAACAGACGCATAAATCGCTGCGTCCCTGTATGATCGAGGAAGCTTACGAAGCAGCCGAAGCAATAGATAATGATGACAGCGACAATCTCGAAGAAGAACTCGGCGATGTACTGCTGCAGGTGCTGTTCCATGCTTCTCTGGCAAAAGAAGAGAATAAATTCGATTTCACTGATTTGGTAAATGCAGAATGTGAAAAGATGATACGCCGGCATCCGCATATTTTTTTAGAAGAGGAAGCTAAAACAGTTGACAAAGTCCTTGAAAAATGGGAAAATATCAAGGATGAAGAGCATAAGAAACTGAGTTATACAGCGAAGATGGAAGGGATACCGAAGGCTTTGCCGGCACTGATAAGAAGTTTTAAAGTGCAGAAAAAAGCCGCTCAGGCCGGGTTCGACTGGGATGATGTTTCATGTGCTTTGGACAAAGTAAAAGAAGAGACGAAGGAACTTGAAGACGCTTACACTGATTCTGTTCATGAGGAGATCGTTGAAGAGATAGGAGATCTGTTATTTGCGGCAGTGAATGTCTCTCGCTTTATGGGAGTCGAACCTGAGTCGGCGCTCGAAGCGGCGACAGAAAAGTTCACCAGGAGATTCGCGTATATAGAAGACCACACCGGTGACAATGATCGAAAACTCGAAGAAATGGATCTTGAAGAAATGGACAGCCTCTGGGAGGAGGCAAAGCGGAAAAAGCTCTGAGGGGAACGAGGAGCCGTCTTTACGGCGGAGCAGTAATTTAAGGAGGAATATTAAATGAACAAAGCTGAACTGATAGCTGCAGTTGCAGACAAGACTGGTTTTACAAAGAAAGATGCAGAAGTTGCAGTGAACGCTACTATGGGTGTTATAGAGGATTCCCTCAAAAAGGGACAGAAAGTACAGCTGATCGGATTCGGTACATTCGAAGTACGTCAGAGAAAAGCCAGAACTGGCAGAAACCCGAGGAAGCCGGGCGAGACTATTCAGATAGCGGCATCAAAGGCTCCTGTATTCAAAGCAGGCAAAGCTCTTAAAGATTCTGTAAACAAATAAGCAGTATATGACAGGGGGCAGTATATACTGCCCCTTTTTTCTTGTCTTAAAGGGATCTGAAAGGAAGAAGAAAAATGCGGATAGATAAATTCCTTAAAAACTCAAGGCTGATCAAACGGCGCACTGTCGCAAAGGAAGCCTGCGACGGCGGACGGATATCTGTCAACGACAAGGTAGCCAAGGCCGGTACTGATGTGACACAGGGCGATATAATAACCATAGTTTTCGGCAATAAAACTGTCAGAGCAAGAGTTCTTGACCTGATCGAATCACCGCGCAAAGAAGACGCGGAAAAAATGTATGAGCTGATCGAGTGATATGTACGGCTTAGACGCTGCTCGACCCCGCCCTGTATATCGGCAGTTTACGCACGATCAGTTTATATGCCAGAGGTATCAGCACGATCTGCATCGCGAGAAAGATCGTACAGGTAGGTATTCTGGAAATCAGCAGGACAGTATATGGCGTGCCGTAAGCAAGCGACAGGAAGAATGTCGTCAGGAACAGCTTCACCGGGACAGCACATATGAAAGAGGCTATTATGGCATTTATGACGAGCCTGCGCCCAGAAAGGTCGTGCCCGTAAAGGAACAGCCCGTATACGAGGCCTATTATCGCAAGAGTCAGAGTGATCCCGGGATTGATAGGGCCGAACGGGAACAGCAGTGCTCCGATGGTATCGCCGATGGCGTAGGCTGCTGCAGCCCAGATCGGACCGTAAAGCATGGCCACGATTATTATCGGCAGAAAATCGATGCCGATGCGGACGGCTTCGGTATTGATGCTGACGAATCTGTTGAGAATGATCTCCAGCGCGATCATTGCGGCAATTACAGTGATAGCTACAGTTCTTTCTGTTCTGGTCATAAAAAAACTCCTTTCAAAAGTAGCGCGGCGCTGCACTAAGAAAGAAGTCCTCTCTATTCTTAATGTAGTAGCGGACGCAACATCACATCGTAAGCGAATGCTGATGCATTGGCTTTTCGTTCATAAGCAACATCCCATCTTATGACACTTGACGCGCGATATTTACTCTACGCAACTTGAGTGTAACATGCAGGCTTATTGTATGCAACCGGTTACTTTGATATAATCATAATAATGGATCATAAATATGTTAAATACACATCATTATATATATTTGCCTATCTTGCGATAGGGACCATGATGCCTCTTATCAGCCAGTACCTCAAAAGCATCGGCTTTACAGGGACGCAGACGGGGACGGTCACTGCGGCTGCAACGTGCGTGGCGATATTTGCGTCTGCTTTCTGGGGCAGAGTGTATGCAAACAGTGCCAGGAAGCATATCGTTGTGATCGCGCTTTGTCTGCTGGCTGCAGCGGCAGCGCTGGGGATATCGCATATCTATTCTTTTGTCTTGTTCAGCACAGGCTACTGTATCATGTACTTTTTCCAGGCTCCGATAATGGCGCTCAATGATGCGATGACGATCGAGGACAGGCAGCCGTTCGGATTTGTAAGGATGTGGGGAGCTGTCGGTTTTGCCGTCGGGGTGCTTATCGCTGCGCGTGTGGCCGAGGCTGCCGGAACAGATAAAATCTTCATCATGTATGCGCTCGCCTATACAGCGGCAGCCTTTACAGTCGTGCTTATCGGCGCACCTTTCAAAAAGGCGGATATCGGCAGCAGGGATACAGATATCGATGGCCGGGAGGCATGCGAGAAGCGGCAGACGGCCAAGAAGAGGTACCGCGACCTGAGACACGAAAAGGATCTTATCAGATTGATAATATGCTGTTTTTTCTTCTGCGGCACGAATGTGGCCAACAATACATACTTCAGCTTCCTGTATATAGACGGCGGAGGGACTCTGGCCGGAGTAGGTCTTGCCTTTCTGCTCATGGCCGGCAGCGAGACTCCCTTCATGGCATGGACGGCAAGGCTTGCGCAGAGGTTCACTGCTGAAAAGATGATAATGGCTGCTATGGCAGTATCGGTATGCAGGTTCGCCTGGTATTTCTCCTGTCCGCCGTACTGGATGCTGCTGCTTACTTTTATGCTGCAGGGTTTCGTCAACGGTATAATACTGGTAGAGTTCGTCAGATACGTTTCGAGGCTGGTGCGCAAGGAATACGAAAGTGTGGCCATCGCCGCTTATTATGCTTTCGGATCGAACCTGAGCACTATAGTCTGCCAGCTGGCCGGCGGCGCCATTCTCGACCGTTGGGGAAGCGGCGGCGTTTATCTCTTTTTCGCACTCATGAATGCTGTTGGTCTGCTGCTGTATGTCCTCTTCGGTCTGCACCGGCAAAGGCCGAAAAACAGTGCAGATGATCGTGAATGAGGCAAACATAAAAAAACAAAAAAATAAATCCCAAATAATCGTTGACAATATGCCTGTCAAAATGTATTATATATGAGCACGCCAAAATGGTGCGCAGGGTTTTTTACGGTTATAAACTGTAGAAACTGGACCTTGAAAACAACATAGTGAGAGAAAAAGTCAAAAGGATGCGAAAAGCATCCAAAAGATGAAACAATCAGCTAAATTGGTAAGACAATGAAGATGAGAGTTTCCGACAATTTCTGAAAA
>Ga0160425_1001392_pt1 | contig 23296 bp, 17 predicted proteins | sample BioMet8_FD_108193 | JGI IMG/M metagenome (GOLD analysis project Ga0160425, IMG submission 108193) | Microbial communities from bioreactor (seeded with sewage sludge) at Lawrence Berkeley National Lab, California, USA - Biofuel... | ecosystem: Engineered > Bioreactor > Anaerobic > Unclassified ...
TGAAAGATTAATTCAGCAGCCTTTTTTGAAGCGCCTATTCCACCTAATTTATTTTTAAGTTCGGCATAATCATTTAAAATTCTTTGGCGATAACCGGAATCGGTAAGAAGTTTTTTCATTTCCTCCCGCAACTTTTGTGCAGTTAAATCGTTTTGAATTAATTCTTTAACCACAGGTTTGTCCATAATCAGGTTAACCAGCGAAATGTATTTAATTTTAATAATACGGCGGGCGATGAGGTAAGAAAAATAATTGCCTTTGTAGCAAACCACTTCGGGCACTCCAAGCAAGGCAGTTTCCAGGGTAGCCGTGCCGGAAGTTACCAGCGCCAGATCGGCATTTTGCAAAAGGTCGTGCGTCTGGTTAAAAACAATATTTACCTGAGATTCTTTATAAATATCTTTATAAAAACCAGGAGAATGCGAATTGACTCCGGCAATAACAAACTGGAAATCGGGAAAATCGGGAATGATGGACAACATCAGCGCAAGCATTTTGGAAATCTCCTGGCTACGGCTTCCGGGGAGCAAGGCGATAATGGGTTTAGCACTCAGGTTGTTCTTTTGAATAAATGTTTGCTTGCTGATGGCGGAATTGTTTGCAATGGCATCTAACAAAGGATGTCCAACAAAATCAACATCATAATCGTGATTGGCATAGAATGCTTTTTCGAAGGGCAGAATCACAAACATTTTATCCACAAAAGCTTTGATTTTTTTCACACGCGATTGTTTCCACGCCCAAATTTGCGGAGAGATGTAATAAAACACTTTGAAACCGGCATTATGGGCAAATTCGGCTATCCGCAAGTTAAATCCTGGATAATCAACCAGAATCAATACATCAGGGTGAAAAGACTGAATGTCGGTTTTGCAAAAGTTGAGATTCCGGAGTATCGTTTTGAGGTTTAAAGCCACCTCTACAAAACCCATAAAAGCGAGGTCGCGATAATGTTTCACCAGTTCGCCACCTTGTTCCTGCATCAGATCGCCGCCCCAGCAACGGAAAACGGCTTCCGGATCGCACTGTTTCAATGCTTTCATCAGGTTAGCGGCATGAAGGTCGCCCGAAGCTTCACCGGCAATAATATAATACTTCATACTAATATTGAAAAATGTTGAAGTATAAAATAGCCTACAACCAAAACGGCAGTAATAAGCACTATTCCTCGTCCTGATTTTTCAAATTTATGATTTACAAGGAAATAACGTATCAATAATAAATTACCAATAATGCTTAAAAGTAAAATAGAGGCAAACGGAAGATTGGAATTTACCCTGAACAATTGTTCAATCAGATATTTGATTCCATAAATCACGGCAAAAGAAAGTGCAGGTATAGCTACGCCCGTTAAAATTCCGAAAATATAGGAGTCGCATTTTAATCTTTCAGGAAAATTTATTTTCATTTGTTATTAATTTTATTTTTTATTGGTCAAATGGAATATCCATAAAATATCATTTTCGGTTTGTTTGGATATTATCCTTATGGATATTTCATGGTTACAGGGCTTTATTAGTTATTGAATTCCCAATTTTTAAGCTGGGTAATAGACTGATGGTCGGTTAAATCAATTTTAACAGGAGTAACTGAAACATAATGGTTTTCCAAAGCCCATTCATCCGTATCCACGGCATCATCCAAATTCTTAAATTCGCCGTGAAGCCAATAAAATTTTCGCTGGTGGGGATCGGTATGGACATCAAAATCTTCCTCCCAGGCTGCTTTGGCCTGGCGACAAACTTTTATGCCTCTGATATCGTAACCATTTACCAATGGAATATTTACGTTAAGGCAAACACCTTCAGGAAGTCCATTTTCCAGGACTTTGAGTGTGATTTTTTCAATATATTCTTCCGTATGGCTAAAATCAGCTTCGGGAGAATAATCAAGCAGTGAAAACCCTATGGAAGGAATGCCGCTAATAGCACCTTCAATTACCGCCCCCATGGTTCCCGAATATAAAATGTTGATGGAGGAATTGGAGCCATGATTGATGCCCGAAACCAATAAATCGGGTTTACGCCCAACAACCACCTTTTCGCCAAGTTTAACAGCATCGACCGGTGTACCGTTGCAGCTATATTCTTCATAACCTTCTTCCTTTTTGATTAAATTTACCCGCAAAGGATTGCTGATGGTTATGGCATGTCCCATTCCCGACATCGGACTGTCGGGAGCCACCACTACCACTTCGCCGATTTGTCGCATCACTTTTATCAATGTCCGTATTCCCAGAGCATGTATTCCGTCGTCGTTTGTAATTAAAATCAATGGTCGTTTATTCATGTACTATTTTTATTATAAGCGCTTTATATCTTTATTTCTCCAGATTATGAATACAATATTATCCACAACCTTATGGTTTGCAAATTTACGAATTAAACCGAATGAAAAGGTGTAAGCAATGTATTTATTTACAGAACTTAAGAAGTTCGGTATATAGTTTTTGGATAGGAAGCCCCATCACATTATAGAATGAACCCTCAATGCGTTCGATGCCGGTGTAGCCTATCCATTCCTGAATTCCATAAGCGCCGGCTTTGTCGTAGGGTTTGTACTGCCGCACATAATGCTGAATTTCGTCCATTTCCAAATGCCGGAAATACACATCCGATTTTGCATAAAAAGAATGCGATACATCTTTGGTCTTCAGGCAAACACCAGTGATCACCTGATGTTTTTTACCGGACAAAGTGCTGAGCATTTGAACGGCATCATCAAAATCTTTCGGCTTTCCAATAACCACGTCATCCAGATAAACAATGGTATCGGCGGTAATAAGCAAAGTGTTTTCAGGTAGGATTGAAAAATCGAATGCCCTGGCTTTCAATTCAGATAAATAAACGGCTATTTGTTCACCGGCAAGATTCTCAGGATAAATTTCTTCCACATCTTTGGGCTGGATAGAAAAAGTAATTTCCAATCCTTTCAAAAGTTGTTGCCGGCGCGGTGATTTGGAGGCAAGTATAATATTATATTTTTCAAGTCCTTCTAACATAAATCTATATTTATCAGCACCATTCCAAGGATACCTAAAATCATAATAATCTTTACAATAAAACTAAGAAAATGATAACTTTCTGCCTTTACGGCTTTCAGCGTAAAAAACAATAAAAAAAGCATCATCAGTTCTACCACAAAGGCAAAATACCAGAATGAAGCCATAAAACCGTTGCTTAAAAACAAAAACTGAGCTATGGCTAATAAAATAATAACCAAGACTATGCCGGTTATTAACCAATGGTTGGTTTTTTTAATTCCGATCACCACGGGTAAGGTACGGCAGCCCATTTCGGCATCGCCTTTCATATCCTCGACATCTTTGATTATTTCACGAATAAAAGAAACCAGAAACGCAAAAAGTGCAAAGCCGAACACCAGATAATTTATCATCCCAAAGGAAAAGTTTGCGGTTTCCAGCGAAAGCATATCCTTTTTAAGGGCGTAAAATTCAAAAAGCCATACAATTAAAATTACAAATGCCGATAACAAAGCAATGACAATATTTCCGAAAAGCAGCATTTTTTTGTACTTCACCGAATAAAACCAGAGCATGATCGTTACCAGAGGGTTGATGATGGCTAATTTTAACGATCCTAAACGGTAACCCAGATAAAATCCGATAAACACAGCCAATATATTTAAAACCCAGTGAATAGGAATGGCCTTTTGAACCGGGATTTTTTTCCCCAATACGATTTTTGCCGGTTTGTTAAGCCTGTCAATTTTAAGGTCGAAATAATCGTTGATTACATAGCCGGCAGCGGCAATAAAAACGGTAGACAGAACCAACAGAAAAAAATCCAGCTCGCTGAAATGCAATGGGATATTTGCTTTAGCCAACAAAGGCTGAATAATACAAAACCGGAGTAAATACTGCGTGAACGCAATAATACAGAGATTTGGCAAGCGGACAAGCCGGAAATAGGCAAGCATTTTTTTAAAATTTATAACTGACTAATCATTAACTATTCAATAACATTTTTCTGAAATTCTTATTTTTACCAATGGAATGCGCCGTCGTTCATCCAATTTTCCTGTATTTTCATAACCTGTTCAATAACATCGCGAGCACAGCCATCGCCACCCTTAAAGCCCGAAATATATTTTGACACCGCTTTAATTTCTTCGGCAGCATCGGCAGGGCAGGTTGGAACTCCGGCTTCGAGCATGATTTCGAGATCGGGAATATCGTCGCCCATATATAATACATTTTCAGGCAAAAGATTGTTTTTTAGAAGATAATCATGATACACTTTGATTTTATTATCCACGCCCAAAAAAACATCTTTCACATTTAAAGCCTCGAAACGCCTTTCCATCGAAAGGGATTTGCCGCCCGAAATTACCGCTACCCGGTAATTTTTTTTCACAGCAAGTTGCATGGCATAACCATCCTTCACATTTCCGCTTCGCAAGGCTTCTCCGTTGCCAAGCATCAATATTTTTCCATCGGTGAGCACTCCGTCAAAATCAAAAATAAAAGTGTTAACTGCTTTTAAAAGCGCTTTGTAGTTTTTCATCTATCAAAATTTGTAATTCCAGATTACTTTTTGCCCTTTGCCATAATTACTTTGGAAAACAACTGATAAAGGTTTTTATATTCAGGAAAATCGGCCAGCAAAGATAAATGATTTTCGATGATCTTTTTATCGTTACGTGCGGCAGGCCCTGTCTGTCTTTGTGCAGGATCTACCGTCATGATGTTCATTGCCGTTTCACGAATCAGAGGTTTTAGCACATCAAACGGAATATTCCTTTTGTCAAGAATTTCTTTGGCAATACCATAAAGAAAATTGGGAAAATTATTGGCAAAAACAGCCGCAAGATGAACAACGTTACGCTGTTCCGAATCCATAATATACGCTTTTTTCGACAAATAATAGACCATTATCTTCAATGTTAAAGCGACTCCCATATCGCAACCTTCAACACAAAAAGGAACATCATTAAAATCCAATTTCTCCGATTTGTTCATGGAAATCAGGGGATAAATGACACCATATTTCTCAGCCGAATTTTTCAGAATATCCATCGGCAGCGAACCGGAACAGTGGATGAGAATTCCTTCTTTCAAATTTATTTTAGGCAATACCTTGACAATGACGTCATCGGGAAGTGCAAGGATATAAGTATACTTGCCCTGAACCAGTTTTTTTAAATTGTCGGTAGCTTCCGCCGAAACCTGAAGAGCCAATTCACAGGCTGATTGCATGGTCCGGCTATAAACCTGTACAATAGTAGATTTATTGTGATAATAAGCATTTGCAAGGCAGGTTGCTGCATTCCCGGCGCCTATCATAACAATTTGACGATTTGTTGACATGTCTTTTTGTTTTAAATTTAGCTGATTATTTTATTTTTAATTCTTCGCCATAAGGCAATAAAAAATCCGGTAATGATGAGGATGGCTCCCGTCCATACCATACCTATATTTCGGAAAACCATCACTTTAGCCACTACATAATCGGGACTTTTTTGGTAAATACCTAAAACGATGGTGCGTGGCTGGGCGGATATTTTTTCAAACCTGAATTTTAATCCTTCCTTCGGGATAAATCCTTCCTCCACCGATGCGGAATCGTTTTTAACATAATAACGACTTACCGTTTTCATTATGCTGCCACTATCGTTTTTCACTTTAAGATAGGCGCTCACCATCAAATTGCTTATACCCTTGCCCCTGGATTGCACATTTAAACTATCGAGTATCACCTTATAATTTGGAATATTCAGGGTCTCCTTAAGCGCTATATCCGATTGTAAAAGCAGGGAATAGCTTCCTCCCTGAACGGCCGTTTTTACATCGGCAAAACTGATGTACGTATAAACATCTTTGGTAAGGAAATGTTTAGTGGCAGGCTCATGAACATTTCCCATACGGGCATTCAGGCTGATAACCGGATAGAGCGAAAATTCTGTAGCCAGACTGTCGTCGGACAATTTATTGGCAAAATCGAGCCGGTAGGAAATATGTTTGCCATCAAAACGATTGCCTTTGTACGTTACCATGTAGTTACCCATCGGCATGGAACGACCGGCAATGAGCACCTGGTTCTGGTTGTTAAGGCTTTTATCGCCCAATTCAATACCGGAAGTGTTTTGTGAAATGATGTGCTGATTGGAAAATGCAAGGACAACACCCAAAAGGAAAATACCAAATCCGCCATGCGTAACCGTGGCACCCCAGTTCCGGACTTTTCCTTTGTTATGTATAATATAATCCAGCGAAGCAATGACAGAAAAAACGAGCGCAAAAATAAATAGCACCAGAGTAAATTTCAACGTTCCGGTAACAAGTACAATAAACACACTTACCAAAATGGCAACACCAAGAGCGGGTAACAGTTTACGTACAAAAACGATTGCCTCATTCCGGCCATAGTTCAGATATTGGGTAAACGCAATCAGCAAAGCGACGAGCAAGGCATAAGGCAATTGCCAGGTGTTGTAATACTCCACCCGCTGAAGAGGCGGCGCCAGATGAGAATTGAAGATTTTATTAAAAACAGGGATAGAAGTGGTAAGAATAATATGAAAGGCCGAAAGCATAACGATGATTACCCCGACAAACATCCAAAATTCGCGCGACCAGAGGTGTTCTTTTTCTCCTTTGGGAAGTTTACGGGCATGAAAAGCAAACATAACAAGCCCAAAGATGAAGAAAAATGCAACATAAATGATCAGCTGAACCGATTTGCCATCATCGCCAAAAGCATGAGCGGAAGTATTGCCTAATATACCGCTACGCGTTAAATAGCTCGCATACAAAACAAGAACAAACCCCAACAGGGAAAAGAAATAAGCCGCCGGAAGGGCAAACTGCTGTTTTTTGGCGATAAGCAATAAATGCAATGTTACCAACAAAATGAGCCAGGGAACCAGCGAAGCATTTTCCACGGGATCCCACGACCAGAAACCGCCAAAAGTAAGCGATTCGTAAGCCCAGCTACCACCTAAAAGGATACCCAGGCCAAGCAAAAGCAAGGCAAACACCGTCCACACCAAGGCAGGTTTTATCCAGGCGGTATATTCTTTTTTCCATAACGAAGCTACGGCAAAGGCAAAGGGAAAAAGCGATGCGGCATAACCCAGAAAAAGCACCGGAGGATGTGTTACCATCCATACATTTTCCAACAAGGGATTCAAACCCTGCCCGTCGGTAATCTGTTTCAGGTAATTGGGATCCTGAAAAAAGACTTCGCCGGCATTAGCCATGGTTTCGCGCAATAACGCAAAGGGACTGCTACCGAGTTTTAATCCAAAAATGTTTATCCCTAACAATAGCGAGGTGAGGAAAGTCTGCGAAAGCGAAACGACAGCCATCACCGGCGACTCCCACGAACGGAACCAGCGCAGAACCACCATCCCCAATATGGCCTGAAAAAGCGCCCATATCAGGAGGCTTCCCTCCTGCCCTGCCCAGAAACAGGAAATGATGTATTTTGCAGCCAGCGCATTGGATGAATACTGCCACACGTAAGCGTATTCGTAATAATGTTTAACGATCAATAAATACAGTAAACCGGCAGCTATGATAAGCGTAGATAAATGGATGTAATATACCCAACGGGCTACTTTCTGCAGGCGGGCCGACCATGATTTTTCCCCGTTGACGGCAACACCATAATAAACGGTCGAAAACAGGGCAGTGAAAAAGGCTAAAATCAGCATAAAACTGCCGGTTTGCCCGGGCAGAAGGTGTTCGCCTATAAAGTTTGTAGCCATAGATTTACCGGTTTATAACAGCATGTTACCGGTTTGCGCCGGTAGTTTCCGCTATTATTTGTCAAAAATATACAAAATAAAAATACCGGGCTAATTTTGCATCATCTGTTTCGGATCATTTTCCAACTGCCGCATAAAAACTTCCGGCTAACTCATCGAAATGCGCTGCTAACTCATCGAAATTACCTTCTACCTCGTCGAAATGACCTTCTGCCTCGTCGAAATGCACTACTAACCCGTAAAAATGACCTACTGCCTTGTTGTCATAGACAAGTTGCACAAAGTAACACCAGGTTCCGGCACAAAGTTTCACTAAGTTTTTTTTCTTTTTATAACAAACTCACCCTAAATGCCTCTCTTGGAAGGAAGGGAGGGACTCTTGCCATTTTCTTCCATTGAATTAGCATTATGGACTTTTGCTGCTTCCTTCCACTCCCCCTTCTCTTTTTTCCAAGAGAAGGGGGTCGGGGGGATGAGTTGGTTTCACCATTCAAATTTTTCACCTGGCAACTTCAGTACCGGAGTAAGATGCTTAATTCATTGTTGAGCCGTTGGCACATACGACCCGTTGGCATCGCCATAACAAATCCCGCTAAAGTTGTAGGTCATGTGGGAAGTGGTAATCATCACCGGCTGGTTGTTGAACAGCCAGTCGCCGGTAGGAAAAGCATCAATGATATGGGCTATGCGTTTCCTGATCAACAGTACATCAGCCGCCGTTACATCGCCCGACCCGTTGACATCGCCCGAATCAAGGTAAATCCCACCTAAATTGATAATATGGGCAATATGCTTACGGTACAACAACACATCGGCTGCCGTTACGCCTCCCCATGATTTGGCTGGCGAACATTCCATCGTATAGCTGCCATAGGGAAAGTTTTTCAATTGATAATAGCCCTCTGCATTGGTGGTTGTATCCCTGGCAATAGAATCCCCCTGCATCAGTGTAACATGAGTATTACTCAGGGGAATAGAATCTGCATTGGCATAAGTGATTGTCCCGTCAAGGATAGTGTGAATAATATTGGTAGATTCAGTACTGCGGTAAATACAAGGATAATTATTCATACCTGTATATATATATCCGCTTCCGTCCATAGCGAGCAAATCCGCACCATTAAGCAGTAATCCTGAATTTATAAATTCAAAGGTCTGGCCGTTATTCTCCGACCGTAAAACACCACCATAATAATAATCAGCATTGCAGGCAGCAAAAATTGTACCCTGAGTGTTAATACACATTTTCATCGCACTTACCTCATCCTTAAGCAATGTCCACGAAGTGCCAAATCCATCGTATTTATAAATACCTGCTGCATTTGCACCGGCAAATACTTCCCCTGCTGAATTTACTATTACTGACATTATCCATTTATTTGATAGTCCTATATATTCCCAGGTAGTCCCATTATCAGATGAACGGTAAACGCCCCCTCCGTTAAAATAATGGGTTGTTCCCATATAAATTGTTCCATCAGGAGCCATAGCAAAATCTTCTACAGGTTCAGAAGAAGACAGCTGAAAAACAGTGTCCCAGGTTTCTCCGTTATCTATGGAACGTAAAACGCTATTATAAAGGTTACCGGAAGTGCTTCCTGCAAGTACCAATCCGTTTCCAAAAGCCTTTATGGCAGCCCAGTTTCCCAAGCTTGAATAAACAGGATACCATGTAATACCATTATCTATGGATTTAAAAATTTTATCATTAACACCGGCAATAATTTCACCTGTCGGGGTTATTTCTAATGATTCTATGATATAAGTTGTTAATCCCAAATATTCCCATTCGGTAGCTCCCGGGGTAAGACGGTAAACGCCATTGGTACTTGTTCCACTGGAGCCTCCGACATAAATAGTGCCGTCAGTGGTTACTGCCAGGGCATGAGTATTAACGCCACCTGGTACGCCTAAAGGTTCCCAGAAGTTTTGTGTATGGCCGGTAAAGGTAAAAAGAAATAAAAATATAGGTATGATTACGGTGGGTAGTGTGTGTTTCATATATAATTGCTTTAATGACGACAATATTAAAAATATTTTTAATCGGTTTTTACTATTTTTTTGTTTTTTTTCAAAGAATTTAGTATTCGTAAAAAAAGAGGAGTAGCAGAAAGCAGTAGGTAGTAAGTAGTAGGCAGTAAGCAGTAAGCAGTAAGCAGAAGGCAGAAAGCGAATAAATTCTATGTGCCTATTGTGGCTCAGAAGAAGGCAGTTGAGCGAAGCGAAATCCCGATATAGAAGCGCTTAGGAGGAACGACTTAGCGATTCTTCATCGGGATAGGCAGTAAGCAGGAGGCAGAAAGCAGAAGGCAGAAAGCGAATAAATTCTATGTGCACTAATGTGCCTATTGTGGTTCAGAAGAAGGCAGAAAGCAGAGGATAGTAGGTAGTAGGCAGGAATCATCAACAATCAACTATCAACTATCAACGATCAACCAAGTAAAAAATATTTGATAATTTTAAGGGTTATAAAAAATTAATTTTATATTTGTCGTTGCAAATTAAATTCATTGTTATGAACCGAGTTCCGGTTTTTCGGGACGGGTTCCATCCAACCTTAACTTAAAATTTATTAAAAGATGAAAAAAATATCATTTGCCAGTATCCTTCTTTTCCTCATTACTTTTACTTCATACGCCCAACAAGGGATAAACACAATGATCGACCTCGGTGATTTGGCTGTAAAAACAACCCATTCACACAACGAATGGCTTGATCTTGGAAAAAACTCAACCATACAGGGAAGCATGTATTTGTTTGAAGATTTCCGTCCGGGCAGCATTGTTTTAAAAAGCGATACCTTGATTGAAGGGATAAAATTCCGTTACAACATTCGCTCAAAGCAGATGGAAATGTCGCTAAATAAAGACACCCTTGCCTTTATCCGCCCCGATAAAGCAAGATTCGTTAATTTTGATCACAAATCCTTTATATTTACCACCTTTGAGGAAAATAATAAAACAGGAATGGATTATTTCCAGATAATTGCCGATGGCAACGCTAAATTATTGCTGCACTACGATGTGGTTTTTATCCCGAAAAACCCACCGGTAACTCCTTACAGTGCCGGTAATCCTAACGATCAGTACGTTCAGTTTAAAAATTATTTCTCCCAGAAAGGTGATCGTCCCGCCATTCCCATGAGCAAAAAGCAGAAAAACATCCTAAAGCTCTTTTCAGATAAAAAGGCTGAAATCGCCAAATACATCGACGAAAAGAATCTTAAGACAAGCCGTGAAGCCGACCTGGTAGAAATATTCCGGTATTACAACTCTTTAAAATAGGACTGCGGCAATTTGCTTTTGCCTGTTAAAACCAGAAACTGTTGTTATCTATATTAAAAAGCCGTCTTTAAAAGTTGGCTTTTATCCGTTTTATCCGTGAAAATCCGCGTCCGGTTCTTTTTGGAATCCGCGCCCTATTCTTTCCTGATATACGACATTCTATTTGTCCAATCAATTAAAAAAAAGCTTAATTCCCTAAGATCAATAGATACGCAAAGTCCGAAACTCTGCCGGAAGGCAAAAACACATGCGACGAATCACTTTGCGTCGCTGACGGACGACCTTCCGGGGCTGACGAACCACCTTCCGGGGCTGACAGACCACCTTCCGTCGCTGATGGACGACCTTGCGGGGCTGACGGACCACCTTCCGGGGCTGACAGACCACCTTCCGGGGCTGACAGACCACCTTCCGTCGCTGATGGACGACCTTCCGTCGCTGATGGACGACCTTCCGTCGCTGACGAACGACCTTCCGGGACTGACGGACGAGCTTGCGTCGCTGACGAATGAGCTTCCGGGACTGATGGGAAACTTTCCGTCGCTGATGGACGACCTTCCGGGGCTGATGGAAGAATTTCCATAGCCAAACCCTTAGGGTTTTGAAAACCCTAAGGGTTTAAAAACATTAATGGAAAACATTTCATCGCCGCCGGACTACTTTCCAGAATTATTAAGAGATCATACGCCTTTTAAAAAAGAATAGTTCAGCCAAACCATAAGGGTTTAAAAACAAAGAACGGTTTAGCTTTAAACCTGAGTTTACGCTAAAACATAAAAATGCCACTAAACCGCTATTCCAGGTACCCGGCATAGTGATTTAGTGGCAAAAAATCGTTTCCGTAAAGGATTTTAAAGTTTTATTTCTTAATGAATTTGATGGTTTTCAGGCTGCCATCTCTCGTTGTAATCCTGAGAAAATAAATGCCGGGATTAAGCCCTGACAATGAAATTTTCAGTTGGTCGGAATCCAGGCTATTGAAATCCATCATCCTGCTGCCAACAATGTTGTAAACGGCTAAATGCTGAACGCCTTTAACATTATTTACATTCAGGTAATCACCGGCTGGATTGGGATAGATGGAATACGGCGTCTGAACCGGATTACTGATTCCGGCTGTTCCGTTATGAATAATAAGGTATGGTTTTACATCATAAAAATTGAAATAATGATCGTTAATTATAAAATTACCGGGGATGGAATCGAAACCGTCAAGGTCGGGATTGTAGAGCGAACCATCCCACAATACAGGCGCCAGACCTGTTCCGGCAAGGGAGTCGGGCATACCAAAACTAACGCGTACGGAATCGGGAAGATTGATCTGAGAGATCGGAGTTCCGTTGGCCGCCCAAACGGTATCAGCAATAATTTGATTCAATATATTATGGGTAAAAATCTCACCCCAGATTGAGTTTGAAATATTATCGCCACCAACAACCCTGTAATTCCGGTGTAAAACTCCGGAAACGCCTCCCGGAGCCTCGGCTCCGGCATGGATGTCTATGGTATCGGGAACCCATTTCCCGTTGATGCGGAATTTAAAATCGAGGATGTTACCAATTTTAAATACCGAATCGGTAGTGATGGCATAAAGGCTATCTCCCAGATCCTGCATAGGTGTGGTAACGCTCCAGTTGGTGAAGGGGCCTACCACATCAACGATATCACCAGCATCCGGGTCGAAACGTCCCTCATTGATGGCGGGCTTCATGTCAACGATAAAGGTAACGGCTATGGTTCCCGGCTCGGGGATGGCATAGGTGGTTTGTCCGCTCACATTAAATGCATTGTCAACAGAAAATGTACAATTGGGTCCCCGGATAAGCCAGAGCCCATCGGGAGAACCGTCATTTTCAAGAGCTCCCCATTGGTAAGTTCCCGGTAGAACGACAAGGTTCATCGTCCAGATATGATCACCGGCAACAATATCGCCATGAGTACCGTCGTCGTACATTTTTTCGGCTATCCAATTATTCATGTCCCCTGTAATTTTGACATTTGAATAATGCTGAGTGCTGTCGATTAACGTAAACGTAACAGCGGGTTGGGCTTTACTGATGCCTGACAGGGCAAATAGGGCTGCAAAAATGAGTAACAGTTTTTTCATTTTATTTATTGATTTTACTTACCTGATATTAACGATAGAAAGTGCAGGTTTGGTATGACGTTTTTTTATTCAATTAATTATTTCCTTTTAAAAAGCATTGATATACAAAAAACCCGGACTTTACGGCCCGGGTTTTTTAAAATATAATCTTCTCTTATGTGGAGAAAAGACAATTTACGAATTAGTCTTTAATCAATTTTTGAGTGTATTTACTGCCGTCTTTAGCAAAGAACGTAACCAAATACATTCCTTTTTTCAAATCGGAGGTATTAACGCTCATCAAACCTAATTTTAGATTTTCGAATCTGGCAACTTGTTGTCCGATATAATTGCTGATGATAATCTGGTTGATTTCGGTAGTTGTATTGATAAACAGATTAGCGCTGAAAGGATTAGGATAAACCTGTACTTTATTGGCTAACTGGTTTTCGTGAATACCGGCAGGGCTTCCCCAAAGAAAATTTAACGTAGAATCACCTGCTATAGTAATAATTCTGTTAGGATCGCCAGTCCATTCGCCGCCATTCCAGCCATCGCCTTTAAAGAACTTAAATGCATAGCTTCCAACAGAATCAAGGACTAAAGTAGCTGTATAGATTGAATCGGCATTGGCATCTGTGAGTACATTTGCAAGGTTTGTTCCCGGGGCATTCCATACGCCATAGCTTCCGCCAAAATTACCGGCAAAATAAACGGTTTCTCCAGCAACAAGTCCCGATCCGTGCATATCAACATTTAAAGTAACATTAACTGGTTTTACCCCCCATTTAACTGTAGTTGAAATATCGCCGTTAACAATAAGTGTACGATTGGGATCGCCTGTCCATTCACCAAAATCCCAGCTTCTGTTTTTGAAGAATTTGTAATGATAGGTTCCGGCAGGAAGATTCATAGCAATAGTATAAACTGAATCGACATTGGGGTCGGCTAAAATATTGTTTAAGTTAGATCCGGGCATATTCCATGTTCCATAAATTCCGCCAAAATCACCGGCAATAAAGAGAGTATCGGTAGCGGTAAGTGGTAAACCGTGAACATCAACATTAAATGTTACTACAGGATTAACGGGTAAAGTATAAGCAACGGAATCATTGTTTAGTACAATGTCGTCAAAATATATTACGATATCTTCGGTAAGCGTTAAAGGATCTTCAAAATCGGGCATAAAGGAAAATACTTTATATTTACCAGTCTTGGCTCTGAAATCAAATACAATGTCTTCCCAACCATTGGTAACGGTTTGAGCATACATCGAAGGAATTTCGGAATTGCCGGCAGGTCCGCCTTCTAATTTAAAATGTAAAGGGCTGATACGCGTTTTTAAAACCTTTACGTGCATAAATTTGTTCGTGGTAACGTCAATGGAATCGTTTAAAGCAGTCCAGAAGCCCGCCCATGGGTTGCCATCAAAAGCACGGGTGAATTTTACAACTTTAGTACTTGTGTTAATACCCGATACATCAGGATTATCAATAACCCCAAAATTAGTAGTATCAGCGTCAAGATGTCCGTTTGCCATGCTGTGCATAACAAAGGGTGAAGTTCCGGACTCAAAGTCGGCAACAACCTGAGCCTTAGTAAAGCCTGCCATCGCAAGCATTAGTACAAAAATGAGTAATAGTTTTTTCATAGTGTTTAAAGATTTAGTTAATAATCACAAAATTTAAGTTTACAAAAGTAATAGTTAATTTTACATTCGTTTGTTAAAAAATCAAAAATAACCCACAAATATAATAATTATTTCACAAAACGCTCCACATGAAAAAAATTTTTTTAATTTTATTTTTTTAACGCTTTAACTCTTACCGCTATGAAAAAAATTATTTTTTTGTTAATCCTCTTTATTTTAACGACTTCCTCGGAAATCTTTTCCCAAACCCGGGCAACGTCGTTTAATCAGCCACCGGAGTGGTCGAAAAATGTAATCTGGTATCAGATTTTTGTGGAACGTTTTTACAACGGCGATCCAACCAACGATCCCAAACCGGAAAATATGCATTCATCGTCCTCCGATCCGGTTCCCGCGGGTTGGAAAATTACTCCGTGGACACAGGACTGGTATCAACCCGACCCCTGGACCGCTAATAATGGTAAGTCCTTCGATTACAATCTCCAGTATCGGCGTTATGGCGGCGATTTACAGGGTGTGATTGATAAGCTCGACTATCTGAGCAACTTAGGTATTACGGCCATTTACCTGAATCCCATCAACGATGCTCCTTCCCTGCATAAATACGATGCCCGTAATTTTCACCATGTGGATGTCAATTTTGGTCCCGACCCCAAAGGAGACAATCTGGTTATGGCTTCCGAAAATCCGGCAGATCCCTCCACCTGGAAATGGACTTCCGCCGATAAATTATTTCTGAAATTAGTTGAGCAGGTGCATAAACGGGGAATGAAAATCATCGTTGACTACTCGTGGAATCATACCGGAGTTGAATTCTGGGCATTTAAGGATATCGTAAAAAATCAGGAAAAATCTGCCTTTACGGATTGGTATTCCATTCTGTCGTTTGATAATCCGTCAACACCTCAAAATGAATTCGACTATAAGGGATGGCTCAATATTCAGAGCCTGCCGGAAATTAAAAAGATAAACATCACTACCGAACGCCGCGACGGGCTTCCCTACGAAGGCAATATCAACGAAGGCGCCAAAAAACATATTTTCGACGTTACCCAACGCTGGCTTGCTCCGGAAGGCAACGTAAACAAGGGCATTGATGGATTTCGCCTCGATGTAGCCGATCAAATTCCCATGGGTTTTTGGCGCGACTACCGGAAGTTTGTTAAATCAATCAATCCGGAAGCCTACCTGGTAGGTGAAATCTGGTGGACAAAATGGCCCGACGAACTGATGAATCCTGTACCCTACGTTGGTGGCGATGTGTTTGACGCTGTAATGTTTTACCAACTCTACCGTCCGGCAAAATATTTCTTTTCAAAATCAGACTTTTCCATTGATGCCCGGCAGTTTGCCGACAGTCTTAAGTTTCAGTGGAACAGATTATTGAAACCTTTCCGATATTCGATGATGAATGTAGCGACTACCCACGATTCGCCCCGACTGCTTACCTGTTTTTATAATCAGGGAAAATATAAATACCACGCCAAGCCTAACGAAGATACATCTTACAAAACCGGCAAACCCGACCAGGAAACCTATCAAAGGGTAAAACTATACCTCATTCATCAATTTACCAATATCGGAGCACCACACATCTGGAATGGCGAAGAAATGGGAATGTGGGGCGCCGACGATCCCTATAACCGTAAGCCGCTATGGTGGAAAGAGTTTACTTTTCAGCCCGAAACGAGAACCAATTTCCAGCCTGGCAAAAAATTATACGACAAAGTGGCCTTTGACACTCCGCTTTTTAATTTCTATAAAAAACTGATCCGAATCCGTAAAGAAAATCCGGTACTAAGCAATGGTTCAATAGATTTTATAACGGCTGAAGGAAAAACACTTATTTACAAAAGGTATGATAAGAAGACTCAGATTTGGGTATTATTTAATCTTGATACCAAAAAACAAAGCCTGAAACTTCCTGAAAAAAGGAATTATTTCAATTTGCTCGATGGAAAAATTTTTTATGGTAATTCGTTTACAATTAATTCATTATCTGGAGCAATACTTAAAATAATGGATAAATAATAATCAATTGATACATCGTAATAATAATGTTTTTCCAAAATAAAAAAGCTGAAAACAAAAAATTAAAATTTTACTTTTAAAGTTTACTATATTTGTACGCCTTTTTTGAAACCTAATTTTAAACCTTAAAAAATGTTAAAAAAAGCATACATGTAATTGATAATAAAAAAATTATTATTTTTGATGACCCAAATTGTTTATTTTGAAAATCTTTAAACCATAAATATTTTATTACTACAAGCAATAATCTACTAATTAATTATCAAACTAACTAAAAAAAGCAAATCTATGAAGAAACACCTACAATTGTTTACGGTCCTGTTTCTTTTCATGTCGTGTATGATGTCTATCCAGGTGTATGCCCAGGATGTCAAGATTACAGGAAAAGTTACTGACGCTACCGATGGCAGTTCGCTACCGGGAGTAAACGTCTTAATTAAAAATACCACAACAGGTACATCAACCGATATTGATGGGAAATTTTCCCTCAATACTAAAGTGGGTTCTACCCTTGAATTTTCTTTAATAGGGTATACAACTCAGGCACTTGTTATTGGAAATCAAAGGACTCTTGCTATCTCGATGAAACCTTCCATTACCGGATTAAACGAAGTGGTTATCGTTGGTTACGGTCAGGTTAAAAAAGGAGATGCTACGGGATCCATCAATACGTTGAGTTCAAAGGATTTTAATCGTGGAGCTATTACTTCACCTCAGGAATTATTGATGGGAAAAAGCGCAGGAGTTGTTGTAACTTCCAGCAGCGGCGCTCCCGGTGCAGGCGCAACCATTCGTATCCGTGGCGGCTCATCCATGAAAGCAAGCAACGATCCGTTGTACGTTATTGATGGCGTTCCCATTGATAATGTAAGTATTTCTGGTGTTGGTAATCCGCTTACTACTATTAATCCAAATGATATTGAATCGTTTACGGTATTAAAAGATGCCTCTGCAACCGCTATTTATGGTTCCCGTGCCTCCAATGGGGTAATTATCATTACCACAAAAAAGAGCAAGGCCGGAAGCAAAATGAAAGTCAGTTATAATGGGAGTGTCTCCATTAGTAAGGCTCCCAAAACTATTGGCGTATTATCCGGCGATGAATTCAGGGCATTAGCCAGAGAAAAAATCGGAAGCAACAACATTGATTCTGTCAGCTTAACTCGCCTGGGAACGTTTAATACTAATTGGCAAAACGAAATTTACAGGACTGCCGTTTCACAAGATCATAACATCAGCGTGGGTGGAGCCTATAAAACGATGCCTTACCGTGTTTCCTATGGTTACACCAACCAGGATGGTATTCTCAAAAACACCAATATGGAAAGAAATACTTTGTCATTCAACTTAGATCCTACGTTCCTTAATGGCGACCTTAAGGTTAATGTTAATGCAAAAGGAATGTATTCTATTAATAATTTTGGCAATACTGATGCCGTAGGTTCTGCCGTTACCTTCGATCCAACCCAGCCTGTTAAGAATGGGAATATCCGTTATGGCGGATATACTACCTGGATAGATGCAAAGGACGGTAATAATATTAATGGAAATTACAATCAGATGGCTACTTCCAATGCCGTTGCCCAGTGCGATTTAACCGATAATGTATCACGTGTTTATCGTGGCATGGGCAATGCACAGTTCGATTATAAACTTCCAATTGCTCCCGATATACATGCCAACTTAAACCTTGCCATTGACCAATACCACAGTAAAGGCCATAACAATGCCGATACCATAGCCGTATGGACACGCCGTTCAGATTACGGAAAATTGACCAATTATGCACAATCAGGCTATACCAAAACCCTTGATTTTACGCTACATTACACCCAACCATTGGATGCCATAAAGAGTAAATTTGATGTGATGGGCGGTTATTCATGGCAGCATTTCTGGAGAAAAGGCAGCAATTACGAACGGAGTATCGTTCCAACCGACACGGCTGAAGCACGTAAATTCCCTTTAATCGTGGCCGATAATTCAAAATACAAAACAGAAAACTATTTGGTTTCTTTCTTCGGTCGTGTAAATTACTCGCTCATGGATCGCTATTTATTGACTGTTACTTTACGTGATGACGGTTCTTCCCGTTTTTCATCAAGCAACCGTTGGGGACTTTTCCCATCGTTAGCTTTAGCATGGAAAATCAAAAACGAATCCTTTTTAAAAGATTATAAAAATCTTACCGACCTCAAATTACGCTTAGGCTGGGGTAAAACCGGACAGCAAAATATTATGGATAATGACTATCCATACATGAGACTTTATAGAATTGCCCAACAATCAGCCTATTATCAATTTGGCAATGAATGGATTCCTACATTACGGGCAAATCCATTTGATAAAAATATCAAATGGGAAACAACCACAACCCAAAATATTGGACTCGATTACAGTTTCTACAACGACAGAATATCCGGTTCGTTGGATTACTACTACAGGAAGACCGACGATCTTATCAACAATATTGTAATTCCTAATGGAACCAATCTATCGAACTATCTTACGACTAACGTAGGAACTCTCGAAAATAAAGGTTTTGAAGCTACCCTGAATTTACGTCCTATTGCAACCAAGGATTTGTCCTGGGATTTTGGAGTAAATCTCTCCTATAATGAAAATAAGATTACCAAATTAACACGTACCGATGATCCTAATTACATGGGAGTTCCTACGGGTGGCATCAGCGGAGGCACCGGAAATAATATTCAAATGCAAAGCGTTGGTTATTCTATCAATTCCTTCTTTGTGCTGCAACAGGTTTATGGTTCCGACGGTATGCCTATCGAAGGACTTTATATTGACCGTAGTGGACAAGGTGGAAATGTTGCCGGCAATCTGTTTAATTATTATCATTATAAAAAGCCCGCTCCGGATTATATGATAGGCTTATCTACCAAATTAGCTTACAAAAATTTTGATTTAGCTTTATCCGGTCGTATCAGCATAGGCAACTATGTTTACAATAATGTAGCTTCCCAGACTTTTTATGCCAACTTATACAACAACAGTTTCTGGCAGAACTTAAGTTCCCAGATAAAAGATACCAAGTTCGACAAAGCTCAGTATTTTTCAGATACGTATATCCAAAATGCGTCTTTCTTCAAGATGGACAACATGAGTCTGGGATATAACTTCTCAAAAATACTCACCGACAAAATAAACGGCCGCATTAGTTTTACTGTTCAGAACGCCTTTACTATTACCAAATACAAGGGCTTGGATCCGGAAGTGGATGGTGGTATAGACAATAACTTCTATCCTCGCGCAAGAGTGTATATGTTAGGCTTAAATTTGAATTTTTAACATTTTAAAAGGAGATTAAATTATGAAACGTATAAATATAATATTATCTTTTACGGCTATACTTGCCTTAATGACAACATCGTGCGTTAAAGACTTAGATACTAAACCTATAGACCCCAATGTATTTATAGCCGATAATTTATTAAACAGGCCAGGCGCAGCCAAAGAGGCTTTAGCTAAATTATATTCATCCTTTGCCGTACCCGGACAGGATGGAGTTAGTGGCACTGGAGATATTTCCGGTATTGATATGGGTTTTGGCGTGTATACCCGTGCTTTATGGATGCTTCAGGAATTATCTACCGATGAAGCGCTTTGCGCATGGAACGACCAAACCATTAAGGATTATCACTCGCAAACATGGTCGCCTACCGACGTGTTTAATACAGCCATGTACAGTCGTATTATTTACACCGTATCCATCTGTAACGAATTTATCAGAATAACTAAAGAAAGTACAGACCCAGATATTATGAAATATACTGCTGAAGCACGATTCTTACGTGCATTGGCTTACTATCATGCTATTGACATGTACGGCAAACCGGCATTCATTACCGAAGCCGACTTACCAGGCATCTTTTTCCCAAAACAAATCACACGTAAACAATTATTTGCTTATGTATCAGGCGAATTGAGAGATATCGCTGATAATAATAAATTAGGCGAACCTCGTTTTGAATATGGACGTGCCGATAAAGCTGCCGCATGGATGCTTCTTTCCCGTTTATATCTCAATGCCAATGTTTACCTCGCCGATCCCGAACATCCCGACCAGGTTTTATCCGACGGCGATGCAACATATAAAGCATATCTCGACTCATGCCTTTTCTATTGCGGTAAAGTTAAAAATGCCGGTTATATTTTGGAACCGGATTATCGCGCAAATTTCTGTGCCGACAATAATTTAAGCCAGGAAATGATTTTTGCAATCAACTACGATGGAACATATACCCGTTCCTATGGAGGAACAGGCTATATTATCCACGCTGCCACCGGTGGATTTATGGATGCAGCGGCTCTTGGAATTGGCAGTGGATGGAGCGGAAACCGTACCACTAGGGAATTTGTCAATATTTTAACCAATGGCTATCATCCCGTATTGGCTGATTCCATGTTTACCCAGGTTCAAGATAAACGCGTTTATCTTGAATTACTTGGCAGTTGGGACATCAACAATGTAGGAACTTTTACCGATGGTATTGGCGTTCGTAAGTATACCAATATGAACCATGATGGCACGGCTGCTATTCATCCTCACAATGACTTTCCATGTACCGATTTTCCGATTTTCCGTCTGGCAGATGCCTACCTGATGGAAGCCGAAGCATGCTTACGATTAAATCAAAATACTGGTCTGGCTGTGGATGATGTTAATGCTATCCGGCACAGAGCTTTTGGCGATGATAATCATACGGTAACAATAGGACAGTTGCAACTTAATAATTTCCAATACATTTTGGATGAACGCGGACGTGAACTCTATTGGGAAGCCGTTCGCCGTACCGATTTGATCCGTTTCCAGGAGTTTACAACAAGCACTTACATATGGCAATGGAAAGGCAATACCATTAATGGAACAAGTTCCGATTACTGGCGCAACCTATTTCCCATACCTGCTTCAGAAGTTGCTGCCAACCCAAATATTAAACAAAATCCTCGTTACTAATTTTAAAATTAAATAAAATGAAAATAAAATCATTTATCATAATAGCTTTTGCAGGATTACTGGGTCTGGTTTCCTGTAAAAAAGACGAAGATAAGCAAGTGGTAAGCGATAATCCAACAGCGCCAACACTGAACATTTCTTCACCAGACTTAGTTCTTCTGAAAACGAATGCTAATGATACGATCACCTTTAGTGGTAATGCTGCTGATTTTGGAGTAAAAGTTGTTACTACCTATACTCTTGAAGCTGATACTTCTGCAAGTTTTTCCCATCCGGTAACTTTGGCTTCTGAATCTGTAAATAAATTTACATTTATCGTAATGGATTTAAATATGAAAATGATATCATTAGGAATATCAGAATCTATGCAAAAAAATGTCAGTTTGAGGGTAAAAGCTGTCATTAATTCTGTTGTACCCGCCGTATATTCAAGCACTACTACAATAAGTGTTAAAACTTATGGCGCCCCTAAATTAGTTTTATCCACGACTCCTTCACAAAGCCTTTCTTCTCCTGCTGATAATGGCATCTTTTCAGGTTTTATCTATGTTGACAATATGAACAGAGCCTTTATTTTAACTAATTCGACAACTGGTGTTATTTATGGTGGAAGTGGTGGTACGTTAGCTATTAATGGCGATTCTATTCATGCCGTGGTTGGAGGTTACAACATGACGGTAAATACCAATACCAATACGTATACGATGACCGATGCAACCCTTGCCATCATTGGTGATGCAACTGGTTCATGGGATAATGACCAAAAAATGGCTTATGACTTTTCCGAAGAATGTTGGAAAATAACCATGGATTTAGTTGTCGGTGCAAATGGCGGTACTATTAAATTTAGGACTCATGGCAGCTGGAATGGCGATTTTAATCTTGGCATAGGCGATGCATCGCATTCAGAATACACTATAGATAATTTATGGAATAATAGTTCTAGCCAAAACATTCCAGTTCCAGGCGTCCCGGGTAATTTTACCGTTAAGCTATGGTCTAATAAAGCTCCCTATCATTGTACAATTACTCAAAATTCTAAAAAATAAGATATTAAATCTTTAACCCATAAGAAGGCTGTCCCCAAAAGGCAGCCTTTTTTGTTTTATAACAGGAAAGTCAGAAACGAATCAAAATCCATCCAAATTCGAACCAAATTCGTTTGAAATAGCATATTATAAAACCATAATTGAACTTTGATTCGAATTTGATTCGAATTTAATCTTGAGAATTGCACAGAAATAAACGGGATTGCTGGGTTGAAAAAAAAAGCCTCCGTAAAACGAAGACTTTTATATCGTACCCGGGGCGGGACTTGAACCCGCACGACCGCAATGGTCAAAGGATTTTAAGTCCTTCGTGTCTACCAATTCCACCACCTGGGCAGTTCAGAAAAAAACCTCTCAAACTATATCGAGAGGTTATTTTTTGGAGCGGAAAACGGGACTCGAACCCGCGACCCCGACCTTGGCAAGGTCGTGCTCTACCAACTGAGCTACTTCCGCATTGGGACTGCAAATATACGTATTATTTCA
>Ga0160425_1001406_pt1 | contig 23028 bp, 23 predicted proteins | sample BioMet8_FD_108193 | JGI IMG/M metagenome (GOLD analysis project Ga0160425, IMG submission 108193) | Microbial communities from bioreactor (seeded with sewage sludge) at Lawrence Berkeley National Lab, California, USA - Biofuel... | ecosystem: Engineered > Bioreactor > Anaerobic > Unclassified ...
CAGAATCTGAAATGAACCCAGTGTGTTTGAAAAAACAAAACTGGACAACCGTAAAGAAAAAAATAAGTACTTCTGTAAGATTATATTTCAATGAAATGCTTAATTTAAAAGCATAAAATCATCAAAATTCTAAATCAAAATAATCATCTGCACACATCATCGGATTACAAAAAATAGATTATAATTATAAAATTAGTTTAATTCGCGCTATTCGTGGACAAAAAAATTCGTTGATTCAAATATCCGCTGATTACGCTAATTATCGCGAATAGATTGGTTATAATCAATAAACTAATAATAATTCGTCTAATTCGCGTCATTCGCGGACAAAAAAACAATTCGTTGATTCAAATATCCGCTAATTACGCTAATTATCGCGAATAAAATTAGTTTTAATCAATAAATTAATAGCAATTTGTTTAATTTGTTGACAAAAATAATTTGCTGACCAAGAATAATTCGTTGACCAAAAAACATTAGATGACATATACCAGAATAAAAAACTCCCGCGTCCTTGTTACCGGCGGAGCTGGATTTATCGGATCCAATCTTTGTGAAGATTTGCTGAAATACGATAATGAAGTGATCTGTCTCGATAATTTCTCCACCGGTCATTTCCGTAATATCAAAGATTTTATTGATCATAAAAATTTCAAACTAATCGTAGGGGATATTCGGAATCTTTCCGATTGCAGAAAAGCGGTAGATGGAGTGGATTATGTATTGCAGGAAGCAGCCTTAGGTTCCGTGCCTCGTTCTATCAACGATCCTGTTACTACTAATGAAGTAAACATTGGCGGTTTTTTGAATGTGCTTATAGCCGCACGCGACGCCAAGGTAAAACGTTTTGTTTATGCAGCATCAAGTTCCACTTATGGCGACTCCAAAACCCTTCCAAAGGTTGAAGATGTAATAGGGAAACCATTATCTCCTTATGCAATTACCAAATATGTCAACGAACTTTATGCCGATGTTTTTGCAAAAATCTATGGAATGGAGTGCATAGGGCTGAGATATTTTAATGTCTTCGGACGCAGGCAAGATCCCAGTGGAGCTTATGCGGCAGTAATTCCATTATTTGTAAAAAAATTCATCAGTCACGAAAGCCCAATAATAAACGGAGATGGAGAATATTCAAGAGACTTTACTTATATTGACAATGTTATTCAAATAAATATAAGAGCTTTGGCAAGTGAAAATACAGAAGCACTGAATCAAGTCTATAATACAGCGTACGGAGATAGGACAACACTAAACCAATTAGTGCAATACTTAAAAGAATACTTATCAGGCTTTGATAAGGAAATAGCAAATGTAGTGGTTGTTCATGGCCCCAACAGAGTTGGCGACATACCTCATTCTCTTGCAAGCGTAGATAAAGCAAAAAGCCTGTTAGGGTACGATCCACAATATTCAATGCGACAAGGATTAAAAGAGGCTATAGAATGGTATTGGGTAAATCTTAAAAATTAAAAAGTTAAAAACATCATTAAATTTTTTAAAAAATGACAAAGCAAAATTAGTTTTATGATTTTAATCTAATATGATAAAAGCATTAATAAATCAATATAAAAACAATATTCGTCTCAAACAAGTTATTTCATTACTTTCTTGGAATATTTTTGGAATTCCTTTAGGCATTATAACAAGTGTCGTTGTTACAAGGTTTTTAGGTCCCCAAAATTATGGGGATTACATGTTTATAAATAATATTTTTAATATTTCAATATTGCTCCTTAATTTTGGTTTTTTTCAGGCGGGTAACAGGGCTTTAGTCTTAACGAATGATAAAAAGAAAGCAAAAGAATATTATGGCGCTGAGTTAATAATTATTGGTGGTATTTATTTTTTCATAGTAGTTTCACTTTTTGTTTATGCTGTTTTTGATATTAATATAAAACAAAAGGGATTACAAACATCATTTATGTATATTATTCCTTTTGCTTGGGTTTATTTGTTAACACAATATTTTGAAGTATTGTTTCCGGCAGATAATAAGATTAGTTTATTGGTTAAATCAAGATATTATCCTAAATTGGGATTTTGTATTTCTTCAGTAATAATTTATTTTTTTTTTAAGAATTTTTTAGGGAACAAACTTTTTATCATTTGGGCATTCTTTTTATTTACCCAAATCACAGTTTACTTATATATATTAAATAAAGTTAAATTATCATTAAATAATCTAAAAATAAGGATCAAGGAGATATGGATATATAATAAAACATTTGGATTTAACGTTTATGTCGGAAGCTTGTTTTCAAATGTATTTGCTCAATTAGCCGGCTTATTAATTAGTTATTTTGGCGCTGATAATGCTGGTGTTGGATATTATACTCTTGCTATAACACTTGTTTCTCCTCTTTCTTTTATACCCAATGTTATTGCAACAACTCATTATAAGGATTTTTCTAATTTTGAAAGTGTACCAAAAAAACTATTAAAAATTACAATTGCAACATCATTAATAGCACTTTTATTTTTATGGTTAATAATACCTCCCTTTATTAATTTATTTTACAGAAAAGAATTTGTAGCCGTTATTAAATTAAGTTATATCGTTAGTATAGGTGTATTTTTATATGGCTTATCCGATTTTTTTACTCGCTTTTTAGGTGCTCATGGTAATGGAAAAGCACTCAGAAATAGTTCTATTATTGTGGGTTTATGTGTCTTAATTTTTAATGCAACACTTGTCCCCCTATGGCACGAAACTGGAGCTGTTATCACATATTTAATAGCAGGCGTAATGTATTTTGCAACCATTTTTTTTTATTATAAAAAATTTATTAAAAATAATTAACAATGAATAAAGTGGCTCTTATTACCGGAGTAACCGGGCAAGATGGTAGCTATTTAAGTGAACTCTTGCTCGAAAAAGGATATGAAGTACATGGTACAATGAGAAGAAGTAGTTCTTTTAATACAGCCAGAATTGATCATTTGACTTTTAATCCAGAAATTGGGGGAAAAAGATTCTTTACTTATTATAGTGACATGAGTGACTCATCAAGTATAAATAGACTAATTAGAAAAATACAACCTGATGAGATATATAATTTAGCTGCACAGTCTCATGTTAGTGTTTCTTTTGAAGTTCCAGAATATACTGCTGATATTGATGCTATGGGAACATTAAGACTTTTGGATGCAATAAGAGATTCAAACTTAAAAACGAAGTTTTATCAAGCTTCAACCAGTGAGCTATATGGCATAAATGATTATACTAATCAAAATGAAAAAACACCTTTCTATCCAAGAAGTCCATATGCTGCAGCAAAGTTATATGCCTATTGGATAGTTGTAAACTACAGAGAAGCATACAATATTTTTGCTTGTAATGGTATTTTATTTAACCATGAGTCTCCGAGAAGAGGAGAAACATTTGTTACAAAAAAAATAACACAAGCAGTAGCACGAATTGTAACAGGGAAACAAGATATCTTGTATTTAGGAAATCTTGATTCTAAACGTGATTGGGGTTATGCTAAAGATTATGTTGAAGTAATGTGGCTAATGCTTCAAAGCGATATTCCAGAGGATTATGTTTGTGCTACAGGAGAAACACACAGTATACGCGAATTTTGTGAAAAAGCATTTAAATATATCGGCATCAATATTAAATGGCGTGGTAATGGTATAAATGAAGAAGGATTTGATACAAATTCAGGAAAAACATTAATTAAAGTTGATAAAAAATATTTTAGGCCTACTGATGTAGAATATCTTTGTGGAAACTCTTTGAAATTACGAGAAAAATTCGGTTGGAAACCCAAAACTAACTTTGAAAATCTGGTAAATATTATGATGGAAGCAGACTTGAAAGAACAAAAAGAAATTGATTTTAACAATTAAATTTTTTATGGAAATTATTAAATTTGATAATCATAAACTATGCATAAAATTCGGAATAAATGATATTAAAGATGGTATTTCTTTTTTTTCAGAAAACGAGGATTTTCTTCAGGTTGGTGCATGGCAATATTCCAAAGGGAAAGAACTTCTAGCTCATAATCATAATCAATTATCTCACAAGATTGATAAAACTCAGGAGTTTCTATTTGTGTTAAGTGGTTCATTAAAGGCTTTCATATATAATGATGTGGACAAACTAATAAATACTATTTTACTAAAAACAAATGAAGGGTTGATTTTGTTTAATGGGGGACATGGTTTTGAGGTTCTTGAAGAAGGCACAAAGGTTCTTGAAGTTAAAAACGGTCCTTATGTAGGAGCATTAGAAGATAGAAGAAGACTAAATTTATGAAACAATAATTTTAAATGTTAATATTATAATACGTTTTATGAGAATTAAAGAAATTAAGCCAAGTTGTAATCTTGCTACTGTTAAAGACGGTCGTGGTGGAATATTTACTTTTTATCCTAATGATCCAATTGTAGAATTTAATTTTTTATATATTAATAAAAACAAAATAAGGGGTAACCATTATCATCCAGAATTTGATGAATATTTTTTGCTTACGTCTGGAGAAGGTGTTATGGTTACTATAAATGAGAATGGAGAAGAAGAATTCATTCAAATGAGTAAGGGAAAATGCATAATGTCACCAAAAAATACTAAACATGTTTATTATGCCATTACAGATAGTACTGCTGTTGCATTATTAACAAAAAAATGGGATGATAGCAATCCACCAATTGTACATGAAAATTTAGGAATGGGAAAAGGAGATCATGGTGACCCTGATTATAAACCAGAAAATTAGTTAAGTAAATGAATGAATCTTCAAATAAAATTAAAATTGGGATTATTGGATGTTCCAAAATAGCAAAAAAGTCTGTTCTAAATGCAATAAATGATTCTCAATATGCTGAAATTGGCGCTATTGGAAGTAGAAATATCGAAAAATCAATAGAATTCTGCAATTTGTTTAATTGTAAGTTATTTGGTACTTATGAAGATGTAATAAATGATAAAACAATAGACTTGGTTTATATATCTCTTCCAAATTCTTTACATGAAGAATGGTCTATAAAGGCTGCAAGAAAGGGAAAACATGTTTGGGTAGAAAAACCTTCTACAATTTCTTTTGAATCTGCAAAAAAAATGGTTAGTATATGTAATAAAAACAATGTAAGACTATTTGAAGGTTTTATGTTTAGATATCATCCACAGCAAAAAATTGTAAAAGACTTAATCAATAATGGTACTATAGGTGATTTACTTAAATTTCATGGCGTCTATTCTTTCCCAATGCCTGATAAAATGAGTAATCTTTTGAGAAAAGATTTAGGAGGGGGATCTTTAAATGATTCAGCTTCTTATCCTATTTATGCAAGTAGAATGTTATTTGGTGAAGAACCAATTAGTGTATTTAGCAATTTTTCAATAGATCCTATAAGTGGTGTAGATAAAATTGTAGATGTTTTATTAAAATATTCAAATGGGAAAACTGCAACTATTTCAACAGCATTTGGATCCTATTATCAATGCAATTATACAGTTATTGGAAGTAAAGCGCGATTAATCTTAAATAAAGCATATGTCGTTCCGAAAACCATGAAAACAATTGTTTCAATTGATATAAATGATGAAATAAAAGATGTAAATGTAGAGGTTGCAGATCATTTTAAATTAATGATTGATGATTTTTGCTTGGAAATTATGAAGAAAAAAAAATATGAAAACTTTGAAAATGATTTGTTATCTCAAGCACGGGTTTTAGAAGCTGCAAGAATTTCTTTTAAAGAGAATAGACCTGTAATGCTTAATGAGATTATTTAAGAAAATATGTTAAAAAATCTAATAAAAAATAGGAGAAATTTTTATGAATATTGTTGTAACTGGAGGAACAGGATTTTTAGGTTCTCGTATAATTGAGAAACTTAAACAAAATAAAAATCTAAATGTTTATTCTGTTAGTAGAAGAGAAGGTATAGATATTAGAGAATATAATAAATTTAAAAATTTTCTAGAAAAATGTTCAGTTGATTTAGTTATACATACGGCAGCTCTTTCTGGTGGCATTGCAATTAATTATCATCGCCCTGTAGAAATGGTAGAAAGTAATACATTAATAGGGTTGAATGTTGTTAAAACATGTAATGAATTGGGGGTTAAAAAACTTATAACCATTTTACCAAACTGTGTTTATCCTAGTGGTTTAGAAGAATATGAAGAAAGTAAGTTTTGGGATGGGGCAATGCATGAAAGTGTTGTTACAGTTGGTATCCCAAGAAAAACTATGTGGGGTTTATGCTTTGCATATTGCAGACAAGATCCAAGTTTTAAACCAATTCATTTAATTTATCCTAATATGTATGGGCCGAATGATCATTTTGAACCAATATTATCACATGCTTTGGGTGCTTTAATATCAAAAATTATTGAAGCAAAACATAATGGAGATAATCATGTCGAAATTTGGGGTACGGGAAAACCTATTAGAGAGTGGTTGTATCTAGATGATGGTGTTGAGGCAATTTTGAGAGTTATTGATAATATTGACAAATTTATACCAAACGAGCTGATGAATATTGGCGTTGGAAAAGGGATTTCAATAAAAGATATGGCTGAGATAATAAAGAAAATTGTTGGATGGAATGGCATGTTTATTTATAAAACAGATATGCCAGACGGTTCAGCGAAGAAAATTTTGAATTGTGATAAAATGTTCGAAAAACTAAAGTGGAGACCAACTACTGACTTTACTGATGGAGTAAGGTTGACTGTTGAGTGGTATGAAAAGAATAGAACTAATATTAATAAATAATTAAAGGAGTTAAATACTATGAACTTTATACCTCAAATGGAGCCATGGTTTGGCGAAGAAGAAAAAATTGCGATTAATGAATATATGTGTGAGGGCGGGTGGCTTACCGAATTTAAGAGAACAACCCGTTTTGAAGAGATGATTGCAGATTATACCAAGGCCAAACATTGTATTGTTGTTAATAATGGGACAATCAGCCTTACTTTAGCAGCTATGGCTTGCGCAATTAAATCCGGTGATGAAGTAATAGTCCCGAATTTTACAATGATTGCCACACCCAATTCTGTAAAAATGTTTGGCGCAGTACCTGTTTTTGTAGATGTAGAACCAGAAACATTATGTTTGGATATTGAAGAAGTAAGGCAAGCTATAACATCTAAGACAAGAGCAATCATGTTGGTGTTGGCGAATGGCCGTTATCCCAAAGTGGGTATAGATGCTTTTGTCAGATTGGCGGAAGACAAAAATTTAGTTTTAATTGAAGATGCTGCCCAATCATTAGGTTCTTTTTATCCGGATGGAAGGCATCAGGGAAGTGTCGGAAAGGTTGGTAGTTTCTCCTTTTCGGCCCCCAAAATAATTTCTACCGGACAAGGTGGTGCATTAATTACAAATGATGATGAAATCGCTTGTAAATTAAGAAGATTGAAAGATTTCGGGCGTTCTGGCGGTGGAAATGATATTCATGATTCCATAGGTTATAATTTCAAATTTACCGAATTGCAAGCTTGTATAGGAATTGAGCAAATGAAAAAATTGCAATGGCGTGTTGAACGGAAAAAGGAAATTCTAAAATTATATCAGAATCAATTATCTGGTGTTCCACAGGTTAAATTTTTTAATCAGGATTTAAAATGTACTACTCCATGGTTTATTGATGTTTTAGTCGAAAGAAGAGAAGAGTTACAAATGTATTTAAAAGAAATTGGCATAGGTACTCGGCTAATGTATCCCCCAATAAATAAACAAAAGGCTTACATGGTAAAAGGAGAACATGTAATGTCAAATTTAATTGGAGAAAAAGGATTATGGTTACCATCAGCTTCACAACTTTCTGATAATTTGATTATAAATATTTGTAGTAAAATAAAAGCTTTCTATAAATAGAATTAGATTTATAATGAAAATATTCGTTGTTACTGGAGAACCATTCCCTTATGGTCGGGCAGCTACAAATAGAATTATTTCCTATGGAAAGGGTTTTAGAGAGCATGGTGTTGAAACTCAAATTCTTTGCTTAAGAGCTAATAATACTGATAAAAATCTTGGTTTAAATAAAAAAGGGGTTTATGAAAAAATTCCATATGAATATGTTAGCGGAACACCTTATCGACCGAAAAATTTTATTTTTCGAAGATATGTTTATTTTAAAGGATTAATTCGTTCGATATTCATTATTTGTAAGAAATATAGTAAATCTAAGGCTATAATTGTACATACCAATGAATATTTTATAATAATTTTCTTTAAAGTATTATCCCTGATTTTTAATTATACAATTTTTCAAGAAAAGAGTGAATTTCCCTTTGTTTTAAAAAATAAATCATTAATTGGGAAATTTTGGACAAATATATATTTAAATACAATATATTGTTTATTCGATGGAATTTTATGTGAAACAGAAAAACTTAGATTTTTTTTAAAAAAGTATTCAGGGGAAAAAACAAAATTCCTGATTGTTCCTTCTACAATTATTCCTAATAAAATTTTAGAAGAGCCCACAGATCCTGAGAGTGAAAAATATATTTTTTATTGTGGATCATTAGATAAAGATAAAGGTGATGGTTTGCCAATACTTATTAATGCTTTTAGTTTAATAACCGATAAATATCAGGAATTAAAATTAATAATAAGTGGATTTTCATCCAATAAAAAAGATGTTCAGGAATTAATTGAATTATCAAAAAGATTACAAATTGAAAAAAAGGTAATTTTTACAGGTAGGGTGACGGATGCTCAATTAGTATATTTCCAAAAGAATGCTGCAATTTTAGCATTGGCAAAGGAAAATAATGAAATTCAATCCGGGGGATTATCTTCAAAAATAATTGAATATTTATATACTGGCAACCCTGTAGTTCTGACAGAATTATCTGAAATAACTAACCATCTCAAAAATAACGAAACAGTATTCTTTTGCACGCCTGGCTCATCACAATCTATGGCTGAAAAATTTATATACGTTTTAGAAAACCCTATTCAAGCTAAAAAAATTGGCTTAAAGGGACAAGAATATGCATTAAATACTTTCGACTATTATCTACATACTGGGCGTATAATTAACTTTATCAACTCTTTTTATGAATGATGTTTCTATTGTAATTACAGGCGATTTCTGTGTGAATGAGCTTTTCGAACGGGAATTTATTAATGATGATTCTTTTCAGTTTTTTGGTGAAACACTCAACTTTTATAAAAAGAAAGATTTTGTAATAACAAATTTGGAGTATCCGTTAACTAATTGTAATGCAAAAATAGATAAGACTGGACCGACTTTAAAAGGTAATCCATTAATCATTAATAGATTAAAATCTGCCGGATTCAATCTTGCAACTCTCGCAAATAATCATATTTTGGATTACGGAGAGCAGGGATTAGCTGATACCCTAAAAATATGTCAGAAAAATAACATTAACTTTGTAGGTGCCGGACTAAATTTAAAAGAAGCTCAACAACCATTCTATTTTGAAAAAGAAGGATTACGAATTGCTATACTAAATTTTGCTGAAAACGAATGGTCAATTGCATCTCAATCTACTGCTGGTGCCAATCCTTTAAATGTAATTGATAATGTTCATGTAATTCGTGAAGTAAAAGACAAGGTTGATGTTGTTATTGTTATTATTCATGGGGGACATGAGTATTACCATCTACCCAGTCCCCGTATAGTTAAACAGTATCGCTTTTATGCAGAAAATGGTGCCTCTGTTATTGTTGGTCATCACCCACATTGCATTAGTGGCTATGAGATGTATAATAATGTACCTATTTTTTATAGCTTAGGAAATTTTTTGTTTACAATGAAATCAAAATATGAAGCTTGGTATACCGGGTTGATTTTACAATTATCTATTGGAAATAAGAACAAAATAAAATGGGAATTAATTCCCATCAGACAAAATAAAGAAAGTTATAATTTAACTTTGTTAAAAAACGATGATAAAAGAGCGGTTTTAAATGATGTAGATAAATATAGTCAGATAATTTCAAATGAGCAAGCTTTAACAGAGCATTGGAATCGTTTTCTTATTGAAAAACAAAAAGAATATATTACTGTATTTAGCCCCTTGAATGCTTTTGAAAATAAATATATCAAGGCAGGTATCCGCAGGATGGGCTTAGAAAGATTCCTTTTAAAAAAGAAGCAATATAAGCAGATATTGAATCTTATTCGTTGTGAAGCACATTTAGATGCTTCAATTGGAATTGTTAACAACTATTTTAAAAAATGAAAAACATGGAAATGACAATAATTGGAGTTGGTAATTCAGGTTGTGCATATGCATTTAAACTATCGCAAAATGGGCATAAAATGAGATTATTTATAATTTTATTCGACTGTTTCATTTATGGTAATTAAGAAAGGCTAATAATAACTAGTAAGATTCAATACGATGAATAAGTTAACAATAGGTTTTCCTATTAGTATGAAAGAAAACGAGAACAGAAGAGCTTTAATTCCGTCTGATATAATTAATATTAAGAATAAATCATGTGTATATATTGAGAACGGATATGGGATAAAACTTGGATATGAAGATCGTGAATATTGTAAATTTGGTGTAAATGTTTGTAATAGAGATGAGGTTCTTAGAAAAAATATTATTTGTGATCCTAAAATAGGCGATGCTGATTATTTAAATATTCTCAAAAATCAGATTATCTTTGGGTGGGTACATGCTGTGCAAAATAAAAAAATTACGGATGTTTTAGTTAAAAATAAAATTACAGCATACGCATGGGAGGATATGTTTGAAGATGGTCGCCATGTTTTTTATAGAAACAATGAAATTGCCGGAGAAGCTGCAATTATGCATGCATATCTTTTGCATGGATTGTTTCCATACGACACAAAAGTGGCCATAATTGGTCGAGGTAATATTGCTAGAGGTGCTATCAAAATTCTTTCAAATCTAGGAGCCGATATAAAATTTTATGATAGGAAAACAGAATCTTTATTACGAAAAGAAATTGGCGAATTTGATGTAATTGTAAATGCCATTCTATGGGATACTAAGCGAAAAGACCATATAATATATCGTGAAGATTTACCCAAAATGAAAAAAAATGCAATGATCATTGATATTAGTTGCGATAGAAATGGAGGAGTCGAAACTTGTATACCAACAACCCTTGAAAATCCAATTTACTATGAGCAAGGAGTTATGCACTATGCTGTTGATCATACACCAGCATTATTTTACAAAACTATATCTTTGTTTTTGAGTCAAATTGTTTCAAAATATATTGACTGTTTGATTGAATCATGCCATAATGAAATTTTACGAAAGTCCTTAATAATTGATAAGGGTGAAATTTTGGATCAGAGAATTATTATATATCAGAAAAGATTACAATAATATAACTTTATAAATTTTAGGTTAAACAATGAAAAAAAAATTTCTATATAATTTATCTCGAAATTTATTTCATTTTATTAAAAGAAAAATTCATTTTATTAATCAATGTAATATTAAACGATACGAAAAAGAAGGTAAGCTCATTTCATTATATGATTTAGATAATTATTTAAATATAGCGAAGCCGGTAATAATAAATTCTATTTCAAAAAAAAATCTGAGAGTTGGTTTAGTTAAACCAATAGAAAACGAGGATTATAAAGGATATGTCAATAATAGAGCGTACTGGACAAAATATGAACGTTTTTTAAAAAGCAATAATTATAATTATTGCTTCTATAACATTCATTTATCTAACTGGATAGAAGAGGCAGATAAATTTGATATAATAATCTGGCATACATATTCTTCACCTGATATTCAAGAAGAAGCAGAAACGAAAATCTATTTTTTGGAAAAGTTTCTTAAAAAAAAATGTTTTCCTTCTTTTGATGAAATATGGAGCTACGAAAATAAAGTTCGAGCATCATATTTATATAAATTTTTTAATTTGCCTGCTATACCAACTTTCGTATCACAGAATAAGTTAGATGCCATGGATTATATTAATAAAACAACATTTCCAATTATTTCAAAAATTACTACAGGCTCTTCATCAAATGATGTAATAAAATTAAAAAATAAAAAACAAGCGTTAAAGTACGTCGATTCTTGTTTTTCAGAAATAGGAAGAAAAACATATTGGCCATATTTAAGGCAAAAAAATTATGTATATTTTCAAAAATTTATAGAGGATGCAACATACGATCTTAGAATAATTGTAATTGGTAATAAAGTGTTTGGCTATTATAGATATGCAAAAAGAGGAGACTTTAGAGCATCTGGAGCTGGGATTGTAGATAAAAAATCGTTGCCAGAGCAAGCTATGTTATTGGCTATTAATGCAAAAAAAATGTTAAACTCCAGTACTTTAGCTGTTGATATGCTTTATTCAGAAAAGGAACAAAAATTCTTTATAATTGAAACCTCAATATTTATTGGTGTAGATACGGCAGAACAGTTAGTTGTTGATGGGAAGCCGGGATATTATGTATTCGACGATAGCAAAACATTTACATTTAATGAGGGAAAATTTTGGATTCAAGAGCTAAGTTTAGCTGAATTTTTTTCAAATTTAAATTAAATGAATGTCTTTAAATTGTACAAAAATAGTTTATAAAACTTACAACGGATTGTCTTATTGTTTGTAAACACAATATTTTTATTATTTAAGTTGAAAGTTGATTTTGTACTAGGTTGAAGAATAAATAAAAATTCATCGTAATAGGGTTTTAATAATCTTAAGATTTATCGAATTCCTGTTAGAAAAATGATCTTTTAATGATAAATTGATTGTTAATATGCAGTATTTGATTTTATTTACAATCCAAGTAGATGTTTTTTATTGTATGAGTTTGTTAAAATTTCAATTAATAAAATTAGGTTGCCGTCATAGATATAGAATATTGGAATAAAATTTTAATTTGAGCAAATAATATCAATGCGTTTAAAAATACTTATATAAAATATAAATTTTAAAAGTAAAAATATGATAGAAAATCTTTTTTTAATTTATATTATGCTATTTTCAGGTTCTGCCACCTTATTTTATCGTAGTCCTGAAGGTCTTATTTCACTTTTAACTATAACCCTTTTACTATTTTTTAAAAATAAACATAAATTTAATAAGTCGTTTTATAAAATTATAATTGTATGGATAATTTATATTATTTTACTTTATTTTAAATTTAAAGAGTTCCATCCATATTTTGCGATTATTATACCCACTAAGTTTTTAGCAGGATATTTCCTTTTGACGCACTTTAAAAAAGATTTTTTTATTAAATTTGAAAAAATCATTTATGTATTGTCTGCAATAAGTTTGTTTTTCTGGGCATGGTCATTCTTTGATAGCCAAAGTCTTTTACAGGTTTTGAAAGTGATTGATGTCAGTGGTGGTTACATGAAAAGCGAAAATTATGCAAATTCTATTGTTTTTACATACAATACTATTGAAGGGAATTCAGAAATTCCACGTAATTGTGGATTTTGCTGGGAACCAGGTCCCTTTTCAATCTTTATCGTTACAGCTATCTTTTTTAATCTTGCAAGAACAAATTTTAGATTAAAGAATAATAATGCATTATTGATTCTTCTTTTAACGCTTTTAACCACACAATCTACTACCGGAATTTTAGCCTTTTTTATCTTATGTATTTGGTTTACATTTAATAAAATAAAAGATGTTCGTAAAATTATTTATGTTGTTTTTGTTGTTATTCCTTTTATTATAGTATTATTTGTACAAATTCCTTATTTGCAGGAGAAAGTATTAAAAGATTATACTGACGCGTTACAAACGGAGGATGTTGTATATGATTATACTAAACGTGATATTTCCATAGCTCCAACCCGTACTACATCTTTGGTCATTGCATGGAAAGACTTTATAAATAATCCCATACTTGGTTATGGCGGTCAGCAGAAAGCAAAATGGACAAATAAAATTGGAGGTGAAGTTTGGGTTATTAACGGGATTGGCAATATAATAGCAATGTATGGATTGTTTGGAATATTCTTTTTTTTATTAGCTCTTTTTAAGTCGACTAAAGCACTTTCACTTATATATAATTATAATTATCCCTATTTTTGGGTTCTTATTATACTTGTTTTTGCTTATGGCTTCAGTCTTATTGAAACTCCTGTATTTATTTCCATTATATTTTTTCCACTAATGGTTAACCTACCTATGAGCAGGAATGCTAAAAAATATACCCCTTTGATAACGTAATGCAATTTTTATATAAATTGCTTATAAAACGTATAATTAGCAGTGAAATGTTTTTTTGTAGCAATAATATGTTTGTATGTTTTATTCAGTATGTCTTAAATATGAGGTGGGTATTAGGCCTTAAAAAACAAATGAATTTTGATGAAAATATTATTTTTAATAGATACTTTACGTGCAGGGGGCGCAGAACGTAGACTGGTTGAGTTATTAAAAGGGCTATCAAAAAGTAATAATATTACCTTTAGTATTATTATAATGAATAGTAATGTTCATTATGATGAAGTGTATGATTTATGTGATGTTCATCTTGTTAACAGGCATAAAGGATTTGATATCCGGACACTTATTAAAGTTATATTTTTATATAAAAAAATCAAACCTGACTTAATACATTCTTGGAGTGGAATAACTACTTATTATGCTATTCCTTTAAAAATACTTTTTCGCACCAAAATTATTGGCAGTTATATTACTGGCTCAAGGTATGTGAAATATAAATATTTGTTTCCCTTTACAGATTTAATCATTGCTAATAGTTATGCCGGTTTAAAAGCTAATTTAGCGCCTTCTCAAAAAAGTAAAGTGATTTATAATGGCTTTGATTTTAATCGTATAAATAATCTTCGCGATAAAGAAGAGCTAATTGCCGAATTGATAATTCCTTCCGGTTTTTATATTGTAGGCATGGTTGCTTCTTTTACTACTTCCAAGGATTATAATAGTTTTATCAATGCGGCATTCGAAGTTTTAAAACAAATCAATAATGTTGTATTTCTTTGCATAGGCGATGGCGATGACTCATTCTATAAACAGAAAACTTCGACTTTCCAAAAACACTTCAGGTTTCTTGGGAAAAGACATGACGTTGAAGACCTTATTAATATGATGGATGTTTGTGTGTTAACTACTTTTACCGAAGGAGTTTCAAATGCAGTTTTGGAATACATGGCTTTGCAAAAACCAGTAGTTGCATCTGGGGAGGGAGGTTTATCTGAGATTATTGAAAACAATGAAAGCGGTTTTTTATTTCCTGTTGGCGAATTTCTCTTGGTAGCAGAAAAAATAATTAAATTGTTGAATAATAAAAAATTAAAACAGACAATGGGCGTGAAAGGGGGAAAAATTGTTGAAGAAAAATTTCCGATTAATAAAATGATTACAGAATATATACAAGTTTATAATAATTTTTTATAAAAAATAAACTTATTTATGGTAAAAAAAATACTGATAATTGAAGCATATACTGACTCTAATATTGGTTCTTGTGCATTAGTTGAGAATTCAATTTGTTTACTGAGAATGAAATATCCGGGTTCTGAAATTAAACTAATGGCACATTATCCTAAAGCTTTTGATGGGCGTTATGGGGTTGAAGTTGTTAAAGATGTTTTCAAATATCCCTTTTTAAAGAACAGGGCTTATCAGTATTGGTGGCTGGCTCGAACAATATCTTGGATGTTTTTTATCTATGTACTCCCTAAATGGTTATCTCGTCTATTTTTTAAGAAAAAGGTTAAAGAATATTTATGGGCTGATTGGGTTATTAGTATTGGAGCCGAAAGGATAAATGATAAATATATAAAAAATGTGCTTTTTTCTGAATATACTTACAAGTTGATAAAAAGATATAAAAAGAAAATGGTGTTGTTTCCCTGTACTATTGGCCCTTTTCTTCATAGTTGGTCTAAAAAGTTCTTTAAAAATGTAGCAAAAGATATTGATCTGATTTATACAAGAGATTTAGAATCGTACAACGTAACAAAGCAAATATTAGAAAGTTATAAAATAAAATTATTTAACACGTGTGATGTTGCTGTTTTCCAAGATTGGAGGAATAAAAAGGCTATCTTATATAAAAAATATGAAAAACCCATCGTTGGGATATCTGTAATGAAATGGACTTATGTTGCCAATGAACATAAAACACTCTATAGTAATTATAGGGCTTATGTACAGGAAATGGTTTGGCTGATTGATGTTTTATTTAAAAAATATGACGTTCATGTTACTTTGTTTCCTACAAATTATCAAATTCATGGTGGCATAGGAGATGACTTGAGCGTAGCTTTTGAAATATTCAACCAGACAGAAAACAAACAAGATATTGATATTATAAAAAATTTGCCTACTCCTTATGAATTTAAGAGCTTACTTAGCGCATCTGAAATTAATATTACAACACGCATGCATGCGTGCATATTGTCAACAGGAGCTTTCGTTCCTACTATTTCAATAAACTATCTTTTTAAGCTCAAAGAATATATGAATAGCTTAGGTCTTTCTGATTTTTCTTTAGATATTGAAGATTTTGAACATTCTATAATACTTGACATGTTCGATAAAATGTGGAATACCAGACCTTACTGGCAGAATCATTTAAAAAATAAAATTGAAGAAAATAAACATAATTTACTTAATGCTATAAATGAATTAGATGCTTTGCTTTGATAATAAATATCTGAAATTCAATGCTGATAAATGCTGTGGTTGTACGATATGTGTCGGTATATGTAAGGAAGATGCTCTTTCTTTAAAGTATTCATCTAATGGAAATGTCCTGATTGAAATTAATACAGCAAAATGTACAAAGTGCGGACAATGTGTAAAGATTTGCCCTGCAAACAAGTTTCAACATGAAAAGTTAAATGATTTATATTTTAATAAAACTCTTGGTTTTGAAATTGCGTATTCATCTGATGAAAAATTGAGATATAAATCTTCTTCGGGGGGATGCACACGTACAATCGCTTATTACTCATTAAAATCGCGAATTGTTGATACTGTTTATACATTAGATTGCAATAATGATTCTCCTTCTGGGATTTATTATTATCCGGAAGATGCTAATGATATCTTACAAACGCTAAATTCGCAATACCGTCTGGTAAATTACGGAGCTAAGATAGGTTCGGATAAAAAAAGCAATAAAAGGTTGATTATTGGAATTCCCTGTCAGATAAAAGCAGTAAAAAATTTTTATCAGTTAAATGGAATTACAAATGTTTATTATTTGGCATTGCTTTGTAAGCAACAAAAAAATCGCAAATATCTTAAATTCCTGAAAAAACAATATGACATTTCTGAAAATCATTCAATCTTTTTCAGGGGTAGTGGCTGGCCTGGAAAAACGGGTGATAACAAGGTACAAATTCCTTATAGTTGGATTGCTGGTATAGCTTTTGGGAAAAAACTATGGAGAATAAATGGCTGCAAATATTGTGGAGATTGTATGGGAATAGATACGGCGGATTTAACCTTGGCAGATCCTTGGGGGTTAAAAGAATTTGAAGATGGTATCGGAAAGAATTTGATATTTATATGGAATGAAAAAGGTCTGGCGTTATTAGAAAATGCTAAAGAAAGTATTAATAGAACGAGTATTAATAAATCAGATGCCCTTACCTCAATAGCGTGGTCAGATTTTAAGCAAAAAATAAAGCAAATTAATTATTACAATTTCCAATTTGGTAATTCATTTAATGCCATTATTTTTAAATTTCGTGAAATTCAACGTAGAAGCTACGAAGAGCTATTATTAAAAATAAAAGTGCGACAATTTGTAATTAAGATACTTAATAGGTTGCCATTTATTAAATAAAAAATGAAAATTCTTCAAATTAATAGTTGCCATTATCGCCGTGGAGGTGCTGATGTGGTATATCTCAATACCGGTCAATTATTCGAAGTTCATGGTCATGAGGTTTATTATTTTTCTCAGAAAAGCGAGAAGAACATTTACGCAATAACATCAAAATATTTCATAAAAGAAACTAATTATTTTAAAAAATCTTTTTTAGGTAAGTTCTTTTCAATACCTCGCTTTTTCTTTTCATTAGAGGCAAAGAAAAAGATATCGCAATTATTAAATGATCTACAACCGGATATAGCTCATGTACATTTATATAAAGCAGACCTTACGCCATCAATATTGCAAATATTAAAAAAAAATAAAGTTCCTGTATTAATAACTTTGCACGATTATGGTATGCTTTGTCCTCATAATCTCATGTTGGATGGAAAGATGAATATTTGCAATAGATGTGTACACGGCTCAGCTTTAAATTGTATTATTCATAAGTGTAATCGAAATAATCTCATTTTTAGTTGTTTGTCTTCATTTGAATATATTTTCCAGAAAAAATTTTTCCCATTTGAAAAATATTTTAACAAAATCATTGCAGTCAGTAAATTTGGACAAAAACTACATAATGAATCAGGTATATTTGGACGTAAAGTGGATTATCTTTATAATTTTTATCCAAATCTTAAAAATACAGAAATTAATAATAAAAAAGGATTTTATTTTCTTTTTTTCGGTCGATTGTCTGGAGAGAAAGGGTTAAAAACTTTATTTACTGCTTGGTTAAGCAAAAAAAGAAATTCTGTGTTAAAAATTGTTGGTACTGGTGACATGTTTGAGGAATTAAGAAAAATTGCACTTGACGGTCAAAGCATCGAAATAATGGGATTTAAGTTTGGAGATGAACTCAATACATTGATAAGAGAAGCTTCATTTATTATTGTTCCTTCAGAATGCTATGAGAATAATCCGTTAACAATAATTGAGGCTTATGCCAATGGGAAACCTGTTATTGGTTCAAAGATTGGAGGTATTCCTGAAATAATTGATGAAGGTAATACTGGCTATCTTTTTGAAATGAAATCAGCGAGGGAATTGTCTGAAAAAATTGATCTTGCCGAAGCCGCTGATGAACATGAGTATACACGTTTATCAAATAATGCTAGAAATTTTGCTGAAATGCATTTTGACCCAACAATCCATTATGATCGTTTAATGGAAATTTATCAACAAACAATCGTTAATAAAAATTAATGAATACATTAATATTAAAATTTGTATTACGGTCTGTTATTGCCAGACCTGTGCAGTATTTACGCTACCTTATTTATCATTATAGGGGGGGGGACATCCATCCAACAGTCATTATGGAACGAAATCTTAATTTGGATAGATTGTATCCTCAAGGTATTCATATTGGCAAACATACTTTAATTGCATCACAATCCACCATTTTATGTCATGATCATAGTAAACGTGTGAATGGACAGCCTATGCTGGCAGATGTAAGAATTGGAGAACGATGTTTTATTGCTGTAGGCGCTATAATTTTGCCTGGGATTACGATAGGAAATGAAGTTATTGTTGGAGCTGGTGCTGTTGTTACTAAAGATGTTCCGTCTAATTGTATTGTAGCAGGTAATCCAGCAACGATTATAAGAACAGGAATTAGAATGAATGATAAAGCAGAACTTATCAACTGGAATGAAAAAGATGGTTGGACTGAATAAAAATTAAGTTATATTTAAAATGAATAAAAAAATTTACATTGCTGGTTGTGGCGGCATGTTGGGTGAAGCATTTTATACCCAGTTCAAAAATGATTATCAGATTAAATGCACCGATAAAGATGTAAATGAAGATTGGTTGTCTTTTTTAGATTTTCGTAATTTTGATATCTATAAAAAAGATGTTATGGATTTTAACCCTGACTACCTTTTCCATCTTGGTGCCTATACCGATTTGGAATTCTGCGAATTAAATGCAGATGAAGCATACAATACCAATACCTTGGGCGTTGAAAATGCTGTTTATATTGCCAATGAATTGAATATCCCAATCCTTTACATCAGTACCGCAGGAATTTTTGACGGCAAAAAAGAATTTTATGACGATTGGGATACACCTAACCCCTTGGGCGTATATGCTCGTTCAAAGTATATGGGGGAACGTTTTGTAATTGAAAATGCCAAGCGTTATTTAGTTTGTCGCGCAGGCTGGATGATGGGTTCCGGCCTCCAAAAAGATAAAAAATTTATCCAGAAATTAATGCAGCAAATAAAGGATGGGAAGAAAGAACTTTTCATTGTAGATGACAAAGATGGTACGCCAACATATACACATGATTTTGCAAAAAATGTCAAGGTTTTGATTGGAAAAGAATATTGGGGCTTATACAATATGGTTTGCGGAGGACAAACCAGCCGTATGGAAGTAGCTCAGGAGCTGATCAGAATTTTAAACTTGGAAAAAGAAATCAAACTTACTCCGGTTTCTTCGGATTATTTTAAAGATACCTATTTTGCCGAAAGACCTCCTTGCGAACGTTTGATAAACAGGAAGTTAAATATCAGAAATCTTAATCAGATGCAGGATTGGAAAACAGCTTTGAAAGAGTATATTAATGATTATTATAAAGATTATCTAAAATAGTGAAAAAAAAGAAAGTTGCAATAATAGGTACAAATGGCATTCCGGCAAAATATGGTGGATTCGAAACATTAACCGAATATTTAACAAAATACCTGAATGAGGAGTATGATTTATCTGTTTATTGTTCAAAAACCTCTAAAAATAACAGATTAAAGACTTATAATAATTCAAGACTAATCTATTTGCCTTTTAAGGCAAATGGATGGCAATCTATGATTTATGATTCAATTTCTATAATCCATGCCTTTTTTGTCTCAGACATTTTAGTAATTCTCGGTTTTTCAGGTTTTTTTGCATTTCCCTTTAAAATTTTCTTCAGGGGAAAGATTGTTTCAAATATAGGTGGCATAGAATGGAAGAAAGTCAGAGGGAAAAAATCATGGGCTCCAATTGAAATTTTCTTTAAAAAATGGTTTGAACGTATTTGTGTTCATTTTTCAGATGTGATCATTGTCGATAATAAAGTAACTTACGACTATGTAAAGTCAACTTATGGTATAAATAGTATATTGGCTGAATATGGTGGCGATCATGCCACCTACGTTCCTAAATCAGAAAAATTAACTCTGAAATATTCATTTCTTGAAAAAAAATATGATGTTACTGTATCACGTGCTCAGGAGGATATGAATATTCACCTTCTTATAGAGGCATATAAAGAAATTCCTGAAAGAAACCTTGTAATAGTATCTAATTGGGAAATTTCCGATTATGGCATAAAGCTTAAAAAAGAAAATAAAGATAAATATTCAAATATTTTTCTTTTAGATTCTGTTTATGATTTAACTGAATTAAATGCCATAAGAAGCAACGGTCAGCTTTATTTGCATACGCATTCTTTATGTGGTTCAGCCCCCTCATTAATTGAGGCTATGTATTTGGGATTGCCTGTTATTTGTTTTGATGTTGAAACAACCAGAGCAACCACGGAAGAAAAATCATTATATTTTAAAGATGTCATATCTTTAAAAAACATTTTATCAAAAATAGATGATAATGCAACCATTGAACTAGGTAAAGAAATGCAAGGTATAGCTAAAAGAAGATATAATTGGAAACGAATTACGGATTTATACAGAGAATGTATCAATTAAATATCAAGTAATTAATGGAAAAAATTAAAATAGGAATCATTGGTGCCGGTCGTATGGGTATTACCCATTATGCTATTATCAACAGTCATCCCGATGTACAGGTAGAGTCTATAGCCGATCCTTCAGGACTGGTAACAACTATAATGAACAAATATCTATCTGCCAAAACTTTTAAGGATTATAATACATTATTTAGCGAAGCTAAGCCGGATGCTATCCTGGTATGTACTCCGCCTGCATTGCATTATCCGATTGCCAAAAAAGCAGCAGAGTTAGGCATCCATGCCTTTGTGGAAAAACCATTTACTACAAAATATAAAGAAGCATCAGAACTGGCAGCATTATATACTCAGAAGGGGTTAGTAAATCAGGTAGGATATGTCAACCGTTTTAATGACGTATTTGTGAAGATGAAAGAATTGCTGGATAATAATATTGTTGGAGAGATTATTCGTTTTAAATCAGAAATGTTCAGTTGCACCATTACTCGTTCCGATGTCAGTTCTGGTTGGCGTGCTACTCATGAAAACGGAGGCGGTGCAGTGTTTGAAATGGCTTCCCATGCCATTGATCTGGTTCATTTTCTAATTGGTAAGCCGGATAAAATTACGGGTTCCTCATTAAATCATATTTATTCTAAAAATGTGGAAGATGCTGTTTCAGCAACCTTCTTATACAAAACCGGCAAAAGTGGTACTCTTTATATCAACTGGAGCGATACAAGCTATCGTAAGCCAACAAATAAAATTGAAATTTTCGGTACAGGTGGTCGTTTATTAGCCGATCAGCATTCCATTAAAATTTTTCTGAATAAGCCGAACGAACAATATCAGTTTCGCCAGGGTTGGAACACTTTGTATATTACCAGTATCTTTAAATCCGTTCCGTTTTATGTTAGGGGAAATGAATTTACACGGCAGCTTTATCATTTTATTGATTGTGTGGAAGGCAAAGCCCCCCAAAATCTATGCACATTCTCCGATGGAGCCAATGCTCTCGAAGTGATTGAAAATATTTTTAAGGATTACGAACAAAACGGAAGGATATAATTATGGAACCAATAGATAAAATAATCTTGGGCGATAACCAGTTTTTTGGAATCAACCACATGTCGGAAGAAAAAGCGCAACAACTGGCCGAAAAATTTTATGATATCAATAATATATTTAAAGTTTACCAAAATGCTTTCGATGCCGGTATCAGGGCAATAATGCTAAACAGTAACGACAGGGCTAAGGATATTTGTAACCATTTCAGAGAGAATAAAGATAAATATCAGGAAATTAACTGGTATCCTTCAATACCCTATCCTCATAAATATGCAAATCTTGTAGCAGAAAAAGGAATATTACCTGCTGTTAACGAAGTTTTATTTAAAGATAACACTGCCTTAAGGGCTTTGGGGTTAATTGCAAAGGGGGGAGGAGCTGTTTTAGGTAAAGATGCGATAAAAATGATGCAGATGCTTATTGATGTGGAAATGAAAATTTTCAAGGGTTTGAATATAAAAGTAGTCTTTTTACAAAACATCGTTACCGATTTATTACTTGGATATGAG
>Ga0160425_1001408_pt1 | contig 22989 bp, 18 predicted proteins | sample BioMet8_FD_108193 | JGI IMG/M metagenome (GOLD analysis project Ga0160425, IMG submission 108193) | Microbial communities from bioreactor (seeded with sewage sludge) at Lawrence Berkeley National Lab, California, USA - Biofuel... | ecosystem: Engineered > Bioreactor > Anaerobic > Unclassified ...
TGAAACCCCCGCTCCCACCAATCCGCTCAATCCGCCTTTTGACGCCAACCGCATCACCGATAATCTTTTAGCCGCCCGCTTAGCCCACCACCTTTCGCAAAAGGATGAAGGCGAAGCCCTTGGCGTTGCCAAGCGAACCATCATCCATTACGAGAAAGGCGAGTCGCTGCCTTCCTTTGAAGTCATCGAGAGGCTTTTGGCCTTTTATCAGCTGACTCCCAACGCTTTCTTTTATAGCGATCTCTACCCCGAGGAAAGGAAAACGATTGAAGAAAAACGGCAGCGGAAAGGCAAACCCTTATTGCTCTTCCTATTAGGCTTTTTCCTTGGCGGCGGACTTCTTACGGGGATTTTAGTGCCCACTTTACAGGCCCGTTCCTCTTCTTCAGCCCCTTATCAATACACCTCTTCCAGCACCAACTCTTCTTCAACTTCGACTTCCAATTCTTCCTCGCTCATTCCTGGCTTAAGCAAACTCGTTGTCATCACGACCTCAGGACAGTCCCGGACCTGCGGCGTCGTTGTGGGCCATTCGATTTCGTTCACGCTTTACGCGGAACCCACTTTCGATTTCACCTCCGTCAGCCGCAAAGCCTATCCCGCCACCTATTCCATCGACGGCGCTGGCGTCGATGTTTCGATGCTCAAATTCGTTGAAAGCGATCCTTATCCGGTCGTTTCTTTAGCGATTCCTTCCGATTTCCCGGGTGGCAACGTGCTTACCATCAATGCTCAGATCGCCTCCGCTTCCGACCCAAGCGTCGTCTTTAAAGCGACTTCAATCGAACTGGTCGTCTATCGCGCATAACCAACCTATTTTGCGGAGATATCCTTAAAATAGCCCCGTTTTGCCGGGGCTATTTTTTCTCGTCAAAACGACTTTAGCGTTTTAAGGCACCGGCCAAACGGGAAATCGTGGTCTCAATCGGCCCTTCCGCTAAGATGGCGGAGATCTCCTCGTCATTCTCGAGAATCAGGTAACGTTGACCCGCCAATTTGGCTTTATACATCGCCACATCCGCCAAGAGAAGCTGATCGCGGTCATCGTAAGTGCTATTGACGGGAATCCGGTTATGGTGATCGACGCGAACCAAGCCAAACGCGGCTTGAATCGTATCGGTCCCGAGATTGATGGTTTCGAGTTGGTTTTCGATTTTGCTGAGCAAGCGGACTTGATAATCGTGATCCATTACGAAGGACAAGAAGATGAACTCATCGCCGGAACGATGATAATAGATTTCATCCGGCCCCGAAATGGCGATAAGCCGGCGGCCAATCTCGGCAAGGACTTCATCACCCTTGGAATGGCCATAGGTGTCATTGACGCTTTTGAAATGATTGAGATCGAACAAGCCGATATAAAGCGGGCGATAATTCTTTTTGGTGTGATCGTAGAACGTGTGGAGGTTAAAGAGCTCGGTTAAATCGTCTTTTGAAGAGGAGAAGAAGAGCTGCTCGAGATTGACAACGGAGTTATTGAATTCTTCAAAGACGAAGCAAATGATGTCCTCTTCGATCAAGCGAAAGACACTGAGGGCGTAAGTGTGACGCTCATCACGGATCTTCAAAGGCAAAAGCACCACCTGATGGCAGTAAACGGATTCGCTCATTTGCAAAATCTGGTGGCGGATTTCTTCTTGGTATTCTTTATAGCCTTCGTATTCGCAAAGCTCGCTTTTGCGGTCGATCGATTGCACCAAATCGTTGGGGGTCACCACGCCTTTAAGCCCTAAAGTCTCGAAATTCGGGGTGAGGAAGATGAAAGGTTCCGTTAAGAAAGTGTTTCCCACTGGAACGTAAGAGGCTAAAAAGTTGGTCCGGCTTTTTAGAACTTCATAAAGAAGTTGGTCTTTGCTTTTGGTCAAATTCATTGAGAATATTGTAAGGCATTTGAATGCCCTTTTGTTAGTTCTTTTCGAATGGGTTAAGATTCCCCTTCTCATCGAAGAGGTAAAAGCACGGATTCCACCGCATCTTTCCTTTTTTATAACTATGTAGTATATTTCTATATAGTTGTATCTATGAAAACGGACATCGGCTATCTCATCGTTCAAATCAAGCAGCTTTCAGATCGGCGCTTTAACGCCCTACTAACCCAAGAGGGTTTTGCGGCCTTTAACGGAGCTCAAGGACGAATTTTGGTTGTGCTCTGGGAAAAGGGATGTCAAAGTATCCATAAGCTTTCCCTTGCCACCTCTTTGGCTCCCACGACCTTAACGGCGATGCTGGACCGGTTGGAAGAGAAAAAGCTCATTGAACGAAAACGGAGCGAAACGGATCGGCGCACGATTCTCGTTTCGGCCTCGAAAGGCTCTTACGCTCTCAAGAGCCATTACGAAGCGATCGAAGCAAAAATCAACGCGGAATTCCTAGAAGGTTTTAGCGCAAACGAGGCTTCGTCTTTATCCGCGTATCTCCAACGACTCCGGCAGGCGATGCTAACGAAGGGAAAACTATGATCATCACTTTTATTTGCGACGTGCTCGGCGAAGAAAATAACGGCACGACCATTGCAACGATGAACGTCATTCGCGCTTTGAAGGCCAAAGGCCATGAAGTGAGGGTGGTCTGCTGCGATGAAGATAAACGGGGTTTAGATGGTTACTACATCGTCCCCGCGATCAATTTCGGTCTTTTTAATGGCTACGTGAGGAAAAATGGGGTTCGTCCGGCTTCGAAAAAAGACGAAGCCACGATCCGTAAAGCCCTTGAAGGCGCGGATATCTGTCACTTTAATTTCTGTGGATTCCTTTCGGCTCGCTCCGTCGATATTGCCCACGAAATGGGCATCCCTTGCACCGCTTCGCTTCATACCCAGGCGGAAAACTATACCAACCACGTCGGCCTCATGAACGTCAGCTGGGCCAACGATTCTTGGTACCATTTGCTTTATAAGTGGCTTTTCTCCAAGGTGGACGCCATCCACTATCCCAGCGAATTCATCCGCGATCTTTTCGAGGCGAAAAACCACTTCAAATCCAACGGTTACGTCATCTCCAACGGCATTCAAAAGGATTTCCATCCGACACTTTGCGAAAAGCCCGCCGGCCTCCAAGACAAGAAAGTCCTTGTCTTCACCGCCCGCTACAGCAAAGAGAAGGACCATAAAATCCTCTTTAAAGCCCTTCATTACAGCCATTACGAAAAAGACATTCAACTCATTTTGCCCGGAGCCGGACCCGATGAAGAACGCTTCAAGAAATGGGGCGCCCATTTAAGCAATGCCCCGATTTTGGGTTTCCATTCCCGCGAGGAAATGGTGCAGATTCTCAACTACGCTGATCTTTATGTCCATCCGAGTTTAATCGATATCGAGCCCTTAAGCGCCCTCGAAGCCATGGCGTGCGGCCTCACTCCAGTCCTCAGTGATTCGAAGCGAAGTTCGGTCCGTTATTTCGCCTTGGATAAGCGGAACCTCTTCCGCCACAACAGCAAAAAGGATCTCGCCCAGACGATCGACTATTGGCTCAGCCACCCCGAAGAGAAAAAGGCCAACCGGGAACGCTACCTTGCCTACGTCCAGCAGTTTGATTTCCAAACCTCGATGAACCGGATGGAAGAAATGTATCTCAAGACCATCGCCGAATGGAAGGCGAAAAAGGCCGAAGTTTCGGTCAAATGACGTTTTTTTAAGCGAAAAAAAGTCGGCGAGCCTCAGGAGGCCGCCGACTTTTCTGATTAAAGAATCAATCGGTTCTTCGTAGGATTAAGAATCGTCCTATAGGCCATTTGAACATAACCTTCAACCACAATCGTTTCAGCGGGAGGGAAGACACCACGGCAAACCAACGTCTTGCAAAAAAGAACCAAAGCAAAAAAGAATCAAGGAATGATGATGCTGATAGCCTCGTAAGAATAGGCGTAGGTTAAAGTCACCTGGGCTTCACCAGCAATCCCAGCAAAGGACAAAGAACTAACGTGGGTGGAGTCAGAGGATAAGCTCAAGACCGCCTTAAGCGAGGAAAAGGAAGTTTGCGTGCCGATAAACGCTGAGATTTTATCGGTTAAAAGATCAACCGTCAAAACGTTTCCTTCAATTGAAGTCGAAGCAAAATAATCTGGGGTAAGACTCAGGGTCAAAAGCGAAGCGTAGGCATCGATGCCCGTATTCCAGTCAAAAGCGCTGATCAAAACTTTCTGATCGGCTGGGGTCGCATAGAGCGTCCCGCTATCGACGCCGATCATCGAAGAAGCTTCAATCCCATTTAATTTTTCGCGCGTGAAATCGTATTTTGCTTTTAAAGGACTCCCCCATTCCACCAGCAACGTGGCCGTAGAATGAAGGCGAACCGAACGGGAAGACAAGGCATAGATTTCATCTGAAGCCACTTTGGTCGCCTTCGATGAAGAAATCGCATTCTTAAAAACGGCCAACGGGTCTGAAACGGAACTCGAGGAAGAGTTCGAAGACGAACCGACAGAAGAACTGCTGGACGAGGTCGCACCGCTGCTGGACGAGGTTGTATCGCTGCTCGATGATGAATTAGTGGCGGAACTCGAGGAAGAGGCGTCAGTCGAAGAAGACGCGCCACTCGAAGAGGAATCGTTTGAAGAAGAAACGACATCCGACGAAGAAGATGCGTCTGAGGAAGAAACGTCGGTCGAAGTTTCGCTCGAAGAGGATTCGCTCGAGGGCAAACCAACACTGCTTGAAGATTCCACCCCTGCCGAGGAAATAATTTCTCTCCCTCCGCAAGCGCTTAAGGCTAAGAGAACAAACACGGCTAAAGGAAATACTTGGACTTTTTTCATACGTGTCTTCTCCTTAACCCCCAAATGAGAATGCTAGAAGTAAGTAAAACAGCGAACGAAACAACCGAAATGATGACGGCCTCCGTCGCGGAATTCAGCGGAGAAACGGGAAGACGGTCGGAAGTATTGATTTTCCCTATGGTCTCATTATAAAGGCTGACATAGGAATCGAGCTCCGTGCTTGCTGCAACGAAGGTGGCATCTTCACAGCCCTCAAGCGGAGTCCGCAAAACAAGCGCCGCTTTAATTTGAGTGAAGGCCTTTGAGAGGTCATTCAAAGTCGGATCGATAGCGTTGACCGCTGCGACAAATTCGGCAATCATTGCGCTGAAATCATACGTGGTGTGATCAATGACCTCCGTTTCGATTGCGCCGCATTTTTCGCAAACTCTTTGCCGTTCTCCATCCGTTTTGAACGTAACGTTTTTCGTGATGGTCCACTCGCCCCAAACGTGGGTATTGGGCAACAGCGTCGTTGTGGAGCCCTGATAAGCGAGGCTCAGGCTCGCGGCTAAAGAGTCCGTGGTCCCCGAACCGCTTAAAGTCAAAGCCACGTCCGTGTTCACGTAGAGAGTATTAACCACGAAGGTAAAACTCACGAGGTCCAAGGCATCGGAAAGATCAATGGTGGAAATGAGACCGAATTTCAAGATTCCTTGGCTCAAAGAAGTCGTATTCACATACAAGTTGAAGTAACTGCTATCGCTCGGGGCGTAGAGAGTTTTGTAGGTGGAATAGGTGAGCTCAGCGACGGGGAAATTCAATTGAAAGTCGCCCGCGCCAAGACCCACGCCCGCATCCAAATGGGCTTTGACTTGGTAGGCAAACGGCGTTTTGCCATCATAAGCCGGAGTCAGCGAAAGGCCTTTGCTCGTCGCTAATAGCGGGTCATAAACCACTTGAACCTGGTCATTAGGTTTGTTCGAGGAATAAAGACCATTATTGGCATCCCGCAAATTGTCCGCTTGAGCGGTGATGGCGCTGGTCGCAGCGACGTTTTGCCGTGGGGTCAAAACCACAGAGAAGGTATTACAAAAATTGCTGCTGGCATTCATTAACGCAAAACTGAAATAAATAAAGCCCGCTTGAGCGGTATTGACATCGGTTAAATCCTCGCTCGTAAAATCACTCGAAAGCGTGAGGGAAACAAAAGAGAAAACCGTCTTGTCGTAAGTCACAGTGAGGGCGCCGCTTTTGATTGCCCTAGCGTTATAGAAAAAAGGGGAAATGCTGATTTTCTCGCCATACGTGGCTTTCGTTTTGTCAATATAGTCGATGAGGTTAACGCTGCCCACCGCGCCACTATCCGTGAAACTCACCGTAGCGCCCGTAGTCTGAACGACCAGATTGACAAATGTTAAATTTCCGCTGGCATCGACGTTTTCTTTGGTGGCTTCTTTAACAAGAAGAGTGAAAGTTCCCTGACTCGCCGTGACGGAAGCAGGCACCGAATAGGAGAAGCCGAAAACAGTCAAAGAAGATTGGATATTCTTCGGGAAAACGCAGCTGACGGCCATCGAGCCATTGGCAGCGTCAGAATTCACATCGGCCAAAGTCCCTGAAGGGCAGGCTTCGGTCGAAGTGCTTTGAACCGTAAAAAGCGTGGGATCATAAAGAATTTCGAAAGAAAGCGTGGACAAAGTAACCGAATCGCTTTGAAAATAGAGAGAAGCATAATTCGTCCCAGTTCCTCTGGCGATGCTGTCCGAAGTATAAATGCCCAGTTTGGCGTCGTAGGAGGTCGAGGCTTCGGATGCCGGAGAAACAATCGGCTTTGAAATAACCATTCCCGTCAAGGAGAAAAGGCTTAGGAGCGTGCTTAAGATAAGGGAACCCATCATCAACCTCCCGAGGTTAAATCCAAAGTTTGGATTTTGCCATTGATGTATTGAAGAATCATCAGAGCTTCATAAGAAGACAAAACGTTGTCCCCGTTCAAATCGGCCCGGCGGAATTGTTCATCGCTCAAGGTGATGCTGCCATCCAAGTGATGCAAGATCATCTGGGCATCGATTGCGGTGATGACCCCATCGCCATTAACATCGCCTTTTCGCGCTAAGGCCGAATCATCCTTAATCGTGATCTGATAAGGCGAATCGGCACTACCGGATCGGACCGTATTGATTCCGTCATTGACTTCGACGTAATATTCCAATCCGCTTAAGTCGAACTCATTCGCGAAAATCGTGCAGCCATAGCAATCGTTAAACGCCCACGGCATCGCACGGGTTTGGTAAGTGCTTTCCCCAACTTTTCGGAAGAAAAGGGTAACAGATTTAACGGTGATATTATCACTGGCCCAACAGCTGATGCGAAGATCATGGTTCAAATAGCCCACTGTTACCGGATCGATGCTGATCGTCGGAGCAACCGAATCAAGTGGAGCAGCAGAAATTCGCCCATAAAGAGTGACTTCGCTGAGATCGGTGAGCAGCCCTTTAACAGAATACCAATAGGTTTTGCCCGCCACGGTATTTTGATCGAGATAAGTCGTGGTTCCAAGCGGAATCGCTTTGGAATTGAGCGTCACGTAATTGCCATCTTTCTCATCGCTCCGGCAAACGCTGTATGCCATCAAAGTCTCTTGTTCATAAGCGGCCCAATCCAATTGGATCGCTCCGCTCGTCAATGGCGTCGCCGTGAAACTGGCACTGATGGTCGAGTTGCGCTCCAAAGTGAAACTGAAGCGTTGAACCTCGGTCAATAAGGGCAATCCATCGCTACTTTGCCCATCCCAAATTCTAAAGAACTGATTGCCGCCTTCGATTCGGGCGGGAAAAGAATACTCGCCAACCCACTCACTGCTCGTCACGTAGGATCCCGGAATCAGATAATCATCATAAGGCAAGACCGAGCCAAAACCGACTTGGAGGGCTTTGCTGGTATCCATCGGCCGGTTGAAATCCACGATGACTTTGGCGTAGTTGTCGCTCACCGTTGTGATCGCATTCCCGTCTTTGTCAAAAAGGCGAACCGATTTTACGAAAGGCCAAAGGGTGCTAAGATCCGTTGTTCCTTCCACGTAAGGCGAAGAAGTGTAATCGAGAAGACAAGTTTTCCCGGTATCGCAATAGTCATAGGCCATGACGGCTTTTTCGTCTTCGGGAACTTGGTTGAAATAGGTTTGTTCCATCACCATTTTTTGGAAAAGAGTACCATCGCTATTGCGTTTATCCTTTTCAATATCGTTGGTTTCCAAAGTCATCCATTGTTCTTTCGCTGTCGCGTAAGGAGCGCCCAAAAAGGCATTGTCTTGAATCGTGGGCCCCGCAACGACATAGCCCGTTTGACTTACGCCAGCATCGTTGACATAAGAGACCACAGCTCCATTGGCGTCGTAATGACGATAGAAAATAAAGGAAAGGGGTTTCGACCAAGACAGCCACGAAGGCTGGTAGTTATAGAGGGCTTCTCGCTGGGTGGCGTAAAACACATTGCCAATGCAGGTGCTATGAATACCAAAAGCGTCGCGTGGCATAAAGGCATCGCATTTCGACATCGCAACCACGTTATGTTCGAAATTCTGAGCCGACCCCTTGAAAAAGCTGGAGACACCGACCATGGACGAATACATGATGGAATTCGCGTAAAGGGAAGTATCATTACTAGTTTGAAGAGATTCATAGTTCAAGGAGCAATGATCAATGGTCGAGAAAGATCCAGTCAAGTTTGTTGCTATAGCGTAGCTGAGATCAAAAGAATTACCGACAAAGACACAATTATGATTTTGGCTGAGGGCAAATAGGGCCGACATGGTAAAAACCAAGGGCTTTTCGGCCGTGCCCTTAGCAATGATTGTGCCGTTATTGATTAAGCACACCGAATTGGCACCGCTGACATCTTCTTGGTAATAGGAAGCCGAGTCGGCATACCATTGAATGTGGCAGCCTGGGGCCAGCGTTAAGGTGACGCCTGCAGCAACGATCATGTTTTTCGGAAGAATATAGAGCGTATTACCATCGAGGGTCGTATCCGCTGAAATCAAGGTGGGCAAAATCGTTGCGTGATGAATCAGGACGGTGATTTTCCCATCGCCAGAATAGGTTTTCGTATCGCTATCGTCCGCGCTCTTCCACGAAGCGTAGACATAAAGGGTGCAATAGTACTCATTGGGGCACTCATTGGATATCACCAAAGTAAAGGGAGTGCTTGTCCCCGTGACCACCCCATTTTTGTCTTTGATCAAGCCGTTGGCACCTTCGTTGAAAGAGCCGATGTCCGGGTAAGCGACGCTGCCAGAGGTCACCGTAATATAGGGGTCGGAAGAACCCAACCTCGCGCTGATGGATTTTGCCGCACTGCCACGGTTGATTAAATCCACCGCCATTTGAATCGTCTCGCCGGCATCGAGCATGCCATTGCCGTTGTTGGAACTGGAAATCGAGGCATCGTCGAAATAATAGAACGTTTCGGCGTTCAAATTGGGCTTCGCGTTGATTGTTAGGGCTCTCGCTGCGTCCAAAATCTTGGCTTCGCCCTTAAGCGTACTATTTGAAACATCGGTGGAAGAAGTCGCCACGAGTTGGGCCATCAAATAGCGATTAGGATAAGCATTTTTATCGCCTTGCAAGGAACGAAGTAAGGCAGCCGCGCCACTGACCAGCGGCGCCGCCATCGAAGTTCCCGACATTTTGGCGTATTGATTGCCCGGCAAACAAGAAAGAACGTTTTCGCCTGGGGCATAGATTTCATATTCAACCGAACTTCCCGGAACGCTGTCAAAATTGCTGAAACCTGAGCGAGCGTTTGCTGAGCCAACGCTCATGACGCCCAAGACAAAAGGAAGAGCGGCGGGGTAATAAGGAGCCACTTTGCAATCAAAAGAGGATGAAGCTTCCGTCATATAACCACCATTGCCAGCGCTGGCGACCAAAAGCGCCTTAGAATTGGCTTCTTCGAGGGCGTCTTTAACAGCCAAAGAAAGAGCTACGCCTCCAAAAGACATATTGATAATATCGGCGCCATTATTGGCGGCATAAGCAATCGCTTTGGCCACATTGCTGTCCAAGAAATTCCCCGAGCTATTGCCGGCTTTAAGGGCCATGACTTTGCAATGATAGGCTACCCCGACGATTCCCACAGTGTTGTTCTCGGCGGCAATGATGCCAGCCACGTGGGTTCCGTGGCCATTATCATCCATCGGGTCGGACGCTAAGGCCGTCGAAGGATCGGCGACGAAATTCCAGCCCCGAACATCATCCACATAACCATTGTTATCATCGTCAATACCATTTCCTGCGATTTCTTTGCTATTAATCCAAATATTGTTCGACAAATCCTCGTGGGTGTAATCCACGCCGGTATCGATCACAGCAATGGTGACGGAACTCGAGCCACCCGAAGCGACATTCTGATTCGCCAAGGCCGTCCAAGCCGCCGGAGCATTGATTTGCGAAAGATAACTCTCTTCCCCATAGGAAGGATTGCCATCCACCGCCTCCACTGTCCCATCTTTGGAATTGAAATAGTTATAGTCCACGGAGGAAAAGAGGCCGGTTTTGCGGAGATAATGCAAAGTTTGCGTAGCATTTTGATCTTTCAAAGTAGCCAAAGACCACTCCGAATTCGCATAAAGCCGCTCCAGACTTTCGATATTCATCGAAGATAAACGATCTGAGCTAAGAACAGTCCCGTAAGGAAGTTTGACTAAAAGATGCCCCTCATCGTGCAAAACGCTCTCGGCTGAAGCTTCGCCATTGGCAACATCGAAAGGGACATTGGATAAAACGCTCGATTCCGCCGCCGAACTATCATCGTTTTTTAAAGCCTGAACCCCGCAGGAAGTCAAACCCAAACAAAATGCGAGCGCTAGGAAGATTAAAGATTTTTTTGATGGTTTTATCATGGTTTTCTCCCCCTTAATTTCCGCTCATATCCAAGGTCGTCACTGTGCCATTAACGAACTGAAGAATCCGCAAAGCTTCGTCTTTGCTTAAGGCTCCGTCCCCGTTTAAATCAGCCCGCTGGAAAGCCTCATTGCTGAGAACGATCTTCCCGGCAATGTGCTGGAGGATCAAGAAGGCATCATGAGCGGTGATTAGTCCATCGCCATCCACGTCACCTTTCTTGGCGATGCCCGTGGCATCTTTCACCACAACTTGGAAGGGATCCGTAGCGCTTCCCTTGGAAGTTTCGTTCGTGCCATCGCTGACCACGATGTAATATTCCAGTCCAGCCAAAGTGATGGCACTAGAAGGAATTTTGGCGCTGAGATTAGAACCGCTGAGAGCCATTGCTAACGAATGGAAAGCCGTTTCGCCGATGCTTCGGTAATAAAGCGTCCCTGAAGCGATATTCAAGTTGTCGCTGGCCTGGCAGTTGATGACCAGATCACTTCCCAAATAAGTTTGGCCCACCGCCGTATGAACCAATTTGGGCGCGGAAGTGTCTTTTCCAACCGCAGAAGCCCGCGAAGAAGGAACCGATTCGCTGAAATCGCTCAAAACGACAGTGAAAACGTAATAATAGGTCTGCCCAGGAACGATTTCCTGATCAACATATTCGTTGGTTCCGAGGGGTACCAGCGTGGAGTTGATCCGAGTATAGTTCCCATTTTCGCTTGCGCTCCGATAAAGGTTATAACCCATCAAGGTTTCGTAATCATTCTGCTTCCAGCTTAAACGGATGCCACCATCCTTTTCCGGCGTAGCGGTAAGATCCATCGACAAAGCATTCGTGCGGTCGATGGAGAAAGCAAAACGCTTCAAATCCGGAAGCAGGACTTTATCCTTATCGTCCGACGCGGCTCCATTCCGAATGGAAAAATACTGTTCGCCGCCTTCAAGGAACTGGTCAAAAGAATAACGGCCTTCCCAAAGGGTCGAGGAGGTGTAGCTTCCGGAAACGGCGTGATCTTCATAAGGATAAACGGAGCCAAAAGAAACCTCGAGGTCTTGTTTAACATCCATCGGGCGGGAAAAAGTGATATCGATGGTGACCGCTCCACCGCTGACCTTGCTTAAGATTGTTCCGGAACTATCTTTCAGCGTAACATCCTTAACGAAGGGCCAAAGGGTCGAGAAATCGCTGTCATTCCGCCAAGGCGAAGAGGTGTAATCCACGAAAGGCGAAGTCCCGTTATCAGAGTAATCGGTGATGATAAGATCTTTTAATTCATCACTGACGTTGCCCCAATACATTTGGTCTAATGTCAAAGTGGGGATTTCCGCAACCGTCTTGTTGTAAATGCTTTGGTTCCGGGATAGTTCATCAAGATCTGGAGCCAATAACCTATACCAATACCAAAGGCCTGGCTGGTCCAAACTTCCCAAATAAGCGTTATGCGAAACCGTGCAGGGAGTAAAATTATATTGGTCGCTTGCTAAAGAAGTGCTCGTGGTATCGCACTTGCCGCCGAACGAGAATTGGATTTTCGGTTTCATATCATAAAAGGAAAGGTTCCCGTTATCGACGGCACTGAAAATCACATTGTCTTTGAAGGTATCATTCGTAAAGATGGTCGAGTAATATTGTGAATAATTCAAATAAGAAGTGGCGAAAACGTTCCGTTCGCAGTCCAAGAAATTACCCGTGAGGCCACCACCTTCCACCCGATTGTCAGTGAACTCATCGGCATAGCACATCTGGAAATCATCATGGTTCTGATGATAGATGCCTGTCGTCGAAAAATGGGAATGCCGAATAAAAGGGACTTTCCCATAATGATGGTAGCCAAAAGAAACATCGACGAAATCACAGTAATCAAACTTTGAGGTCGAATCGTAATTCAAGGTAAACAGAGTATGCGAATTCGAAAAATAGAGTAAACGGGAATCAGAGAAGGAAATAGGCTTTTCTTTGGTGCCTAAAGCAATTAACGTTCCATTATTGATGAGCTGGATGCTTTCATAATCCTCAGAGGTGAGAAGCGAATTTGCGGTGTCCAGACCCCATTGAACTTTGCAGCCTGGCTCCAAAGTCAAAGTGACGCCATAATCAATAATGGTTTTATTTTGGATGATGTAGAGCTCATCCCCCGAAAGCGTAGTATTGCTACTGATAATATTGGGCAAGAGAATTCCATGATGAACGGTGACGGTGAAATGGCGAGGCGTGAGCGAATTGTCGTAGACCTTTGAGTCGGAGGCATCAAGACCATTCCCCCAGCTTAGGCGAACATTGATATCGCATGCATAATCATCAGGGCACAAAGACGAGACTTTGACCACAAAAGGATTAGCAACTCCCGTGATGGCGCCAGCCGAATCTTTGAGATAACCATTATCGGCGACCGAGTAGGTCCCGATATTCATATAGGCCAAACTCGCCGTTGAAAAAGTGAAATAAGGATCCACCAAATCCCCTTCTCTTTTCACATCGAGGGTGCAAGTGACGTTTTTCGCGAGGCCACCTTTGTTATAAAGCGAAACGCCTAAATCGAGAGTCTCACCGCTATTAATGACGCCATCGCCATTATTGGCGGAATCGATGGTTTTTGAATCAAAAGCCATGAAACTCGAAAAGGACGCCAAGGGATCCGGAACCCGACTAAAAGCGTTATACGCATCAAGCGCGTGCGGGACATTGTGAGGATAATCCGGATGGATGCAGCTGACTTCTTGGGTGGACGTTTCGATGATTTGCGCCATCAAGTACTTGCTCGAGAACTGATCTTTATCCGGATGGAGTGAGCGAAGCAAGGCGACCGTCCCGCTGACAATGGGCGTCGAAAGCGAAGTGCCAGAAGCGTAAGCGTAACGACCGTGAGGTGCGGTCGTCATGATACTCTCCCCGGGAGCGTAGAGATCATATTCAATAGAATCATCGGCAATCGAATCGTAATTCGTAAAGGAACTTTCAGCATGGACAGAATTTTCGCTCATGACACCGATGACATAAGTCAGAGATGCCGGGAAGAAATCCATGCAATTTTCGCCTTCATTAGGGCGGGCGTCATTTCCGGCGCCTGCAACGAGAACCGCTTTCGAGTAGGCTTCTTGCAAGGCTTCGAATAAAGCCAAAGAGGCGCCATTACCGCCAAAAGACATATTGATAACATCGGCACCGTTGTTTTTGGCATAAGTTACGGCTTCAACAATGTCGGAATCCAAGAAATTACCGCTGGCGTTGCCAGCTTTCAACGCCATGATTTTGCAGCGATAAGCAACGCCGACAGTCCCGAATGAATTGTTTTCGGCCGCGATAACGCCCGCCACATAAGTTCCGTGGCCATGATCGTCCATCGGGTTGCTTCTTAAACTTGAATAGGGATCAGCGACGAAATTATAGCCATAGTAATCATCGACATAACCATTGCCATCGTCATCGACATTGTTCCCTGGGATTTCATTGGTGTTAATCCACATGTTATCGGCCAAATCGGGATGGGTATAATCGACACCGGTGTCAATAACGGCAACCACCGTTGAAGAATCTCCGCCCGGGGTTCCCCCATTATCGGCCATATACTGCCACGCCTCGGGAATCTTCGCTTGCTTCAAATAAGACTGTTGATCGACCAGCGGATTATCGCTCACGGACGGAGCCAAACTCGAAGAAGTTTCTTCATAATCGTAATCGACGGCCTCAAAAAGAGGATTTCCCCGGAGCAGAGTGATTTCGTTTTCCGCCGAAATCCCTTCTGCAAAATTGGCGATCCGCCACGAAGAGCCCGGAAATAAGGGGGTCAGGCTAGTCAGATGAAGTTTGTTCAAGAAAGTCGACTCAAAAGTCTCTTCGGGCGAGGTTTTGACCAAAAGATGGTCCGAGGCGTGAGAAAGCGAGGACTCTTTATCGACGTCGACGAAAGTATCAAGCGGAGCCGTCAAATTCCCCTCGGAATCCGAATGCAAAGCGATCGTTTCCGCAAAATCTTTGGTCTGTTTTAAAGCGGTAGAAGAAGCAAAAAGGCAAGGGAAAAGAAGACTGCCCGCCAGAAGGAACATCAGGATCTTTTTCATGATTATGCCCCCGCCCCCAATGAGGAGATTTTCCCATTGACGTATTGAAGGATCGTCAAGGCTTCCGCGGCACTCAGAGTGCCATCGTTATTGAGATCCGCTCGTTTGAACTGTTCGTCCTTAAGAATAATGGCGCCTGAAAGATGACGTAAAACTAATTGAACGTCCGCCGCCGTGATTTCGCCATCACCATTCACGTCGCCTTTGGCGGAAAGTGTGCTCCCGTCCAAAATCGTTATCGCAAAAGGAACATCAGCGCTCCCCTTCCGCGTGAAGTTCACGCCATCGCTGATCTCGATGTAATATTCAATTCCGGCAAGGGTCAAAGCGGAAGAAGGAATTTTGGCGCTATATTTTGAATTCACTACCACCATTGGCAAAGACGAATAAGTGCTGGCGCCTTTCGCTCGGTAATAAAGGGTGGCCGACGTGACGGCGATATTATCGCAAGCGAGGCAGCTGATGACTAAGTCATAACCAAGATAGCCTTGGTTTACTGGAGTGTGAATCAAGCGAGGAGACACGATGTCTTTCAAAGTGACGGAAGTTCGACCCGAAGGTTTGGACTCGCTGAAATCGGTCAAAACCACAGTGAAGGAATAGAAATAGGTCTTGCCCGGTTCCACTTCGCTATCAACATAATCACTGGTGCCCGAAGGAATTAAAGTGGGGTTGATTCGTACGTAATTCCCGTTTTGGGTTTCCGAACGATAGAGGTTGTAACCCATGAGGGTGGCGTAATCGTCTTGAGCCCAGTGAAGATTAACGCTGCCTTGTTCACTATCGATCGCACTCAAGGACATTGCCATGGCACTCGTAATGTCGACGGTGAAAGAGAAACGTCCTGAATCCGGGAGCAGCGCTTTGCTTCCATCCGAAGTCTGGCCATCACGGATCGTCAGGTATTGGGTGCCGTTGCCTAATGTCGTTTTGACATCGTAGGAGCCGACCCAGCGGGTCGCGCTTTCGTAAGCGCCGCTGACAAGGTGGTCGTTAAAGGGCGTCGAAGAGCCAAAAGCCACCGACAAAGATTCGCTCGTGTCCATGGCCCGGTTAAAGTCGATGATTAGCTTAAAAATCCCTGAACTCGCGGCCGTAACGGCATTCCCCTGGCTGTCTTCATACGAAACATTTTTCACGAAAGGCCATAAAGCCGAAAGGTCACTGGTGCCTTCAACGTAAGGCGAAGTCGTCGTATCAAAAGGCAAACTGCCGCCATCATCGTAATAATCTGATAGAACGCTCGAAACGATCGCAGGCGAAGTTTCTTGCCAATAGGTCTCTTTTAAAGCAAAGGAAGTAGCCTTGCTACCAGAGTCAGTGTAGAAGGGACCAGGAGCCTGCCAGTGAGACCAAGCGATCAATTCGGGCTGAGTTGGGGTTCCCAAATAGGCATTTCGTGCCACATTGCATTGGGAACAACCGTTTTCGATGATTCCTGGAGTATTGCTGAATGTTTTTCCATCATCGTAATAATTAAAGCAGAAGACAGGGCTCAAATATTTGGTGTCAGAGGACCCATAGCTAGGAGCGGTCGTTGGAAGAGGCGCGCAGGCATAGACAACATTGTCTTCAAAACTCGTGCTAACGTTAATCCCATAACTATAACCTGCAACTGAAGCTCCTTCGTCGCGATGGCAATAGATCGCAAAACAGTTCCGATCACACGTAACGAACGATAAAGACAAATGCGGCACGATGCCTCGAATAAGGTTATCCGTGAAAATGGTGGCCGAGAAGACTGCATCGAACTCACAAAGGCTTAAATCATAAGAATAGGTCAATTTGGAGTGGGAAATCTCATCAATGGCAATTCGGTCGGAATAAATGCTCCTTGTTTCCGAAAAATTCGTCCAATCGCAATAGATAATTTTGCTGGTTGATCCTTTTCGATTTTCTAAAATTGTCGCCACAGACAACGAATAAGCCGCCGCAGCGTCAACCACAATAGGCTTCTCTTCCGTTCCCACCGCAACGAAACTGCCGTTGTTGATGATTCGGGGAAAAGCGGACCGATAAATCGAAGTATCGTCTTGATAATAAGAAGTGGAATCTGAGAAATATTGGAGATGGGTTCCCGGGGCCAAAGTCAGGGTGACACCTTTTTCAATCACCAAATTTTTGGCCAAAATATAGAGCCGGCCTTCTTCAAGAGTGGTATCGGTGGAAATGAGTGCGGGGAGAACGCTGCCATGGCGAATCCGCACCGATAAAGAATCGGTCGTGGAATAAACCGTCTCATCCGCTCCATCAAGCCCGTTCTTCCAGGTCAAGGTCAAATGGACCTCACAAAGATAATCGTTCGGACAATCCTTAGAAACAGTAAGCAGGAAAGGATGAGCAATACCCGTGACATTGCCTGAGCTATCGCTGGTCATGCCATTGTCTTCTTGCGAATAAGTTCCCAAATCGGGATAATCGACGCTCGCCCCACTCACGCTTAAATAAGGATCGACCGCGCTGCCAGATCGCTGCACATCAATACTGGCATGGATTTGACTCGCTAAGCCGCCTTTATTGCCCAACTCCACCGCTAGGCCGATCGTTTCACCGGATTCAAGAACTCCATTGCCGTTGTTGCTTAAAGAAAGTGAAGTCCCGTCCCAACTAGAATAATGGAAAAGCGAAAGCGAAGGTTTCGGGATATCGCCAAGGGCGTCCAAGGCATTGACCACCAAGTGATTGTCATCGGTGAAAAAGAGATTTTGAGAAGAATCTTTGAGAACGTGCGTTGAGGAAGTCTCGACGATTTGGGCCATAACCCGCTTAGTCGGATAGGCCTCTTTATCAAGATGAAGAGAACGAAGCAATGCTGCGACGCCAGAAACAATCGGCGCCGCCATCGAAGTCCCGCTCAAGGAAGCGTATTTGCCATTCGGGGCAGTGGAAAGAACCGCTTCGCCTGGCGCATAAATTTCATATTCAAGATTATTGTCGGGTATCTGATCGTAATTCGTCCAAATGCTTGGGGCGTTGCTCGCATTAACGGACATGACACCTAAGACGTAAGGAAAAGCCGCAGGATAAACTGGGTCCGCTTCATTTCCTTGGCCGCTATTTCCAGCGGCGGCGACTAGGGTTGCAAAAGGATAGGCTTCCTTCAAGGCGTCTTGAACCGCCAAAGCAACCGTGCTTCCACCGAAAGACATATTGATGACATCGGCGCCGTTCATATAGGCATAACGAATGGCCTCGCTGACATCCGAATCCAAGAAATAACCGGAACTGTTCCCGGCTTTTAAAACCATGATTTTAGTATTGAAAGCAATCCCGATTCCGCCGATGGTGTTGTTGGCCGCAGAAATAATTCCAGCCACATGAGTCCCGTGACCATTGTCATCGCTAGGGTTTTGGGCCCCAGCCGTATCCTCGGCAACGAAGTTCCAGCCATGGACATCATCGATATAGCCATTGCCATCGTCATCAATCCCGTTTCCCGGGATTTCACGACTATTGGTCCAAAGATTATTGACCAAGTCAGGGTGGCTCATATCCACACCGGTATCAATAACGGCCACCGTCACCGAAGAGCTGCCGCCCGGCTGGGCACCATTTTTGCTGAGATAGTCCCAGGCTTCAGGGATTTTAGTTTGTTCGAGATAGGTCTGGGAGGCAAATAAAGGGTTGGCCGACCCCACGGATTCCGCACTCCCCTGTTGTTCATAATCAAAGTCCACGCATTCAAAGAGACCGCTTTTGCGGAGCTTTTGAATTTCGTCGGAGCAAGATACCCCACTGTTAAGATAGGCCTTACCCCAAAGGGCATTCGGTCCAAGAGGTTCGATGCGGCTAAGACCCAAAGATTGAAGCAGAACTCCGGAAAAAGAAGAAAGATGTTGCCCTTTAACGAGCAAAGCTTCTCCGCCATAATCATCAGGCGAAACGTTCAAGAAAGTATCCAGAGGATCGGTGAAACTTCCGTCTTCAGCCAAATGAGCAGAAAAACGATTCTCCGAGGCCGAGGCTGGGGAAAACCCCGTGCCGATAAGGCCACAAACAACAAGACAATTCAGGAAGAATTTGCCCCGCATAAGATTGAAATAATTATAAGATTGTGCCTTACATCAGACAAGTACTGTAACTGATATCTTATCGGATAATAAAACATTTCCTCTTTGAAAAAAGACTGTGTTTCGACATTCTTATATAGAATAAGGAAAAGGATGGAAACAATCCCTTTGGAAGGCGAAGTCAGCCTTTTGCTATCGATGCCAAACGAACTGAAAAAGCAATCCAAAGGGGATTGGCTAGGGATAATAAAAAGTCCTCGATTTTCCGAAGACTTCTTAGAGTGTTTTTTACTCAATCGTCAGAATGCCGGAGAAACCGGTCATCTGGAAGACGTCTTGGACTTCCGCCCAAACGTGGGTCACCACCATTGCTTTCGGCGCGAATTGGCCATTCGCCCATAAGAGAATGCGAAGGCCAGCCGAAGAAATATAATCGACGCCTGTCAAATCGATGATGAGACGAGTGGTCGGCAAGGTCGCATTGATGGCAGCTTTGAATTCGTCGGCGGTCGCACTGTTGATGCTGCCATTCGGCTTCAGAATCGTCGTCGAGACTTTTGAGCCGGAGAAGATGAAAGAGGCCCTCACCGCCGCCATCAAGAACCATCCGTCCTTATTGACTCGGATCTATTTCGATCAGGATGGCGAACTCCGACAAGAATATCGACCCGATTATCTCATCGATATCGCCATCGAAAAGATCTCCGATGAAGAACTTGAGGCGAAGAAACACGAGCTTTCGCTTCCCTTTAAGATGATCGATAAAGCCTCTACCGCATCCGGCTTTACGTCACCCCGAGCGCGGGTTACATCTTCTTCGATGTCCACCACACCGTCTTCGATGGCGCCTCTTTCAAGGTTCTCATCGGTGACATCGTCAAAGCCTATTACGGAACGCCAATGGAGCACGATTACTATTACCGTGACCTCTCCGTCCAAGGAGAAATCATGGCCTCCGATGCCTATCTCGAAGCCAAGAAATACTTCGAGGGTCTCTACGATGGCGATGACTTCGTGCGCTTGCCGAAGATCGACCATGACGTCCGCGAGAATAAGTTAGGCCACCTCAGCGCCACCTTAGCCTTGCATGAGAAAGACATGGAAGCGGTCGAAAAACGCTAGGGCGTCTCCCGCAACGCGTTCTTCTCTTTAGCCACCTTATTGGCGATCGCCCTTTATAACAAAAAGCCCAACGTTCAATTCTCATGGACCTATAACGGACGGGATGATCTCCAAAAGCTCGCCGAAACCGGCTTGCTTCTCAAGGACCTCCCCCTCGCCTTGCGGCTCAAGAAAAAGGACGCCATCAAAGCCCTCTACGCTTCGATGCAAAAGCAAATCAACGATGGCATCGCCCGTTCTTGCTACGCTTACACCCTCGTGAATGCCGAGGCGGTGACCGACGATTCGGTTTGCTTCCTCTATCAGCAAGACATCCGCGATGGCGGCGATCTCGAACAGCTCAACGTCGAAACCGTCGATGTGGAGCAGAACAAAGCCGCCAGCGAAAACGCCCTCGATGTCCAGATGCTCGAGGGCAAAGAAGGCTTAACGCTTATCCTCGATTACTCCGCCAGCCTTTATGACGAGAAGAGCATCGAGCGATTCCGTGATCTCTTCCTCGCCGTGACCACCTCACTCTCCGAGCTGGGAAAAGACGAAAAGGCGAGCATAGGCAAGCTGATTCATAAAGCCGATAAGAAGGTTCATGAAAAAGACTCTTTATCCGCTGGATGAAGAACAAATAGCCTCGATGAACCCTTACGAAAAAAGCGCTCCCCGAATAAGGGAGCGTTTTGTCTTCGAATCCGAATGAGCAAATCGTCTAAGCCCAAAAGACAGCGAAAGCCATGACCAAAATAACGATGGAATTAAGGGAAAAGAAAGGACTTCGTTCCCCCGAATAATCTCTCTTATTTGGTGTGGAGGGTGCAATAACGGTAAAGATAGCCTCCCACGCTCGTCTTGTCTTTATCGGGCGTCAATGAGTAATGGCAATTGCCGCATTTCCGCCCATAAGGCATCACGACGGCCGCCCCGATGCCGGTATAAACCATGTAACTCCACTCATGATCGCCACAGACATCCCCATCTTTGTGCAACTCGTATTTGCTGGCTTTTTCTGGTTCGGCCTCATCGCAGGCTCCGCCCGTGACGTTATTGAGCTCTTGATCGGAGAGCTCGCCCTCTTGGGCGTGGAGATCGGCGTAATAACGCTCGGCTTCGCCATCGGAAAGCTCAATGCCTTCCTTGTGCGCCATCAAAGCGAGTTCTTTCGGGGACTTCGCTTCTTTGGCTTTTTCAACGAGTTTTGGGTCCATAAAAGGCCACCTTTCCTTTCGCTCGGCTCATCTTTATCTTTATTTTATCGGATTTCATCCCCTTAATTCCTTCTCGCTTTTCACTTAAGAAGAAAGAAGCGAAAGGCCGCATCCCTGCAACTTGGTGATTTGGTCTCGCCGATAAAAGAAAAATTCCCGGTTCTATTTGGCCAGGCGAAACAGCCCGCAAAGATTCCTTACTTACTGAACCCTTCGACATTTACTTTTATTTAGTGCTATATATCAGTATAGTGATATACTACTTTGAGAGATTGAATAAATGCCCAGCACACTTCACCAAATAATCCAAGAAAAAGGCCTGAGCCTTTACCGGCTTGGGAAACTCACCAGCATTCCTTATTCCACCCTTCATGCGCTGTCTTCTTCCCAGGAAAAGCTCTCAGCCTGCTCAGCGGCCACGCTTTTCACGATGGCGAAGGCTTTGGACATTCCGATGGAAGACTTTTTTGCGGATGGGAAACTCCATCTTCCCAAACGTTTCGCTTATTGTTTTTGGGACGTCGACATGGAAAGTTTAACGAAAGAGAACACCGCTTTTGCCATCGCAAGGCTTTATGAACGGGGTGGAATCGACGGCATCCGGTATGTCGAAAAGAGTTTCGTGAAAGAAGCGATTATTCAAGCCGCTTTGACCCGGCGAGATTTCTCGCCTATCACCGCGAATTTCCTGGCACAACGCTATGGTCTAAAGAAAGAAATGATGGCTTATTACCGCTTTGGGGGCGGACAAAATTGGAGGAAGGTTCAATGATCCATTGGGAGACGCTTGATTCAAAACGAAAGGCTGTTTTGAAAAAGCTTTGTGCTCAGCCTTTGATCCAAGATTTTTATTTGGCTGGCGGAACCGGGCTTTCCTTAGAGCTTGGGCTTCGAAAATCGAATGACTTCGATTTCTTTTCCTCACGCCCTTTCGCCGAAGAGAAACTCTATGCCGACCTTAGCAAGGTTCTCGGCAAAAAACCGCAAGTGATTTCGCTAGGCGAAGGAACTTGCGATGTCAACGCCGACGGCATTCAAATCAGTTTTTTCTATTACCCTCACCCTCTCCTCGCCCCTTTGGTTTCCGCAGCGGAGATTAAAGGGCTTCACCTAGCTTCCTTGGAAGATATTGCTGCGATGAAAATGAGTGCGATCGGCTCCCGCAGCGTGAAAAAAGATTTCTACGATCTCTATCAGATCCTGACGCTCAAAAACTGGAAGGCCGAAGACCTCATCGCTTTGCTGAATAAAAAATACGGTAAGAAAGGTTGGGGCGCTTCCTATTACGTGATGTCTTTAAGTTACTTCGATCCCACGGATGCTGATCCCCTTCCTCAGTGCTACGTCCCCTGCAATTGGGATGAAATCAAAACCTATTTCCTCGCTTTTCAAAAAGAAATGCTTAGCGTCCTTGAAAAAGAGTACTAAAAACCAATTCCCCAAGGAGTAAATTTGAAATTGGAGGCAATAGGAAAAGATTCCTTGAGCATTGAATCCGCCGAAAACTCAGTCTTGTCAAAGACCTGTTCGGGTGGGGCGAGATGTTTCTCACCCGGGCAAAGCACTGAATGATCAGGCCTATTTTAATCCCAATAAAAGGCGGGGACGAATTCCCGCCGTTGGTGGACCAAGGCCTTAGGACCAGCCCAGCTTCTCATTTGGATTTTCTTTTTCCGGCGCTGCCCTCGCATCGCATCGACGCCATCCTAATACTTGAAAAAGAGACGTTATCAATGAGGGGATCCTTCGAAGCAAAGAATCACCCTCCTAAGAAAACGTCTCTTTGTTGAGTCAGGAAATCTTATTTGGTGGTGATCCGACCATAGACGCCGGCGTCGATGTCTTGGGCCAAGCTCACCCGATCATAGAAGGAGGCGGGGTCTTCAAGCCGATAATCCGGTTCCATCCCTTGGTCGATATCGACAAAGGAACCATTATGGGCGACCACCATCGACATATTGCCCGAGATTTGGAAGAGGGTTCCATCGGCAGTGCTGAGGGGTTTCA
>Ga0160425_1001426_pt1 | contig 22753 bp, 17 predicted proteins | sample BioMet8_FD_108193 | JGI IMG/M metagenome (GOLD analysis project Ga0160425, IMG submission 108193) | Microbial communities from bioreactor (seeded with sewage sludge) at Lawrence Berkeley National Lab, California, USA - Biofuel... | ecosystem: Engineered > Bioreactor > Anaerobic > Unclassified ...
AAATTACCCAACTAATGAATTTTAAGAAATAATATAACAACATTACTGCTGATCTCCCTGACCACGTTTTATGTAGCTGGCAACCACATCCTGCCAGATACCTTTGTCTGTTAAAATTTTTTCCACTACTTCACGGACTGCTCCGGCCCCTCCGGGTTTAACGGTAACATAGTCCACTATTTTTTTTACATCATCTACGGCATTTACCGGAGCAAAGGAAGCTCCCGCAATATCCAGAGCAGACAAATCATTAAGATCGTCTCCCATAAAAGCCACATCATCCATATCTATGCCTGCTTCTTTGGCAATCTGAACCAGAGTCTCACCCTTGTCTACTACATTTTCATAGACAGAGCTGATGTTGAGTTCCATAGCCCTGTGAAGTAATATCTCACTGTGACGGCCGGTTATAATGCTAAACTGCAGTCCCTTACGAATAGCCACTCGTATGCCCAGTCCGTCCAACACGGAAAAATGCTTGCTTAATTCCCCGTCCTGACCAATGATAATACTTCCGTCCGTTAAAACACCGTCTACATCTACTGCTAATAATTTAATGTTAGAAAAATTTAATTTTTTCGGCATATTAAACAACCCCCTGGTGTACCAAATCAGTCATATGGAGAAGTCCCACAGAATGCCCTTCTTTATCCAGTACAGGCAAAACCGTAATAGGTCTTGGTTTATTGCTTTCCATAAGATGCAGAGCCTCTGCCGCTAACTTACCGCAGACTATGGTCTTTGGTTTTTTGGTCATTGTTTCTTCCACCGGTCTTTCCAAAAAGGCAAAACCTTTGGAAAGTCCTCTGCGTATATCTCCATCTGTTAGTAAACCGATAAGCTTTTTATCTTTATCTACTACGGAAACAGCGCCTAAGCCTTTGGAAGTAATGACAAATAAAGCATCTTTTACACTCATATCCCCTGTAACTAAAGGATTTTCTTTTTCTTTATGCATAATATCGTCCACTTTCAGCAGAAGCTTTCTTCCTAAGCTGCCACCGGGATGAAAGATAGCAAATTGGTTGGCGGTAAATTTTCTGGAGCTCAGCAGTTCTGCCGCCATGGCATCACCGAAAGCCAAAGCCGCCGTAGTACTGGAAGTAGGGGCCAGTCCCAAAGGGCAAGCTTCTTTTTCTACTCCTACATTTAAAACAATATCTGCATGTTTAGCTAAAGTGGAATCAGAATTACCAACCATGGCAATGATTTTTGCTCCGATTCTTCTTAAACTTGGTAAAATATGCAAAACCTCAGCTGTTTCTCCACTGTTGGACAAAGCTAAAACTACATCGTCACAAGTTACCATGCCTAAATCTCCGTGAATACCTTCAGCAGGATGAAGAAAAAGGGCCGGCGTACCTGTAGAAGCAAAAGTCGCAGCGATTTTTCTGGCTACCAGGCCGCTTTTACCCATACCGGTAAGTACTACTCTTCCATGACAGGCTAGAATCATATTCAAAGCCGCAGTAACATTATTATCCAGCCGTGGAATCAACGCCATAATTGAATCCGCTTCAATTTTTAAAGCTTCTTTGGCATGTTCTAACATTTATTTCACTCCTTACGTCCGATTTTATCAATGGCTATAACATCAGTAAGCAAAGCTTCCAGCTTGTCCAAAGGCAGCATATTGGGTCCGTCTGACAAAGCCTCAGCCGGGTTATCATGAACCTCCAGGAACAAAGCATCAATACCGGCAGCAGCTGCACATCTGGCCATAGTTGGCACAAACTGACTCTGACCATCGGAACTTGTTCCTTTACCGCCGGGTATCTGCACACTGTGAGTTGCATCCATGACCACAGGATAACCCAGAGAACGCATGATAGGCAGACTTCTCATATCAGTTATCAAAGCATTATAGCCGAAAGAAGCACCCCTTTCTGTCAGGAGCAGATTGTGATTGCCCGCTGCTTCTACTTTTCCCACTACATTTTTCATATCCCAGGGTGCTAAAAATTGGCCTTTTTTCACGTTGATAACTTTTCCGGTTTTGGCTGCCTGGTACACTAAATCCGTCTGTCTGCACAAAAAAGCAGGAATTTGCATAATATCCAACACTTCTGCAGCCTTGTCTATTTGTTTAGTTTCATGAATATCGCTGATAATGGGCACCTGCAAATCTTTTTTAATCTGTGCCAGTATCTTTAATCCTTCTTCCAGCCCCGGTCCCCGAAAAGAATTTACCGCTGAACGGTTTGCTTTATCGAAAGATGCCTTAAAAACATAGGGAAGTCCTAATTTTTGACAAATAGCCTTAGCTCTTTTACCAATGGCCAAAGAATGTTCATATCCTTCCAGGACACATGGTCCGGCCATAATTAACAGAGGCTGGCCCGGTCCTACTACATAGTTACCAACTTTTACGCTATGCATTTACAACAACCTCCTTATTCTTCTTTTTCCTTTTGTTCATACAGTTTATTGGCAGCATCCAGATCTTCCTGAGTATCTATACCGATACCTTGGAAATCACTAGTCAGGACCTTAATCTTTGTCCCGTTTTCCAAAACTCGCAACTGTTCCAAAGATTCTACTTTTTCCAGCGGAGTAGGTGGCAAAGCTGCATATTTCAGCAGAAAATCCCGTTTATAAGCATACACACCTACATGTTTATAAACATGGAATTCTTCATTTTTCTTTCTGGGATAAGGTATCAGGCTTCTGGAAAAATAAAGGGCATAACCACTTAGGTCAGTAACTACCTTTACAGCATTAGGATTGTCATAATCTTCCTTTTCCATAGGTGTTTTGACTGTTGCCATTTCCAGTTCCGGATTTTCTTCAAAAGTTTTCGCCAAAGCATCAATAAGTTCTGGCGGAATCATGGGCTCATCCCCTTGCACATTAACAATAACATCAATTTTAGGATAGCTGAGTGCCACTTCTGCCAGACGATCGGTACCACTGGGATGATCGGGAGACGTCATTATAACATTGCCCCCAAAAGCTTTAACAGCTTCTTCAATTCTGGTATCATCTGTAGCCACCAATACCTCTTTGGGAATTCTGGCCAAAGAGGCCTGATCATAAACTCTTTCAATCATTGTTTTACCAGCCAGCATGGCCAAAGGTTTGCCTGGCAGCCTGGTTGAAGCATAACGAGCCGGAATAACGCATAATACATCCATTATCTTTTAATCTCCTTTTCAATTGCTTCTCTGATTTTAGCTGTAAATTCTTCCTGTCCGGAAGTAATTTGAATTTCCATATTCAGTATATACAAAGGAACCTCTCTTGTTAAATAAATAAATTCCGTAGGAATCTTAACAGCATCTTTTCCTGTAGTTACCAAAGCTTTGACACCTTTCTTTACTGCCCTGTCCATAATGTACTGCATTTCTACCATACCATAATCGTGATGGTCAGGATAACGAATGGCTTCTTCAATATTAAGTCCTTCTGCCGCCAAGGTCTGTTCAAAAGATGATGGATTACCTATAGCAGAGAAAGCCATCACTGACTGATTTCTAAGAGCCGCTAAAGGCAAAGCTTTTGTCACATCGTTTTTGTACCAGTCGGCAATTTCCAAGAAATTACAGGGTTTATGGGTACTTTCTACAATAGGAGCCAAAGGAGCTCTCTTATGTAAATCGTCACACAAAGTAGCACGGGAAATCGTGGAACTTTGATTACACTTAGTTAAAAGGAAAAGACCGGCCCTATTTAAGTTGGACAAAGGTTCTCTCAACGTACCTCTGGGTAAAATGCTCCCATTGCCAAACATATTCAGGGTATCTACTAATACAACATCCAAATCCCTGTACAACTGCCAATGCTGATACCCATCATCCAGAATGATTACTTCTGCGTGAAGCTTATCTACGGCGAATTTACCGGTAACAGCCCTTTCTTTACCAATGACTACCGGAATCCCCGGCAAAGTCTTAGCCAGTAAATAGGCTTCATCACCGGCTTCGTAGGCAGTCATAAAAATTTTCTTGCCATCGGAAACTACCCCGATTCTTTCCTCCCAATGAGAACGATAACCACGATTTAAAATAGCTACCTTATAGCCCATTTTTTGAATCATCTGGGCAACCATTTGAGCAGTAGGAGTTTTTCCTGTGCCGCCTACGGTAATATTGCCTATACTGATAACACAGCAGCCCAGCTTGACCTGAGGCAGCAGCTTGTTGGTGTACAAGCTAAGATTCAAACGTACTATTACTTCATAAAGAACGGAAAAACATCTGAGAATAGCTAGGACCAAATAATCAAAAAACCCGCTATCCTCACCATGAGACAGCTGCATCAGATACTGAGTAACTGCATCACCTGTTCTCATCTTGGGACTGACTTCATCATCAATGTTACGGGTATTAACTTTGTAATGAGAATTAACGCTGCATTCTACAGCCGTAACTTGAAGGAGTTCTTTCAGATATTCAATGGTTCTTACAGCAGCCCCTCTGTTTTCTTTAATTACTTGAAGAGACGCATCTCCCATTTTCTTTCTTAGGTCATCATCTTTGAATATTTTTAAAAACAATTGACCCAATTCTTTGGCATTGTTTATTTGTTTACATGCTCCCACCTTTGAAAGGAGAGCAAAAGAGTCTTTAAAGTTATTCATGCTGGGACCTACAATAATAGGTTTAGCATGGGCTGCCGGTTCCAGGACATTGTGACCGCCGTGTTTTATCAGGCTGCCGCCTACAAACACAGCGTCTCCAACAGCATAAATACGTCCCAGTTCTCCAATAGTATCAATGATAAGCACCGGGAAAACAGGTCTGTCCCCTGCCATGTCTTTCAACTGGGAACGAAGTCCTACCGTTAAATCAAACTGTTTAGCCAACTTGGTTATTTCATTAACCCGGCCCGGTTTACGGGGAGCAATGACCAGTCTGGCCTTAGGAAATTCTTTACGTACATCGATAAAAGCTTTAAACATGGCATCTTCTTCGGTTGGGTGAGTAGACCCTGCCACAATTACAGGATAAGCATCCCCCAGTCCCAATTCTTCTTTGTAGTTACTCAGGTCTTTGGGTGTTACTTCTGCATAAGTCTGGTCAAATTTGGTATTACCTGTTACGAAAATCCGACGCTTTTCCGCCCCAAGATGGTAAATATATTCTGCATCAATAGAAGACTGCATACAGAAACGGCTTACGCTACCCAGCATATCTGCAAGAATACCAAACAGATACCGATAACTTTTTACGGATTTATCGGAAATACGACCGTTTACCATCATTACAGGAATTCTGCGCAGCTTGATTGCCTTCAGGAAATTAGGCCATAATTCTGTTTCTACCGGCATAAAAATCCTAGGCATAATTCTTTTTACAAAAGATTCGGAAACAAAAGGTAGGTCTACGGGGAAGTAAATAATGGCATCTGCTTCCGGAATAATTTGATGGGCCATATCATAGCCACCTGTAGTAACAGCAGAAACCAATATCTTCGCATCAGGCATAGCTTTGCGAATTTCTTTTACCAAAGGACTGGTCGCCACGATTTCACCTACAGAAGCTCCATGAATCCATATACAGTTTTTATGAGCCACAGCCGCTATTTCATCGTCTCTTATTCTTCCCATACTTTGCCTGAAACGTCTGGGAAAGCCCTTTTCCCGAAAATACCGCCAGGTAAAATAGGGTAATACAAACAAAATAAATAAGACTGTTGCTAAAACATTGTAAATAAAATAATACATTATTTAACCCCTTTATAAGTCCGCCGTAGAAAATTGAATATCATGAAGTCTGGCGTATAAGCCATGCTTAGCCATAAGTTCAGCATGAGTTCCTTCTTCCACTATACGTCCTTTATCCAAAACCAGAATCTTATCTGCGTTTTGCACCGTGGAAAGTCTATGGGCAATAACAAAAGCAGTCCTGCCTACCATTAATCTGTCCAAGGCTTCCTGGACAATATGCTCGCTTTCTGTATCCAAAGCAGAGGTAGCTTCATCCAAAATTAAAATTCTGGGATTCTTTAATATAGCTCTGGCAATGGAAATACGCTGTCTTTGACCACCGGAAACATTAATACCCCTATCTCCTAAATTAGTGTCATAACCTTGGGGAAGTTCCCTGATAAATTCATCGGCATTGGCAGCTTTAGCGGCCTCTATAACTTCTTCTTTGGTAGCATCCAAACGGCCATACAGGATATTATTATAAACGGTTCCATTAAATAGGGTGGTTTCCTGTGGTACTATACCAACTTGCTCCCTAAGAGATTTCAGTGTTACATCCCTAACATCATGGCCATCTATATAAATACTGCCGCTATCAATATCATAGAACCTAGGTACCAGATTGGCAATTGTTGATTTGCCTGCACCGCTTGGTCCTACCAGTGCTACCACTTGTCCGGGCTTTGCCTTAAAGGAAATGTCCCGTAATATAGGCTCGTCAATATTATAGCTAAATGCCACATTTTTGAATTCCACAGAACCTTGAACCATAGGAAGTTCCAGAGCATCAGGCTTTTGATGAATTTTTTCGTCCAAATCCAAAACATAGAATACTCTTTGGGCTGCCGCTAAAGCCTTCTGAATATAACCAAGCACTCTAGTAAGGCGTTTAATAGGATTAGAAATATTCACCGCATAAACCAAGAAAGCTACCAAGGATCCGGCTGAAATCTCGTCGTTAATAACACTGCGGCCTCCTACCCAAATAATCGCTGTTACGCCTAATGCCGCTGTGAATTCAATTACCGGTGTTAACGTAGCCATCAGTTGAGCATTCTTCATATTAGCATCAAAATTTCTTTTATTTTGGTCTTCGAACCGCTTGATTTCAAAATCTTCCCTGACAAAGGACTTTACAACCCGCATGGCTGATAAAGTTTCCTGCAAAATTGACGTAATGTCAGCTGTTGCTTCCTGAATTCTGTGACCTGCTTTACGAATTTTTTTGCCAAACAAGTCCATAAAAAACAGTACCGCCGGAAAAGTACAGAAAGTGAACAAGGTCAATTTCCAGTCCAAATACACCATAGCGCATACAGACCCAATCAAAATACATAGTTCTGTAATCGCTTCAATGGTATTTTCTACCATAGCCGATTGGAGAGCCGCCACATCATTAGTTACATAGCTCATAATGGTTCCCAGTTTATTCTTATCGTAGAAAGAAACCGGCAGCCGTTGTAATTTGCGGAACACCTCACCTCTAATATCTATTACAATGCGTTCTCCTACATAATTCATTAAATAATTCTGTCCGTAATAAAATAAACCCCTGGCAAAGAAAATAGCAATGATGCCCATGGCAATTAAATTAAGAAGATTGCTATCTTTGTTTTGGAAAACTTTATCAATTACGTCTTTAACAATCCAAGGCACATACAGATTGCCTAAAGCTGCCATGCCTGTACAAAAGGCCGCTGCTATAAGAATATGAATATAGGGTTTAATGTACTGCAAAATCCTGCTATATAATTTTAACATTTATCGTCTCCGGCTAAATTTAGTATCATCTTGGCAACTCTTTGAGTTGCTCCGCCCGGTCCCAGTTTTTTAACAACTGCTGCCAGTTCTTCACGTATTTTCTTGTATTCTTCAGGATGAAGAAAATGTAAAACTGCTTTGGCCATGTTTCCTGAAGTCATTTTTTCTTGAATCAATTCGGGAAGTATTTCTTTGTCTGCTAAAATATTCGGCAAACCGATAAATTTAACAGTTACTACTCTTTTGGCAATCGCCATGGACAAGGGACTTGCTGTATAACAAATTACGGTTGGCAATCCACATAAGGCTGCTTCTAAAGTAACAGTGCCGCTCGTGGCCAAAGCCACATCTGCTGTGCCCATTACATCGTAGCTGTCACCTTCTACGATTCTCACTTTTTCACCGGATTGGGTAATTATTCCCTGCAAAAGCTCCCTGTCTATGGTAGGTGCTTTTTGCAAAACAAAGTCAGCCTGAGGTAAAGCCTCCCTGATAATACCCACTGCTTCCAACATTATCGGCAAGACACCGGTAATTTCTTTTACTCTGCTACCCGGCAGTAAAAGCACTAATGGTATACCTGGCTCTTTGCCTACTTTAGCAATAGCTTCTTCCTTGGTTAAATGTGGTTTTACTATATCCACTAAAGGGTTACCTACGAATTCCGCATTGGCACCGGCTGCCTTATAAACATCATAAGCAAAAGGATAAATGCAGGCGACTTTATCAACCAAGCGTCCTACGGAAACGGCCCTGCCTTTTCTCCAGGCCCAAGCTGAAGGAGGAATATAAGACAAAACCGGTATTTTAAGTTCTTTGGCTACTTTTGCCGCCCTCATATTAAACTCGGGATAATCTATGGTTACAAAGCAATCAGGTTTACGTTCTTCCATAACTTTGCGGAAAGAATTTCTTAGGGCAAAAAACTTAGGCAAAGCACTAAGAATTTCAACAAAACCCATGACGCTATATTCTTTCAAATCAAAGATTACTTCGCCTCCGGCCTTGCGCATGGCATCTCCCCCCATGCCGAAAACCTGAGCCTCAGGGTCTATTTTCAAGATGGCTTTAGTAATTGCTCCCGCATGAAGGTCGCCTGAAGCTTCTCCTGCGGAAAGGAATATTTTAGTCAAATTTTGCCCTCCTAACTGAAAAATGGCAAATAAGCATTCATTATATTATACCATAAAAAAAGAGTAGACGCTCGTCTACTCTGTAATATTATTGAAAACTCTTGTTAGATAGTATGTCCCATTACTTTGCGACTACTGTAATGTTGTGCTCATTAGCTAGGGCTAAGGTTTTTTCCCGTTCAACTAAGAGTGTGCGCCCTGCCTCCATAACAATGCCGGCTGCATCAGCGGCAATCATGGATTCAATGGTTTTAACTCCTACGCTGGGCATATCGAAGCGGTTATCCTGAGCCGGTTTTGCGGTTTTTGCCACAATAACTTTTTTGCCTAACTTGCCGCCCCGTAAAATACAGGCATCTGTACCTTCAATAGCTTCAACAGCCATTATTGCCTTATTTTTAACTACAACAGTCTGACCTATATCTAGGCCACCGATTTTTTTTGCCATAGCAAATCCGTAATCCATATCTGCTAATTCATCAGCAGTGGGTTTTCTCTTGCTGAGAACACCGGGAGCCGGAAAAAGTGCCTTTAAAAAGATTGTCTGGTCCATGACTTTGATACCACTTTTTTCCACAAAAGCTACTAAAGCATTCATAATAGTGTCATCATGACGATCTTTTAAGGAAAAAAGCAACTTCACAGCCTGCCAGTCGGGAATCATTACACCCTTACTATATAAAACTTCTTTTGTTACCTTGCCAATCATGGTAACTTCCTGGACTTTGTTTTCTTGTAAAGTTTTAACTATTTTACCGATTTTACCGATATTAACACTGAAAAAATTATCGGCAACCTTTGGTAATTCCACATTAGTATCGGGAACAACCCCAATAACCACAACTTTATAGCCTGCTTCTTTGGCACCTAAAACTACATCCACGGGCAAATGCCCAATTCCTGCTAATACACCTAAGACTTTTTCCATAGGACTATTCCCTGGCAGCACGAACCGTAGTGCGGCAAATGCCTCGCTCTACTGTACGCAAAAACCGCATAAAATGCTCGATTTCCTCGCAGCTGTCCAGTTCCTGTTCCATGGTAGCAATAGCATCCGGCAAAGACAAACCGCTATTATACAAAATCTTATAAGCTTTTTTCAGTTCTTTCCGAACCTCAAGAGAAATTCCGGCGCGAGAAATGCCTACGCTGTTTAACCCGGAAACATGAGCAGGATTACCGGCCACAATAACAAAAGGCGGTACATCCTGAGAAATACGGCTCATGCCGCCGCACATACAGTTTCTGCCGATTTTTGTAAATTGATGAACAGCAGTAAGACCGCCAATTACTGCCCGGTCTTCTACAATAACATGCCCTGCCAAAGTGGCAACATTACTCATGATAACATTATTGCCTACTATACAGTTGTGCGCTACATGAGTATATGCCATCATTAAAACATTATTGCCGATTCTTGTTTCATTTCCTTCGCCAACTGCTCTATGAACAGTTGCACATTCACGAATAGTGACACCATCCCCAATAATGGTAGCCGTATCCTCGCCCTTGTATTTAAGGTCCTGAGGTGCTTCGCCTATGCTTGCCCCTTGATAAAATTCACAGTGTTTACCGATGATTGTTCTTCCTGTTATAACTACATTTGGATGAATTATAGTGCCTTCTCCGATTTTTACATGCTCGCCAATAACAGAATAAGGGCCAACTACAACACCCGGGCCTAATTCTGCGCCTGGGGCGATAATAGCAGTCTCATGAATCTTATGCATTGTCAACACTTTCTCTCCGTTCATAAACTCGTCACTCCTAATATTTATTCTGTTTTTTGTTCAGTTTGTTGTTCTTCGGTCTGTTTTTGTTCAGGATTCTTTTGTTCCATAATAGCGAAGAAGAATTCACCTTCACAGGCAACTTTTCCATCTACTCGGCCTTTACATTGAGCAATCCCCATAGGTCCTTTGATTTTAGTAATAATAGCTTCTGTTACTAATTGATCTCCGGGAGTAATCTGCTTACGAAATCTTACTTTGTCGATTTTCCCGAAAACAGCAATTTTACCCCTGTTTTCTTCAGGATAGAGCAAGGCAATGCCGCCTACTTGAGCCATTGCCTCAATAAGCAGCACTCCCGGCATAATGGGATCTCCGGGAAAATGCCCCATAAACTGTGGTTCATTCAAAGTGATATTTTTAATTCCCACAGCCCTCTTCATCGGCTCCAATTCAGTAATTCTATCCACTAAAAGCATTGGATAACGATGGGGTAAAATCTTCTGAATTTCACGAATATCTAATGTAATCATGTCGTTACTCCTTACCTCAGTTTTTATACCTTGCTCTACCTTGCCTAATTTTATTTGTCCAGAGTTTTTAGCTTTACGGTAGGCATCAATTTGTCTGCTAACGTTGTCATTAAAAGCATGCCCGCTTTTCATGGCTATGATATGTCCCTGAATAGGGCCTAACAAATACATATCACCAATTACATCCAAGATTTTATGTCTAATAAGTTCATTGTCAAAACGTGGTGTAGAAAGCATGCCTTCTTTACCAAAGACTACAACATTATCTGTATTGCCACCTAGGCCCAAACCGTTTTTCCACATGGTTTCTACTTCATCTTCGAAAGCCACTGTTCTGGCCGGAGCTATCTCTTTAATAAAGTTATCATCTTTATCTTCAAGATCAAGGACCTGGGTCCCTAAAAGCGGGTGAGCATTTATGGAAGTAAATGTTACCCTGAAACCATCGTAGGGCAACACCACTAAAGACCTGTCATCCTTATAGTAGGAAAAAGCCCTGTCAATTTTGTATACATTGCGAAGTGCTTCTTGCTCTACCATCCCAGCCTGCAAAACTGCATCTACAAATGTTTTGGAACTGCCATCCGCCACGGGAGGCTCAGGAGAACTCATTTCCACATAACAATTATCCAGATGAGTCATAGCAAAGGCTGCCATCACATGCTCGATAGTTGTAACTTCAGCACCATTTTCTGCTAAAGTTGTAGCTCGCATGGTTCCGGTAATATTACTGGCAATAGCTCTTACCTTAGGTTGCCCCGGAAGATCGGTCCTAATGAACACAATACCGGTATTTATAGGCGCCGGCAACAGTTTCATCGCCACCGGCTGACCGGAATGCAGTCCTATGCCATTACATTCTATTTCATTTTTTAATGTTCGCTGCTTGGTTAATTCCATTAAGCTGGCTCACCTTTCTTGAACTGTTTATATCTTTCTCGTCCATCCTTCCACCGGTCATGAACCCAGAACCACATTTCGGGATATTTAATGATTTCTTGCTCTAATATTACTACTAACTCTTTCATTATACCACTAACATCACTTTTGCGGTCAGCTGTTTTTGGTGTATAAAGGGGAGGATAAATGTTTGCTGTCATAGTTCCGTCCTGGTTATTGTGCATAAATAAAGGTACAATGGGGGAACCCATGAGTCGTGAGAGTTCTGCGGCACCAGGCGGCACAACGGAAGGTTTGCCAAATATTTCCAAATGAATGCCATCTTTCCCTGTATCCTGATCATAGAGAACACCTAAAAGATGTTTTTCCCTAAGGATCCGGCAAATTGCCAGCATACTGTTTTCCCCATGGTTATAAACAACTTTTTGCCCCACCATTTCCCGATAGTCATTAATAAATTTGTCCATGGCGCCATTATTTTGTTTTCTGGTAATAGATAAAATCGGGTATCCTAATAAAGCCATCGACGCACCCAGCATTTCCCAGTTACCGAAATGACCGGTACACATAATAACGCCCTTGTTTTGCTTATAGGCTGCATCCAAATATTCCAGACCGTTAAACTTAACAAGGTCAGTAAAATTATATTTATCCACCAAAGGATAACGCAAAACTTCTATAACCATACGTCCAAAGCGATGAACGCTGGCCTCAGCTATTTCTTCTGCTCTAGCTTCATCCACACCTAAACAATCCTTAATATTTTCTATAGACATATATCTGCGCCAAGCAGGAACTATATACCAGGATATCCAGCCCAAAAAATGGGCAAAACTTTTCCGTAAAAAGCCCGGCAAAATACACATTAGGCCACTGACAACCTTCATTGCCCAATAAGCTAGCATCCTCTTACATCCCTTCTCGCCAATTTCTTATTCTTTAGTTCTTTCTTTTAATTCATTAACTGTTTTTTCTAAAGCGCGAACTTTTTTCAGCAAATCTCCAACCTTACGGAGATTCGCTTCTTCTCTTAGCCATGCAGTATGGGACTGAGCAGGAAATCCCGCCCATACGGCATTATCGGGAACATCACTGATAATACCAGTGCGCCCTGCAAAAAGACAATTGTCACCGACTTTAAGATGTCCTGCCGTAGCCGCCTGACCACCAAAAATAGTATTATGGCCAACTGTTACACTGCCGGAAATCCCTACCTGAGCAACAATTAAGCAATTATCCCCAATAATATCATTATGTCCCAAATGAACTAAATTGTCGATTTTTGTGCCCTTGCCTACAATTGTACTATCAATTGTGGCACGGTCAATACAAGTGTTGCAGCCAATCTCAACATCGTCACCAATAACAACATTCCCTGTCTGCAATACTTTGGTATGCTTGCCTTCTGTTGTCACAAACCCGAATCCATCGCCGCCAATAGAACAACCTGCCTGTAAAATAACACGGTCACCTATAACACATTTTTCTCTAATAACTGCACTAGGATAAATAATGCACTTTGACCCAATTACCACATGTCTCCCTACATAAACGTGGGGATAAATAATTGTTCCATCACCTACGGAAGCATCTGCTCCTATATAGGCAAGGGGCAAAATTGCTACGTTTTTACCTATTTTGGCACTAGGATGAACAAAGGCGAACTTACTTACACCGGTTTCCACTTCTTCCGGTGGTCTAAACAATACTAAGAGTTTAGCAAAGGCAGCCCGAGGATTTTCTACCCTGATTACTGCCTGACGTCCGGAAAATGCATCATCCATAGATAAGACCAATGCTCCTGCCTTTGATTTATCTGCCAGTTCCACATAAGGCGGCACAGCAAAAGATATTTGTTCTGCAGTAGCCTCTTCCAAGCCATTAACACCTTTTATGACCATATTGGGAGTACCTGCTGTTAATTTTCCGTCCAAAAATTCTGCTAATTCCTGTAAAGTTTTTTCCATAATAAGTCCTTTCTAAGTCTTTTTCATGGGAAAAGGCGAACAATTAGTCCGCCCCTTTCAACTATTGCATTTTTTTAATAATATCTTCAGTTACATCAGTTCCGCCTTGGGGAACTGCCTCTTTAATAAGAATAGCACTTAGTTTCTTTTCTTGGGCTACAGAAGCAGCAGCTGTTTCGAAACTTTGTTTTAGCTTATTTTGTGCAGCAGATTGAAGAGCCTGCATTTTAGCGCTCTTTTCTTGAACAATTTTTTGTGCTTCTTCCTGACTCTTGCCGGTAGTTTCTTTTTGCATTTCGTCTTGCAAAAGTTTAGCCTGATCCTGCATGTTTTTAGCTGTATCTTTAAACACTTGACTCTCGCTTTGTACTTTGGTCATATCTACAACGCCAAAAGCGGCATTACGTCCGCAGCCAAAAGAAAAGGCTGCCATTACCACAACTACTAAAACCAATAATTTTTTCATTCTAATCCCTCTTCATTCTTTTTAGTTAGCTATATTTTTCACTTCGGCGTTTACTGCGTCGGTAATGTCATCTGCCGAAATATTAGCCCGAACATTTTTAAATACCAGAGTATATTTTTTACTCAGGTTTATTTTCTTAATGGCACTATTAATATCGCCATTAATATCATCTAGGAGCTTATCATGAAGCTCTTGCTTAATTTTAATCTGCTTATCCATAGAAGCAATTACCTGGTCAAGCTCTGCCGCGCCTTCTTTGGAATCAAAAGTTTTCCCGTTAGGTCCTTTGATTCCTAATCCTTTACTCATAATACTGTTTTGCCTATCTTTGGCAAAAGCAGTCATTCTTTCCCGGGCACTTTGCATTGCTCCTGACATTTTTTTGTTAACAATGTCAGCTTTTTTAGCTTCTACTCTGGATAAATCTTGATTTTTGGTCTGTATGACTTCTTTTAATTCCTGAAGAACGGCTTCTCTGGCACTCTTGGTCATTTTAACGCTTTCCAATTTCATTCTAAGGTTAAGAATAGGTAAGCGATATGCTTCTTCAATGGCAGCCCTGTCTTTTGCTACTTCTTGTTCTGCTTCGACACTGGCTGCAGCAGCTAATTTTCTTAGCTTGTCATTTTCAATGGCCTCTTGTTCAGCCATCTTGGCAGAAAACTCCGCCCTCATAAAATGATCTTTGCCTTGAGTTTTTAGTCCTTTCATACGAGCTAAAAGGTCAATCTGCTGCCTTCCCGTCTGAAGCTGTCTGTCCCGCATCCTCATAGCACTTTCCACAGCATCGCCACTGGCTATTAACTGCTTGTACTTAGGATGGTCCTTCATTAACTTTTTCCAGTCAACTACAGCAAAATGCGCTTTTTGTTTGCCAAAAGAAAAATTCCGGAAGGGTAATGCGCCACAAGCACTTGTCAGCATTGCTGTAATTGTTAACATGCAAATTAGCCAGCGCAAAATATCCCTCCTCTTAAATTATTTGTCTGCTTAATTATTATTTCTTCTGCAATTGTTTAGCTACATCTTGAGTGATATCCAACCCGCCATATACTACGGCATTTTTATCTACCACAACAGCTAGGCCTTTAGTTTTACCAACAGCGGCAATAGCTTTGTTAATGCTTTCGGTGATAGGTTTAATTAATTCGCTTTGTTTATCTTGCAGCTTCTTGCGATACTCTGCCTGTAATTTAGCCTTGTCAGTATCATTCATGCCCTTGCTTTTTTCCTCAAATTCTTTCTGGCTGGCAGTAGCTGTCTCTTGCAAAGTTTTTCTGGCATCACTGAGGCCGGGAGCCACTTGTACCAAATCATTAAAGCTTACTTTGCCAATGGCTGATTCAGAAGGATTACCTGCTACGGATCTTTCCAACCCGCTTTCACTGTAACCTAAAACAAACAAGCCTGCGATAAACACTGCGGCAATAACCAAAGAAATTACTTTCACATTTTTCTTGTTTGCCAACTCCATCATTTTCTTATCCCTACTCTCTCTTATTTAAAACCTTATATGATAACAATATCCAGCCCGGATACAAATATAACCGGGCTGGCATGCTATTTAGAACTGACCGCCAAAGCTGAAGTGGAATCTTCCGCCATGGCCTCCCTTCAATGGGAAACCATAGTCTAAACGCAATGGACCCAATGGGGAATTAATACGTAATCCTATACCAGCACTATACAACATATTACCTAAATGGAAATCAGTTTCGTCATAATCTTTGCTCCAGGCATAACCTGTATCAGTAAAGAGTACCCCTTCTACTTTCTTCATTAATGGATGTCTGAATTCCAGGGAAGCTCTTAACATGCTATTGCCTTTATACTGATCATCCTTAAAGCCACGAAGAGTTTCGCTGCCACCCAAGGAGAAACGTTGGGACAAAGGCATATCACCATTAGCATAACCTGCGCCCCAGTTAAAGGCCCAGACATTTTCTTTGCCTGATTTATAGTAGTAACGAAAATCTGCAGTATACTTCTGGAAGCTGAAATCTCCTCCAAAAGATGCTACTTCTACGCTGTAGCTTGTTCTCTTGCCTTCTCTTGGATCATAGACATTATCTCTGGTGTCCAAAGCTCTGGAAAAAGTAATACTTCTGGTGGTACCGAAGTTTCTCTTCTGTCTGTTTTCTGCTTCTTCGGAGCCCTGATATACACCACTGTCCATACCTTCAAAATATTGGTCAGAATTATATCCATCCACAGGTTTGACATATTTATCATCCCTGTTTTTAATTCTGATGGAATTAGTGATAAACTCATTATCCGTTACACGGCTTAAGGTTATTTCCTCACCGGTTCTTCTCTTATAGTAACGGGCAATTTCATCTGCATCTCTATTATAATCAATATATTCATTGGTCATTCTGTAGAATGTTAAACCAGCGGTGGTTTCTTTGCTATCAATCCAAGGTTTAATATAAGATACTTCAAAGTTAGCATTGGTTTCAGAATCTCCACCGAATTCCCAACGAGCATCAATCTTGTCGCCGGTACCACGGAAGTTCTTATCACCGATAGTAATCATACCAATGAAACCGTCTGCATCACTATAGCCGGCACCTATACCAAAGCTGCCGGTACTTGTTTCCACTACGGAAATCTCTACAGTTACGGTATTAGGTTCTTCGCCTGGGTTCAATTTAATATTAACATCTTCAAAATATCCCAAGTTATAAATTCTCTGCATACTGCGACGAGCAGCCTTAGCATTAAAAGGCTCACCCTTCTTCAGCTTCATCTCACGGATAACAACATAATCCTTGGTCTTAGTATTACCTTTGACTTTAAACCCATCGACAATACCCTCGCTAACCTGCATGGCCAAATGTCCATCGGGCAACATTCTAACATCGCTTACTTTAGCCAGGATATAGCCTTGCTGGCTGTATTCGCTTTCTACCTTGCGAGCCCCTTGATTAACGTCCTGAGTGTTCAGGACTTCATTAACAGGCAAATTCATAATGTTTCTAATTTTTTCGGTAGACAGCTTAGTATTGCCTTCCACATCTAATTGTTTGAAAACCGGGTTCTCGGAAACATTATAAATAATCTGAGTTCCTTCGGGAACACTATTAAAAGTAGGAGTTATTTCATAAAACCAGCCTGTTTCATACAGTGATTTTAAGTCATCTTCAAACCCTGATGCAGTAAGCTTAGAACCGGCCCGCATCTTTAATACTTCCATTATTTTATTTTTATCTTTGGTAATTTTACCGGCCAAATCAACTTTGGTTACTAAAGAACCAACATAGGGAGCTACTTTTTTCTGCAGATCAGTATACTTGTTTTCCGCTTTTTGGATAGAGGTTGTATCCATGGTAGACTGATTTAAAACGCTTTTACCGGGTTTAGGTTTAGCTCTTTCTGCAGCTCTTTCTGCCTTAGCTTCCGCTTCTTTAGCTTTTTCATAAGCTTTTTCTCCGACTTTTTTACGTTCTTTTTCTCCTGCTTGAGAAATATAGGTTACGCCATTACGTCTTTGTTCTGTATATTCCGGCGGCGTATAATCATCCGCAGTTTTTACCATTTCCGCTTTGTCCTTTTCAGCCTGAGCTATTTCCTTTTTAGCTTTTTCGCTGGCTTTAGCAGCACCGGTCTTTGCCTTCTCAGCATCTGCTGCCGTTGCAATATTTGTTGTATCTATAATCATGCCGTTTTCTTTAGCTGCTTCCACAGCAACTGTTTTCCCCTTGGCAGTTACTGCTTCAGAGCGACTTACCTCAGCATATGCCGGCGAAGCCGCCATAAATAAAGATGTCATTACACTTAAAGTCAAAGCGCGTACTGCTTTTTGGTTTTTCATATTTAACCCCCTAAAGATTATAAGCGTATCAATTAATTATTAACTAAAACTTTTCATATACGCTCTATTATACCTTTAATTCCTACTATTTTCCAGTAGTACAACCTATTAAATTGTAAACTTTTTTGTTTTCCCCCTTGACTATTTGTCTTTTAAAATGAGGTTCTATACATAATTCCGTACCATTTTTCTTGTTTTTCATTAATAGAAAAGTCCAGATTAAGTTTCGGTCCAATATTATATTCTGCAAAAACGCTGTGATATTGCTGATCAAAGCTAGTTGTGTAACCAACCAGAATATGTTTAGTAAGATACTTGCTGACCAGCACATTGTATTTATTACGTTCTTCTTGAGAAGAATCATTTGCTTTAAGAGAATCAATATCAAAACCTAGTCCAGAACGTGTACTGCCACTATAAATGCGGAAATCATCAAGAGTCAGGGCCCGCTTAATGAAATCTTCTACGTCACCTAAGAAGGTCATCTGTAGACCTGCTTCCAACAGTCCTGAATAATCATTGTCACTACTGTCCAGCAGATCTGTTTTCAATGTCAACATCTTCATAATCATACTCTCAGAGGCAGGTGGTTCACTGGTCAAGGAAATATGAAGAGTTTCTGCTGTTACAGGACCATTAGCTTTAGCTGTAATGTTATAACGGCCAAATTTAGTTACTGCGGCAAATTTCACATGAGGAATAAATGTGCCGGCCATAGGCCAAGTAACTTCTGCTTCTTGAATATTAAACGGTGTGCTGAGATAACTGATAGTTCCCTTTGTGGCCTTAATAGCCCCATCAATTCTGGGATATCTTGTGCTGCCCCGTACTTTCAGATTGCCGGCCAGCCACATATTGTAAAGGAACCTATTATAAAGATGAATCTTTGGTCCCAATTCAAAATCCACATGCAGGCCAACATTGCTGTCACCCTCTCCTACATCAGGGATACTGGAAATATTAATCTTAGCATCATCCACTTTTACCTTGGCAGTAACTTGTGGTCTATTTCTCTTTTGTTCCACCTCTGCATGAGCATTAATCTTTCCCGTAAATACCGGTGATTTAATCTCCACGTCTTTAGCCATAAAGTCCAGAAGGTAGGGAGCCTCATCTTCGTCAGTAAGGGCAAAGTTGCCATGGGCAGCTATGGTACCCTTTTTGCCGACAGTACTGTTTAATTTTTCCAAACTAATTTGTTTACCTTTAAACAAAATTTTTATCAAAATATTATCTAAAGTTGTATCCACATGCTTCATCTTTATAGTGCCGCCGGTAACATCAATGGCACCGTCCATATTATAATCTTCCAAAGTACCTGTGATTTTCACACCACCCTTGGTATCTCCGTCCGACCACTCCACCCATTTAGTTAAAGAAGGCAAAATAGCCAAATTAGCATTATCCAGTTTTACTTCCAGATCCATTTTAGCATTAGGATTACGTCTTTCCCCTACTCTACGCAACAAATCTTGTGGGAAAGAACCATAGGCACTTACCTTATAAATACCTTTTTGCAGAAGCAGCTGTTCCATCTTGAAAATATCATCCCGCAAAGTTACCATTCCGTATAAGCTATCAAAAGCCACACCGGAAACGGCACCATTATTAATCTGCAAGGATAAGTTGCCCTTGGGATTGTCCAAGTTGCCGTTTAACTGAGCTGCAACATCCATAGAGCCTTCCAATTCTAAAGGATGGGTCATAAACGTAGTTAATAGTTTGGCATTAGCTTTATTGCAGCCTAGTTCCATATCAATAGTACGTTTTTTAGTATCCAGAGTACCTTGGGCCAGTAAAACTCCCCCATCATTTTCTATAGCTTTCAGTGTAATAATATGCCAGAGCCCTGCATTGGCAAAAACATCAAAGTCTGCTGATTTGAACTGAATACCGCGAATCTCACCATTATCAATCTGACCTTTCATGGTTAGGCCCGTTCCTCTGCCGGCTTTATTTAGTTCAATACGTCCGGTTAAGGCGCCCTGAATATCCAGATCCTGCTTGCCAATTTTTAACAAAGACTTAACATCACCATTTTGTACATCTACGTTGCCTTGAACCAGGTGCTGACTAAAGTCCACCAACAAATCTACAGCATAGTCTCCCCCGGCCTTTTGTTGGAAAGTACCATTTAAATTGTTAACTGTGCCCCCCTCACTATGAAGCTTGCAGGCCAGTCCCGTAAATTCCACTTTATTAACGGAAATATTGTTAGAAGTAACAACACCATTAAATAGAGGATTGTGCCTTGTGCCTTTAACACTGCCACTAAAGTCAAAAGCCCCTCCAAATTCAGCGTACTTATTAATAATTGTCATTCTTCCCAAGTGCACGTCTTTGGCTTCTATGCCAAAATCCAAATTACCTTGGGCATCCATAGTTCCGTCCATTTTTATAACACTTGTTAAAGTATGAATAAAGAAATTCTTTAAGGCGAGATTGCCACCGTTTAAGCTATAATCACCTTTAACGTCATCAACCAAGAAACCGTGAACGCTGCCATACCAGGCATGGACATTACCACTGAACTCCGGATTAGACATGGGTCCGGTGAGATGCATATTATTGGTCAGATTTCCCGTAATAGGGAAAGGACTGCCTGCCAAAGCAGCCAATGGCTCAATGCGCACGTTTTCCGTATCTATTTGCAAATCAAACACAGGATCATCAGACTGCATATTAATTGTTCCGTTTAATTTATGGGAGCCCTGTTTCATGTAGGCTTCTACCTTCTTAAAGCTTAGCACATGGTTCTCCCAGCCGGCGAAGCCGTGAGCCTCATTGATTTCCTGTCCGGCAACATTTCCCTTTTCCAAGGAAAATCTTCCAGCAACATTGGGGTTAGCGGTTGTGCCGGTTACCTTAAAGGAACCTGACAATAATCCAGACCCAGTCTGTCCAAAATAGGACAATAAAGAATCAATAGGCAATCTAACAACACTGGCACTTGCATCCAGTACTGAGTTTGTCATTTTTCCACTTGCTAAAAGGATACCTCCATCCCCTGTTGCCCCGGAGAAATTATTGAGCACAACATTATTTTTGCTAATGTCCGCATCAATCATTAAATTCTTTAAAAGCAAGTTCTGCCATTTAAGTGTCATAATGTCGCCTACGGTGCTGAGCCTTAAATGGCCTGTATCCAAAGACCCTGCCAGATACATAACACCGTCGGCAATTAAGGTATTGCCAAAACTATTATTAACATTGGCAAAGTTTACATTATGAGTTTCAATGCCTGCCACAACTTCTTTAGTATGTTGTTCATATTCCCCGGCCACAACTACTTTTCCGCCGCCAAAATCAGCCATGGCTCTTTGCAAGATAAGTTTGTTACCTGTGGAAGCAACATCCACTTCCACATTTGCCAGTTCATAATCTTCTACTTTAAGTAAAGGAGCCTGCAGGTTCCCTGCCAGATTAATATTATCTTTATTTCCGTTGAAAACAAGGCGGCCATTTAATTCGCCACTTACAGGAATAGTCTTTTCTGCCATATTGGGGTTAAAGTTCTGTAAATCCACCGTTAATTCTTCTGCCGTAGGATTTTTCATGTCAGTGAAATCAAGTGATCCATCAACCCGGCATTGCTCACCGTTCACTGCCGCCTGCAGGTTCTTGGCAGTAATTTTCATTTTATCAAACTTAATCTGTCCATCGGCCGTGATTGGTATATGATAGCCTTCTGCCACAACAGTAGAAGTCAATTGCTTAAAAGCACCGGCTCCTTCCATAGAAATATTTTTACCGTCGTTTTTCCAGGCTAAGTCGAGGTCTTTAACTGCTCCTGTCGTGTTTTGAATGGGCAGATAATGGCTAAATAATGTAGTGAAATCGCTTACTCCAAAAGATGCTGTCTTTACTCTCATATTGCCAACCATATCACTGTCTATTTTCCCGTCTAAAGTAATGGTTTCATTACCAAGATGCATTTCCAGGTTCAAAGCATAAACCGGGTCTGCTGCCGCATCTACGTCGCCCTGAATGCCCCCATTCCAATTTCCATAGGGTGTGGTTACCAGCAAGTGCCCGTTATTAATGTGTATCATTCCTTTAAAGGCAGTATTTTTTTCTTTAACTTCTTTCAGTAACCCGGTAATATTCCATTTATCCTTTTTGTCCATGGCAATACTAATAACTGGGTTATTAACGTCAATGCTGCTGACTGCGCTAAGAGCATCTCTGCCGGCTACACCTTTTAAAGGATTAATGCCTACCACAACAGAAGGAACTTCGGCAATTTTATCACCGGTTTTATTGGTAACAGAAATATCCTCAGCTGTGATGGTTAGTCCTGAGGATATTTTAATATCTTGTATTTTAATTTTCCCGTTTATATAATCTGTGGACAGATTTTCTATAGACGGAAGAACTGCTTCTATGTACTTAGGCGCCACAATGTTAATCACTGCTGCATAAAGTACAACAATAATTATCACTGCTCCCAGCATAACTTTTTTTGCCTTGGACATCTGCATATCTCCCTAGAGATTTCGTTACACTTATACATATTAAGTATAGCAAATTTTAAAGGCAAATGACACTATTAATTCTTATTTTTAATAACCGGCAAACAGATAATTTGTCAGTCCCTTTGACCCCACTCCTGGGTCGAGCATGTCCGACCTGTTTTATTATGCCCTTTTTATGTTTTCCACTTGAAAAAAGACCTAGTTTGCGGCTGAAACACTTACTCAGCCTGTTCACAAAAAGCGGCAAGATTTGTGCTTAGACAAGGAAAGAGGGAGTAGACGAGGAAAGGATAGAACATAAACGTTCATCCTTGTCTCGGACGC